>Ga0100403_1002396_pt1 | contig 15129 bp, 5 predicted proteins | sample CryGeymet201501t_FD_83663 | JGI IMG/M metagenome (GOLD analysis project Ga0100403, IMG submission 83663) | Groundwater microbial communities from Crystal Geyser aquifers in Utah, USA - Crystal Geyser metaG 2015-01t | ecosystem: Environmental > Aquatic > Deep subsurface > Groundwater | place: USA...
AGTCGTCGGCAACTCGATCTTCGACGCCGCCGGCACGGGCATCGAGATCGCGGCCGGGGTCACCAACACCCAGGTCGTCGGGAACCTGCTGCACGGCAACGCGGTGGCCATGACCAACGCCGGCACGACGACCACGATCCGCGGCAACCACGGCCAGGGCATCGCGCCGACCGTCGCCTCGGCCGCGACGATCACCGTCGCTTCCGATGTCTCGCTGGTCAGCGGGACCACGGACATCGACAACATCACTGCCACGTTCATTGGGGACGTGATCACGCTGGTGTTCACCGCCGCGCTGCCGCCCGACCTGAAGCACGGCACGGGCAACCTGGTGCTGTCGGGTGGGGCGGACTTCAGCCCGGCACAGAACGACGCCTGCCGGCTCGTATGCATCGGCGCCAACTGGGTTGGGCCGTTCTAGGAGGACCTCATGGGCACGGGCTCGACGGGAGGGGGTGGCGGCACGGGCGGCGGCACGGGCGGCGGCACCGGTGCCACCGCGATCAGCGACTCCTTCACCGCGCTGGGGAGCATCCAGAAGTACAACGGCCTGCGGACGCAGAAGGAGCTGTTCCAGATCAACTCGCGCATCGCGGCCGCGGACGAGCGCGACGCGCTGCGACGTGGGCGGTTCGAGGAGGGGCTCATCAACCGGGCCGCCGCGCGGGTAGCGGGGCAGCAGCACACAGCGTTCGCGGCCCAGGGGATCGACACGACCAGCGGATCGGCTGCCTCCGTGCAGGCCGACACCGCGCGCCTTGCTGAGATCGACCGGATCTACACGCGCCACAACGCGGCCTACGCCGCCTACGAGGCGCGCTCGCGCAAGGCCTACTACGACTGGCAGGCCGGGCTTGCGCGCAAGGGCTCATACGCCGCCCTCCTGGAGGCGGGCTTAAGCATCGCCGCGGCCGCCGGCTGATGCCCATCCGTGTCTCCCAATACCCCGGCGGCGGACAGGTCCAGCCGCGCGCCGGCGCCGGCCCGAGGATTCCCGTCGGCGCCGTCGAGGACTCCCTCGGAGGGCTGCAGCAGGCGGTCCAGCGCAGGGCCGCGCAAGCCAACGATGACCAACTGCGCTACGACCAGGCCGAGGTCGGGCGGGCGCTCACCGCCATCAACCGGCGCTACACCGAGGAGTTGCAGGGTGAGGACGCGCTTCTCGACGCCGAGGGCGAATACCTGCAGACGATCGCGGGGCCGCGCCAGAAGGGCTGGGACGACTTTCTCCAGGAGACCGTGACAAGCCTCGGCACGCCGCGCCAGCGGGAGTTGATCCAGCCGCACATCGAGCGCGCGAAGCAGCGGTTCCACGCGGCCCTGATCCCTCACCTGGCCGAGCAGAATGACGCAGTCGCCGTGGCCTCGTTCCAGAGCAACATCGACACTGAGCGGCAGGCCGCGGGGACCGACGCCGCGAGCGGGTCGGGCGTGTTCGTGCGCGCCGCTCCGCTGCTGAACGACGAGGGGAAGATCGTGGTGCCGGCGGGGCTCGACACGCGCAGCATCGAGCAGAGCATCGAGGCCCAGGACGCGCTGCTGGAGGCCTTCATCGAGGACCATCCCGACAAGGTCGGGTTGCTGGGCGAGGCGAAGTTCCGCGAGGTCGCACGCGCGGAGAACCGCTCGGCGACGTGGAGCTCCGTGCTGGACCAGCTCCTCGCGCGCGGGGACGACGCGCTTGCGGCGCTGGTGTTCGACAAGGCGAAGGGCCAACTCGACGGGCCAATGCGCGCGAAGTACAACCGCGCGGTCGCCAACGCGGCGGCCATTCACGAGGTCTCGCGCGCGGTCGAGGACGTGCTGGACGGACACCCGGCCGTGTGGGGAGACAACCGGGAGCAGTTCCAGCGGGACATGGGCCTGCCGATCGAGACGCCGGCCGAGGCTGAGGCGGCCGGCATCGACACGATCCGCCAGACCTTCCAGGGCGACCCGGAGAAGGCCGAGGCGGCCGTCGCGCAGCTCAAGGCCCGCCACGCCGAGAGTCGGGCGCTGCGCGATCGCCAGGTCGCCGACCTGTTCGCGGGCATGGACGACGCGCTTGTCAACGCGCGTGACCCGCGCGCGACCTACGTGAAGCTGCTCACCAGCCTGGACTACGAGCTGCTGGACCGCGGCCACAAGGACAAGCTGGCGCTGCGCTTGAAGGGCGTCTCGGAGATGCAGCAGCAGGTGGCCTACCGCCAGATCGAGGCGCTGGCGTTCTCGCCGGAGAGCAAGGAGCGTGCGCAGTTCCGTGCGCTCGACCTGCGGCTGTACCGCGCCGAGTTGGGAGACAAGTACAACGAGGTCGTGAAGTGGCAAGAGGAGGGCACCGCCACGCTCATGGACGCCAAGAAGGCGATCGACACGACCGCCAGATCGCTCTACCCAAAGGAGCGCGACACCGAACCCGAGCTGCGTTTCCGCGAGGCCGCGGACCGGCTCTACACGCGCCTGAAGGACCAGCTTGGACGCGAGCCGTCCGGCGAGGAGATGCGCAGCGACCCCAAACAGGGCCTCGGAACGCTCGTGAACCAGGGCCTGCGCTACAAGGACCGCGCGCTCGGGCTCATCGACCACCTGGCGCCGGACGAGGAGGTGGCGCTGTGGGAGGTGCCGCTCACGCACGACACCACGCTGGGCGGTAGCCTGCGCGGACCCACGATCCCGGGCGATATCGTGCGCGACATCGTCGAGGAGATGCGGGCCTTCGGGCTCGACGAGGAGCGGATCAACGACGAGAGCGTGCGGGACCTGTTCAACGCATGGCTGAGCCGAAACAAGAAGGTCCCGTTGGCGAAACTCATCCGCGAGCAGCACGAACCGACAAAGGTGACGCCCGCTCCATCGTTCTTCGGGATGCAGTTGCCACGACTCACCGGATCGCGCGGGTACAAGGTGGGTATGGGCATCCCCCTGTTCCGCGTCGGCATGGAGGAGCCGCCTGACGAGGCGCCAGAGGGGCCACGGTAGTGGCGATCACGGTCCCGGACGTCAGCGGCGACGACGACGCCCAGCAGGCCCCCGTCGCGCCGGCGGCGAACGGCGGCGGGGCGCCGGCGGACAGCGGAGGCGCGGCGCCAGCCGGCGGCGGCCAGCCCGTGGTGCAGCCTGCCTTCCTGCCAGATCGAGCTCCCCTGCTCGACATCGACGCGCTGGTCGGGCCCAGCCCCTACCACGGCCTGGCGACCATCGAGGAGCGCGAGCACGCCAAGCTGATGGCCACGCTGGACGCCGTGCAGGGCATCGACCCCGACGAGCACGCCCAGGGGCTCACGATCGGCCGGCTGCTGCGTCTGCCCAGCCAGGAGATCGGCCACTTCGCAGCGAAGTACGGCGACCCCTACTTCTACGAGTCGTTCCGGCGCGACCTGCGGGCCATGCAGCAGAACCGCCCCAGGCTGACCGAGTGGCTGATGAACGTGGACAACGCCGCGGTGGCCCAGGACGACCTGGGGACGCTGGAACGGCTGCACGACAGCCTCTACGGGCGCTCGTGGCTGGGCGAGATGACCGAGGCTGGCAAGGACGGGTTCATCACCCTGCAGTCGGCCTACTACCACAACGGCGCCGCGCTCGGTCTGCTCTCGCTGGAGGAGGCCGCCCAGGGGGCCGCGGACGCCAACCGGCGTCTGCTCGAGAGCCACATGGGGCGCTCGATCGCCGTCCAGCGGTACTTCCGCGACGTGGGGCAGGCCGAGGGCTTGGGCGTGCTCGTCGAGGCACTCTCGGACCCCTCGGGGCTGGCCGTGCTCGTGGCCGAGAACCTGGGTTTCTCGTTCCCCTCCCTCGTGTTGGGTGCGGCCGGCGCCAAGGCGGGGGCCGCGGCGGGGTCGGCCTACGGGGCCGCGACCATGCTGCCCCAGGGGGTGCCCATCGGGGCGACGGTCGGCGGAATCGTGGGCGCGGCCACCGGCGTGTTCACGGGCGGGATGTTCGTGGAGACCGGCGCCTGGATCAACCAGGCCATCGGAGAGGCCACCGACCCGGTCACGGGCCAGGGCTTCGACGTGACCGATCCCGAGGCGCTGCTGCGGGCCTACCGCGACCCAGACCTCATGGCCCGCATCCACGGCGAGGCGGCCCGCAAGGGCTTCGGCACGGCCGGGTTCGATGCGTTCTCCGTGGTCGTGGGAGGGGGGCTGGCGGCCAGGGCGGCGCGCGCGGGCCGCGCGGTCGGTGGCGGGGGCGTGGGCCTTGGGCGCCGCATCGCGCGCGGGGCCGGCCGTCTCGGCCTCGAATCGGTCGAGGAGGGCGTCGGCGAGGCCGCTGGCCAGTACCTGGCGCGCGGCGAGGTGGACATCGACGAGGTCTACCTGGAGGCCGTGGCGTCGCTCGGGCAGAGCGGCGGCGAGATGTTCATCACCCGGCTGGCGGCCAAGGGCCTGCGCCCGGTCGCGGACACGGTCCAGAAGGCCGCCCAGGCCCGGCAGGACCACGAGGCCGTCACCCGGGCCGGCGAGGCCTTCGACCGATCGAAGCTCGCTCAGCGGGCGATGCCGCTGGCGAAGGAGTTGGTGGACAAGGTCGCCGAGGACAACGAGTTGCAGACCCTCCGGTGGGACCGGGACGCATGGGACGAGTACTGGCTCGCGTCCGGCACGTCGCCGGGCCAGGCCATGTCCCGGATGGTGCCGGCCACGGGGGCGAAGCGGTACGCCGAGAGTCACCTGAGCGGCCAGGTCGAGGTCCCCTTGGGCGACTTCCTCGAGGCCACGCGCGAGAGTCCGCACCGCGACGGGCTGCTGGCGATCGCGCGCAAGCGGGCTGACGGCCTGACGTTGGGCGAGGCCGACGAGGGCCTCGAGACGATGGGGCAGGAGTTCGAGGCGAGCGTGGCCGAGGTCACCCGTCTGTTCCAGGAGGAGCGGGCGCTCGGCGAGGAGGGGCAGCGGCTGGACGAGCAGATCGCCGCGGCTGGCGAAGGGCTCGATAGCGCAGAGTTGGCCGCCGCCCGCCAGCGGCGCGCGGAGATCGACGAGCGCATGCAGCAGCTCGCCGCCGAGCGCGAGGAGGCCCGCTCCGAGGGGCAGCGGGTCTTCGAAGCCGCGGCGGCCGAGCTGGAGGCGGCGGGCCGGGGGAAGGGCGAGAGCCGGCTGCTGAGCGTGCTGCACACGGTTCTGCTCGAGACCGCGGCCGCGAAGGCCGCCCAGGTGAAGCAGGGGACGAAGCTGGCCGACCTGGAGCGGCGCTTCCCGACTCAGTTCGTCGCTGGCAAGGCGCCAGGTCCGACGGAGGCGCCTGTGGCGCCGGTCGCGTTCACGCCGAACCCAGAGTGGCAGGCGGTCCCGGAGGGGAGCATCCTGTCGCCCGGGCTCGACATCCGCATGAACCTGGAGACGGGCGTCAACGAGGCCAGGCTGCCGGCCGAGGAGGCGGCGCAGGACGCGGAGAGCACCGCAGAGGATGCGGCGGAAGTGGGACCGAGTGAGGCCGCCCCCCAAGGGCGCCCAGCGGCAGGCGATGTCGCATCGGCGCGTGCCGCGGAACCCACCGTCCGCCCCGCTGCGCTGCCAGAGATCGGCCCACCCGACGAGGAGCCTGTCGAGCAGGTCGACGAGTTCGCGCCCGAGGTGCCGCCTCGGCGCGCCGAGCCGCTGCCTCCGGCCGAGCCTCCGCCCGTGGTCACCTTCAAGAAGGCCCGGATCGTCCCGACGCGCGAGGGCATCAAGGCCATCCCCGTCGAGGAGAAACCTCCGGCCGCGCCTGCGCCCGAGCCGCCCGCGGAGCCAGCGCCCGTGGCCGTGCGCCAGGCTGGTCGTGCACCAGCCGAGGAGGCGCCCGGCCTCGACATCGAGGTCGAGGCCGCTGGCCCACTGCAGCGCGCTGCCCAGGGGGCGGTCCGGCTGGCCGATGCCCTCGACCTGCGCCTGGTCGGACGCGCCGACGCGCCCGCGCTGACCTGGCGCGAGCTGCAGAAGATGGCGGCCGACGCATTCGAAGGCTCCCAGGCCGAGGGCGCCTTCTCGGCGCAGGACCTCGCCAACGCAACCGAGTTCTGGATCAACCGCCGCGTGGCGCGCTGGGAGGGCAGCACCGACGACGTGCGCAAGTGGATCGACACGGTGCGCTCGTGGAGCCTGGCGATCCCCACGCAGACGCGTCGCACCGACGACAAGGTGGCGTTCCAGCAGTTCAGCACGCCGAGCGAGTACGCGGCCGTGCTGGCCTGGGCGGCCGACGTGACGACCGATGACACCGTGCTCGAGCCATCAGCCGGCACCGGAAACATCGCAGCGCACGCGCTGAGGGCCAGCGCTACCGTGGTCGCGAACGAGATCGACCCTGTTCGCGCCATGCTGCTTCGCGAGTTGGGGATCGCGACGGTGTTCCGAGAGGACGCCGAGCAGCTCGACAACATCCTGCCGGCCGACGTGCAGGCCGACGTCGTCCTGATGAACCCGCCCTTCTCGGCGGCCGGCCAGCGCAACGTGGCCCGCGACCTGATGGTCGGCGCGCGCCACGTCGAACAGGCGCTCAGGCGGCTGCGCCCGGGCGGGCGCCTCGTGGCGATCGCCGGAGGAGGCGTCTCGCGCACGGACAAGGACCAGGCCGCCGGCATGGCCTTCACGGCCGCGACATTCCGCGGCTGGTGGGACCGCCTCGGGACGCAGTACACGGTGCGGGCGAACGTCGGCGTGAGCGGCAAGGTCTACAGCCGCATGGGCACGTCGTTCCCGACGCGCGTGCTCGTGATCGACAACGCAGGGCCGACGGTTGACGCCAGCGGCAACCCCGCGCGCCCCGCGGACGTGGCCGTCAGCAGCAGCGTCGAGACCCTGGACGAGCTATTCTCTGCCCTGGAGGAAGTACGCGATGCCCGCTCCGAAGTGGATCGAGGAGGTGAACGGCTACGCGAGGACGCACCTCGCGGCGCTGGGCGTGGAGCCGGGGAGCGAGCCGCCGATCCTGACGCTGCTGGCCGAGGGTCTGGACCGCAACCGCGCGGACCTGCTGAACCCGGCACTGGCGCCGGAGTTCGAGGAGGAGATCGAGCGGCTGCGCCGTCAGGCGAAGGAGAACCCGCAGGCGGCGCTCGACAGCCTCGGCCGGCCGGAGATCGACCCGGACGTGTGGAGCCCGGAGGAGGCCGCGCTGGGGCTCCTGCACCACCTGCACGGCAAGATGCTGGAAGCGAGGGAGGGCGACCTGCCGAGCCAGACGCTCCCCGTGCCGCAGCGCCGGTAGAGTCGCCGGCTCCCGACGAGCCGGGCTCCGTCGCGCTGATCGAGGCCGCAACGGCCGGCCCCACGGCCGACGACGAGGCGGGCACCTTCGAGACCTACCGGCCCGCGGTCACCGCGAAGGGCGCCGTGCCGCACGCCACGCCGCTCGTGCAGAGCGCTGCGATGGCCTCGGTGAGCTTCCCGCCGATCACCTACCAGCCGCGCCTGGACAGCCAGGCCATGGCGGGTATCTCGGACGCGCAGTTCGAGACCGTCGCGCTCGCCGGCCAGGCGCACGCCCAACTGCTGCCCGACGGCACGACGCGCCGCGGCTTCTTCATCGGAGACGGCACCGGCGTGGGCAAGGGCCGGCAGATCGCGGCCATCATCCGGGACAACTTCGCCCAGGGCCGCAAAAAGGCCGTCTGGATCAGCGTGAACAAGAAGCTGTTCGAGGACGCGCTGCGCGACTGGCACGACGTTGGCGGCGACAAGCGGCAACTCCTCGACCTCGGGAAGCTGAAGTCGCGCGACAGCATCACGGAGAGCGACGGCATCGTCTTCGCCACCTACGCCACGCTCTCGTCGGGCGCTACCTTCCTGCCGAGCGGCGAGAAGCAGGCGCAGAAGAACCGCGCCGCACGCATGGACCAGCTCACAGCGTGGCTGCCGCCCGACTTCGACGGAGTCATCGCCTTCGACGAGTCGCACAGTATGGGTAACCTCGTGGCGCTTGGAGGCGCGCGCGGGTCGCGCGACCCGTCCCAGGTGGCGCTGGCCGGCGCCTACCTGCGACGCACGTTCCCCCAGGCGCGCGTGCTCGACGTCTCCGCGACGGGAGCGACTGAAGTCTCGAACCTCGCCTACGCCGATCGCCTGGGTCTGTGGGGCGAGGGCCGGCCGTTCGCCAGCGCGATCGAGTTCGTGAGCAAGATCGCCAACGGCGGGCTGGCGGCCATGGAGATGGTGGCCCGAGACCTGAAGCAGCTCGGTCTCTACACCGCGCGCAGCCTGTCGATGAAAGGGGTGAAGTACGAGCGCATGGAGCACGCGCTCACGCCCGAGCAGGCCTACATCTACGAGCAACTGGCCGAGGCGTGGCAGCTCGTCCTGAACAACATCGAGCGGGCGCTCAAGACCACGGACGCTTCGCCGCGCGCACGCGCCAACGCCATGTCGGCGTTCTGGGGCACAAACCAGCGCTTCTTCAACCAGGTCCTCACGTCGATGCAGATGCCGACGATGCTGGCCGCGGTGAAGCGGGACCTGGCGGCCGGCCACGCCGTCGTGATGCAGATCACGAACCATTACGCGGCCGCGCTAGAGCGCGCGATCGAGAAGCGGGCCGACACAGGCGACGACGAGGCTCAGGACCTCGACATCTCTCCGCGCGACGATCTGATCGACATGGTGCTCAAGGCCTTTCCGGTCGAGCAGTACGAGGAGTTCGTCACCGAGGACGGCAAGAAGGGTAAGCGTCTGGTGACCGACAGCCAGGGCAACCCGGTGCTGAACCGGCAGGCCGTGGCGGCGCGCGACGAGTTGATCCTGAACCTCCAGGACCTTCGCGTTCCGCTCGGGCCGGTGGACATGGTCATGCAGGAGTTGGGTGCTGAGAACGTGGCCGAGGTCACCGGGCGCAGCCAGCGCGTCATCTTCAAGGACGGTCAGCAGGTGGTGGAGCGGCGGGCTGCGGCCGCGGCCAACAGGGCCGCCATCCGCGACTTCCAGAACGACAAGAAGCAGGTTCTCATCTTCTCGCAGGCGGGCGGCACCGGCGCCAGCTACCACGCGGACCTGCGCGCAGAGAACCAGCGCCTCCGCCGGCACTACGTCGTCCAGCCCGGCTGGATCGCTGACCGCGCCATCCAGGGATTTGGGCGCACGCACCGCACCAACCAGGCGCAGCCGCCCGAGTACATCCTGGTCTCGACGGACATCCCCGGTCACAAGCGCTTCGTTTCCTCGATCGCGCGACGCATCGAGCAGCTCGGCGCGCTCACCAAGGGGCAGCGGTCGGCCGGCGCCTCGGTGTTCAGCGAGAGCGACAACCTCGAGGGGCCCTACGGCGGCCCGGCCGTGCGCTCGCTGATTCGCGACGTGGCCGACAACCGGGTCGAGGGCCTGTCGCGCAGCGACCTGCAGACCGAGTTGGGGCTGAACGTGCTCGATCCGGAGACGGGCAAGCTGGTCGAAGGCAAGCTGCCCGAGGTCACGCAGTTCCTCAACCGCATGCTGTCGGCAACGCCGCAGCGCCAGGTCATCTGGTTCGAGGCGTTTCATGCACGGATGGACGCTCTGATCGAGGACGCGATCGCTCGTGGCGAGTTGGACACGGGGATGCAGGAGTTGAAGGCGAAGGAGGTCCGCCTCGATAGCGACACGCTCGTCCGGACCGACCCCGAGACCGGAGCCGAAACGCGCCTGCTGGGCCTGACGGCGATCAACGATCGCCCGCGTGTGGACTTCGCCCGCGCGAGGCGGCTGCACGGCGACGAGGCCTTCTTCGTGAACAAGCGCAGCGGGCGGCTGTGGGCCACCGGGAAGAAACGCAGCCGCACGTCGAGCGGCGGCAACGTTGAGCTGGTGCGCACCATGTTCGGCCCGGGTGGCCGCGGTCAGGACGTGGAGGAGTGGCAACTCGGCACCTACAGCCAGACGTGGGAACAACTCACCGACATGGTTGAGGCCGAGCGCCTCTGGACGGAGCGTTACGAAAGCACGCCCGCCACGGTCGAGGAGAAGGTCAGCCTGCTGACCGGGATGCTGCTCCCGATCTGGGACCGTCTCCCCGACAAGGGGCAGGTCTACCGCGTGACGCTTCCTGGGGGGCAGACGCGCGCCATCGGGCGTGAGGTCCCGGCCGAGGAGGTCGAGCGGACCCTGGAACGCCTGCACGTCGGTAAGCCGCGGATCGAGATGGGCGCCGCCGAGGTCGGCCGCGCCGTGCTCGGCGGCAAGCAGGTCACGCTGTCGAATCGCTGGACGCTGCGACCTGTGTCGGCGGCCGGCGAGACGCGCATCGAGGTCGAGGGCCCGACGGGCTTCAACAAGGCCATGCTGGAAGACGCCGGCGTGTTCATCGAGACGCACGGGGGCAAGCGTCGGTGGTTCGTGCCGACCGGCGCGAAGATGCAGGGTGCGCTCGACGCGATCCTGAAGGGGCAGGACATCCTCAGCGTGGGCGCGCCGCGGACGCTGTACCAGACAACGCTGGCCGGCGACTCCCCGCTGAACCCGGACGCCGGCAAGAAGCGCGCGGCCTTCGACGCGCGGATGCTTGAGGAGTGGAAGGCTCAGCTGCCGGCCCTGAAGCAGGCGCGGGACGACGCGATGCGCGCGGTCCGGGTGGCGACGGAGGAGGGTGTCACGGCCGCCGAGGCCGCGCGGCGCGCGACCGCTCTGGACTATGCGGCCCAGCAGGTGCAGCGCGTCGAGGGCTGGATCGCGGATGCCGAGACGCGGCTGTTCCAGCCAGGCGGGAAAACCGAGCCCCCCGTCCGCCGCGGCGCCACCACCTTCGGCCAGCCTGACAAGCACGGCCGGCGCGCCTTCCGCGTGGAGTTCTACGGCGACGCCGACCGATCCACCTTCTTCCACGAGATGGGGCACGTCTGGCTGGAGATCATGGGCGACCTGGCGGCCGACCCGGTGTTGGGCGAGGCCTTCCGCGACGACTACGCCGAGATCCTCGCCTTCCTGGGCGTGAAGGACCGCAGCCAGATCACCGAGGTGCACCACGAGACGTGGGCCGACGCCTTCATGCAGTACATCAGCACGGGCGAGGCCCCCAGCGCGCGGCTGCGCGGGCCGTTCGCGGCCTTCGCCACCTGGCTCACCAGGCTCCTCAAGCGGCTGGCTGGCACCGAGATCAAGCTGTCGAAGGACATCCGCGGCGTCATGGACCGGATGCTCGCCACGGACGAGGAGATCGCGGTCGCGCAGTACGAGACCGGCGTGCAGCCGCTTCCCGAGCAGCTCTTGGCGGCGCTCGACGAGGAGGACCGCAAGGCCTACCTGCGGGCGACGGCCGAGGCGGACGAGTTGGCCCGCGGCGAGCTGTCGAGCCAGGTGCTCGCGGCCGAGGCGCGGCGCGTGGCAGCCGACGACAAGCTGGAGGAGTTCCGTCGCAAGGCCGCTCGCAAGGTGGACGACCTGCCCGAGAGCCGCGCCGTTGCTGTGATGAGCACGGGCAAGATGCCCGACGGCAGCGACCCGCCCGACGGGCTGACCCCGGGAAAGCTGAAGGCCAGCGAGGTCCGCGAGACACTGAGCGGCGAGCCCGATCCCGACACCGGCGAGCGCAAGGTGCTCGCCCCTCGGATGCTCGAGCGGCTCGAGGGCGTCGGCGTGCTGGCCGAGGACGGTGTCCCGATCGACGAGGCCGCCGAGGCGTGGGGCTTCGGCAGCGGCGACGAGATGGTGCGCCGCATGGGCTTGGCGGCAGACCGAGAGAGCCTCATCGAGACGATGGCCCGGGCACGGCTCCAGGAGGAGTTCCCCGAATTGCTGGGCACCCGGCAGATCCGCACCCTGCGCCGGCGCGCCGTGGCCAACGAGGCCCGCGTGAAGCAGCTCGAGTTGGAGCACAAGGCGCTCGCTCGCTGGCGCCGCGCGGCCTATCAGCGCATCCCGACGGTGGCCGAGGTCAAGGCGCAGGTCGCCGCGTACCTCGCCGGGCAGCGCGTGACGGCCCTGCAGCCGCACGCCTTCCTGTCGGCCGCCAAGCGTGAGGGGACCAGGAGCGCGCAGCGCTGGTCGGTGGGCGAGTACGACGAGGCCGCCGAGGCGAAGGGGCGCGAGCGCTGGAACCTGGAGGCCTTCCGACAGTCCACGGCCATCGTGGAGCGCGGCGAGAAGCAGCGCGCGTGGCTGGCGAAGGCGTCCAATCCGAAGGGCTCGATCGCCAAGACGCTGAACAAGGCGGGATGGACCTACTTCCCGCAGGCCCAGGCGCTGCTCGCGCGGTTCAACTTCACCAAGATGAGCCAGCCCGCCGTGGAGCGCCTGAAAGGGCTGCGCGAGTGGCTGGAGGGCCAGCACGAGGAGGCCCGCAAGGAGGGCGACTACCGCGAGATCGGCATCCCCGCGCGGTTGCTGGACCAGGCGTTCCGCAAGCACTGGCGTGACCTGACGGCCGGCGAGTTGGCGGACGTCTATGACGGCGTGCACGCACTGTACGAGCGCGCGCGCACCAAGGACCAGTTGCTCACCGAGCGCAAGCACCGCACGCTCCAGGAGATCCGAGACGAGATCGTGCCGCGCGTCCGTGCCAGCCGGAAGGGCAAGACGGCGCTGCGCGGCGACGTGCTGCCCGGCGACGTCAAGACGTTCCGTGAGAGATCGCTGGGCGTGCTGGACGACTACTTCGCGGGTGGAATGAAGGCCGGGTACTACGCCCGGATGATGGACGGCGAGCAGGACGGCGGGCCGATGGCCACCCACGTCGTCGGGCGACTCAACGAGGCCGTGGACAGGGGGTTCCTGCGGCTGGTGGACGTGCAGCGCGCCTACATGCAGATGCGGAAGGACCACTACAGCAAGGCCGAGCGGCGCCTGATGCACAAGAAGCGCGCCATCGCCGGCGTGAGCATCTCCAGGGAAGCGGTGCTCTCCCTGGCGAACCACTGGGGCAACCCCGAGGGGCGCCAGCGCGTGCTCACCGTGCTCACGGAGGAGCGGGTCATGGCCCTGCTCGCCACGCTGGACGAGCGCGACTGGCGCTTCGTGCGGGCGCGCTGGGCCTTCCTCGAGCAGTTCTGGCCGGAGATCGAGGAGCACTTCGCGCGCACCACCGGCGTGCGGCCGGTCAAGGTCGAGCACCTCACGTGGACACAGCAGACCGCTGACGGCAAGACCGTCGAGTTGCAGGGCGGCTACATGCCGCTGGCCTACTCCGACACGCGGCCGCAGCAGACCGAGGGCGACGAGTGGGCCCAGGAGACTTACCGGGGCCGGAGCCTCCACAAGTGGACGCGCACGGGCTTCCGCAAGGAGCGCGTGCAGAACGTGGACCGCCCGCTGCGCCTGGACGACGGCGTCGTGCTGCGGCACCTGAGCGACGTGGTGCACGCCCTGTCGGTGCGCGAGGCGATCATCGACGTGCGGCGCATCCTTGGCGACAAGAAGGTTCACCAGGCCATTGAGGAGACCTACGGAGCGCCCGCGATCCGCAAGCTGAACCAGTGGGTGGACGACGTCGCGGCCGGCACGCAGGCTCACCGCGAGGGCATCGAGAAGGTGCTGGCCTACATGCGGTACGGGGCGGTGATCGCACGGCTCGGCTTCCGTGTCGTCTCGGCGCTCAAGCAGCTCTACGGTCTGCGGGCGACGCTGGTGCGCATGAAGCCCGGCGAGCGCAAGTGGTTCCTGAAGGGGGTCTCGAGTTGGCTGTTCCGCGGCCCCCGCAACATCATCGACACGCCGAAGTGGGTGATGCAGGCCAGTCCCTTCATGCGGGGCCGGCTGCTCGGCACGCTGCAGCGCGAGCTGAACGAGATGCGGACGGGGGTGCCTGGCGAGTTTCGTAACTTGGCCGTGGACTTCAGCTTCTGGATGCTGACGCGCGCACAGTTCGCGGTCGACCTGATCAGTTGGCTGGCGCAGTACGAGAAGACCATGAGCGAGGCGCCGACGGGCTCCACGCCGGACGACTGGCGGGCCGAGGCCGTGCGGCGCGCCGACCAGGCCGTGAAGGACACCCAGGGAGGCGGCCAGGCCGTGGACCTGTCGTTCTGGGAGCGCGGGACGCCTCTGCTGCGCATCCTCACGACCTTCTTCACCGATGCCGGGATCAAGTTCAACCTGACACGGCTGGCGGCCCACCGCACCGAGTTCAAGAACCCGCTGGAGGTCGCTCGCTTCCTCGGTGACCTGACGATCCTCTACTTCACCACGCCGGTCGTCGTCGCGCTGGCGACCCTCGCGCTCGACCCGGACGAGGACGAGGACGAGATCATTGAGCGCATGATCCGCATGGGGATCGCGGAGGCCGCCGACATGGTGCCGATCCTCCGAGAGACGAGCGGCCCGATCCAGGGCTACCCGTACCACGGTCCGGCGGGCCTGCTTGCGGTGCAGTCGGCCATCGCCACGGGCGCGCAGATCAAGCAGGGCGAGATCGACGCGGCGCTGTGGCGCAACATGAACCTGCTGGGCGGCGCGGTGTTCCAGTACCCCGCGGCGGCGCTCAACGAGGGAATCGAGGCTTTCGACCAGGTGCTCGGCGGAAACGTGCCGACCGCCCTGCTAGGCTTCCGTGACAGGAGGTAACACCCGATGGGCTGGATGATGTTCCACATGCTCGGTGGCCCGCCGACCCTGCCCGCTGAGGTCGCCGCTGCGCTTCCCACGCGGTCGATCCCGCACGGCATGAACGGGCTGTTCCACGGCGACAGCGGTTTCAACTGGCACAGCGCCTCGATCGCGGCCGGCCTAGCGCGCACCTTCGGCTGGCGGATGACCTGATGCCGCGCACCGCCGTACCCAGCACGCCTCTCCAGCAGAGCGCGACGGCGGCACAGCTTCTGCTCGCGCTGGCCGGCCTGCGGCAACTGTTCCGGCAGACCTTCACCGGCGTCGCCACGGGCGCCGCGCTGGCGCTGGGCCCCGGCGGCGCGAGCCGCTACGCGCTCTCGGTCGCAGAAACAGGGTCCTTCACCGACTGGATCGTCCACGCGCAGGTGTCGCCCGACGGGGAGAACGGGTGGACGACCGTCCTGACGCACCAGAAGACGGTGGACCTCGACGACACCACGGTGTTCGTGGTGGACAAGCCGGCGGGCTACGTCCGGTTCGACTGCCCCACCTACACGCCGGGTGGGGCCACGCAGATCGACGCGCTGCTGCTGGCGCTCAACTAGTGGGGGGGGGGGCGGAATGCTCATGCTTCTAGATGACGGAGTGTGGGGGCGGGGCCTCGACCGCTTCGGGGGCGCTGGGGCGATGCTGCTGTTTGTCGGAGGGGTCAAGGGGAGAT
>Ga0100403_1002398_pt1 | contig 15109 bp, 11 predicted proteins | sample CryGeymet201501t_FD_83663 | JGI IMG/M metagenome (GOLD analysis project Ga0100403, IMG submission 83663) | Groundwater microbial communities from Crystal Geyser aquifers in Utah, USA - Crystal Geyser metaG 2015-01t | ecosystem: Environmental > Aquatic > Deep subsurface > Groundwater | place...
CCCTCGGCCGATGTTGAGAAAGTAAGAAAAGAAATTGAAGACGTAATTGGCCTTAGTGGCGAAACGGCTCTCCCTGTCTCTGCGAAAGAGGGCATCGGTATTTCCGAAACCTTAGAAGAGCTTGTTAAGATGGTTCCGCCTCCCAAGGGCTCTGGAACAGATCCTTTACAGGCCCTTATTATGGATAGTTGGTATGATAACTATCAAGGGGTCGTTTTATTAGTTCGAATCATGGAGGGGACTCTTCGTAAGGGCGATCGAATTCAAATGTTCCACATCAATAAGCTTTTAAAAGAGCAAGGTGAGGACCCCAGGTTTTATACGGTTAACAAAGTTGGTTACATCACTCCGGCTTATATTGAGGCTAAAGATGTTGGGCCCGGCGAAGTTGTTTTTGTGGTTTGCTCTATAAAAACGGTTCGTGACACTCGTATTGGTGACACCATTGTTCATTGGCATGAGCAGACTACCGAGGACTATAAGCCTCCTGTGTCACTGAAACCTTTGGCTGGTTTTCGAGAAGTAAAGCCTGTTGTTTTTTCTGGAATTTTCCCTACTGACAGTAAAGACTATCCAAATCTAAAAGAAGCCTTAGAGAAACTTATTTTAAATGATAGCGCACTTACTTATGAGCCAGAGTCTTCGGCTGCTTTAGGCTTTGGGTTCCGTTGTGGATATTTGGGCCTTTTACATATGGAGATTGTTCAAGAGCGTCTTGAGCGTGAGTATGGAATGAGCTTGATTTCTACGGCGCCAGGGGTGAAGTATCGAATCACCCAAACAGATGGTGAAGTGTTGAACATCGACAATCCCTCCCAGCTACCTCCTCCTGTGAAGATCGCAAAAGTTGAAGAGCCTTTTATTAAAGGAACCATTCATACGCCAGCCGAGTATGTGGGGGCGGTTATTAAACTTTGTGAAATGAGGCGAGGTGAACAAGAGCGTCTTGATTACATCACGCCAGAGCGTTGTGCCGTGATTTATCATCTCCCCTTGGGGGAAATGCTTTTTGACTTTTACGATAAGCTAAAGTCAGCCACCAAAGGCTACGCAAGTTTTGATTATGAACTTGGTCCCATGCGAGAGAGTTCATTGGTTCGGTTAGACATTTTAATCAACGGAGAGTCTGTTGATGCGCTTTCAATCATTGTGCACAAGTCCAAGTCCTATAATCGAGGGCGGGATTTAGCCAAGAAGATGAAAGAGGTTATTCCAAGGCAGCAATTTGAAGTTGCTATTCAAGCCGCAATTGGGTCTAAAATCATTGCTCGAGAGTCGATCGGAGCTTTGAGAAAGAACGTTATTGCCAAGTGTTATGGCGGCGACATCTCTCGTAAGAGAAAACTTTTAGAAAAACAAAAAGAGGGGAAAAAGCGCATGAAGTCGGTTGGCTCTGTGGATCTTCCTCAAGAGGCTTTTTTAGCTGTTTTAAAGGTGGAGTAGTGTGTCTATGAATCTTTTTTCACTTGAAGACTTAGAAAAGACAGAATTGGTCGACATTTTAGACTCGGCTCTTTCTGGAGATATTCCTAAAGCGAAAAGCCAGGGCTGTGTGGCACTTCTTTTTTTTGAAAACTCGACTCGAACACGCTTGAGCTTTGAGCGAGCGGCTCAAACGCTAGCCCGTCCCTACATGAATTTTGATATCGACTCTTCTTCTCTTAAAAAAGGAGAAAGCTTTGAGGAAACTCTAGAGGTCTTAGAGGATTATGATATTTCTACTGCGGTTATTCGTAGCGCTCAGAGAATGTTTGACCCTGATTCTTATGTGGGAAATTTGAACGTTATCTCTGCAGGCGAGGGAACTTTCTATCATCCTACGCAAGCCATGGGCGACGTGCTTGCTCTAGCTAAGAGTTGGGGCATGGCCAGTGTTTCTATGCTTAAGGGCAAAACGCTTCTAATCTTCGGAGATCTTCGTCATTCACGAGTGGCGCATTCGTGGTTTGAAATGGCGGACCTTCTTGGAATCAATCTCAAGCTGGCTTCGCCCCAAGAGTGGATGCCCGAGTGGGGAGCCGAGCTAAACCGCTCAAGCAACTTGAAAGAAGGTTTGTTGGGCGCAGATGCTGTAATGGCCTTGCGAGTGCAAACAGAGCGTCATTCTGGACAAGGTCAAGGTATTGCTTCCTTTGAGAAGAGCTTCCAGTGCACACAAGACATTTTAGCCAAAAGACCTTTGCTCCATCCTGGCCCTACCAATTGGGGGGTTGAGTTGGCTCCGGAGCTTAAGAAATATGAAAACTCACTGATTCGCTCTCAGCGTCAAGAGTGTTACCGCGTCAGGACGGGGCTTCTAGCTCGTTTTTAGCTCGTGAGATTCTCTCATTTCGTTCAATTTGCTTGAAGTATTCGGCTATTTATACCAAGGTCTTTTTTTTAGAATGACCGATTCTCTTCCGGTAAACATAATTCTCGAAAATGGAAAATCCTTCGAAGGGCGTGGTTGGGGTGACTTCACTTTGGCGCACTCTGGAGAGTTTGTTTTTAATACCGCCATGACCGGAATTGAAGAATCCATGACCGATCCCAGTTTTGCTGAACAGATTATTGTAAACACCGTGGCCCATGTGGGAAACACGGGGGTCAATTTTGAAGACATGGAGTGTTCTAAGATTTGGGCCAGTGGCTTAATCTGTAGAAACCTTGAAACCTCGCCCTCTAATTGGAGGTCTAAAGCTTCATTGGCTCAATGGATTCAGTCTCATGGAAAATTTGTAGTGGATGGGATTAACACTCGCCTACTCACATTGATGCTAAGGGATGAGGGTAGCTTACGTGGAATTGTTGTTAAAAAAGACTCTATGTCTGTTGAAGAGGGTTTAAGTTTTATTCAAGAGAAGGTCCCTCCAATGCAATCGCGGGAACTTATTTCGACGGTTTCCACCAAGGAGTTGTATGTTTACGAAAGATCAGAGCCGTCGGAATATTGGCCTCTAGCGGAAGCTTTGAGTGATCGAGCCCTTTGTTTAACAAAGAGTGCTCGCATTGGTGTTTGGGATTTTGGTGTTAAGACGAACATGCTTAGAATTTTGGATGAAATGGGCTTCGTTTTAACGGTGCTTCCCTCGAACGCAACTGCCGAACAGGTTTTAAAACATTCTCCCGACGGCCTTCTGCTCAGCAATGGCCCGGGTGATCCCGAGGCAGCAAATTCAATTGTAGAGCAGCTTCAACTCTTGATTGGAAAGACCCCAATTATGGGCATTTGCATGGGGCATCAATTGCTGTGTCGTGCTTTGGGGGCCAAAACATTTAAAATGAAATTTGGACATCGTGGAATTCATCACCCTGTTGTTGAGCTAGACGCTAAGGGTGAGGTTTTGAGAACTTGGATCACTAGTCAGAACCACGGCTTCGCAGTCGAAGAGAGTTCTTTGCCCAAAGGTGTTAGAGTTTGTTTTCGCCATGCCGATGATCAAAGCGTGGAGGGAATTGAGTCCTCAGAGAGAAAAATGTTTTCGGTTCAATTTCACCCCGAGGTGGGGCCGGGCCCTTTTGATGCATTAGAGCTCTTTAGACGGTTTAAGGATTTAGTAGAATGTTAGTGGAAGATTATATTGGCCGAGTCGTCGAATTCTATTCAAGCGGCGATTACTACGAAGAAGCAAAAACTGCTAAGGGCGAGTTTTTTCAGGTCTCGGGTAAAGTAGCGGAGGGCTCTGATCACTTTGAGTCGAAAATGAATAGCTTTCTTGATTGGTATGTCTTTGAGCGTCCCTTAAGCACTCAAGAGTTGGCCCCAATAAAAGCTTTTGTGATTGATTCAAAAGAGACTCTTAGCGCTCAGGAGCTTTCCATTTACAGAGAGCTTTCAAGTTCTAGGAATTCAATGTTTGAGTTGATGAAGATTAAGGGCTCTGATCTTTATGTGAGAGATCTTTTTGATAAAGAAAAGTATGTCATTGAAAACTTTGAACTCTCGGGAGGGTTTACTAAGGGAGATATCTTCCAAGCCCGCCTATTAAAAATTGAAGATCGTTATGTCTTCAACAATGCTTTTGTTTTTCATCCTCAAGAAGCCAAAAGGTTTATTCAAAAACAAATTAAAAAGGTGCGCTACTTGAAAGATAGTCATCGCAGTAAGTTGCTTCATGCTCTTTCGGCGATGAAGGTTAAAACTGAACAGTATGCTCATATAGACGTTAAACATATTTATTCAGACGAGCCTATTTTATGACCAGAAAAAAATATAAGAAAGTTATGATCTTTGGGTCTGGTCCAATCACCATTGGTCAGGCTTGTGAATTCGATTACTCGGGAACTCAAGCGTGTAAGGCGCTCAAAGAAGAAGGCATCGAAGTCATTCTTCTTAACTCGAATCCCGCTACAATTATGACGGATCCTGGTGTTGCTGATCGAACCTATATTGAGCCTATCCGCCCAGGAATGGTCACTCAGATCATTCGCAGAGAAGGTGTGGACGCAGTGTTGCCAACCATGGGGGGGCAGACTGCGCTTAATCTCATGATGACTCTTTCAAAAATGAAAGGGGCTTTGGATGGTGTTGATGTTCTAGGCGCTAACATGAAGTCCATTTATCTGGCCGAAGACCGTCGTGCCTTTAGGGAGCTCGTCGGTAGTGTTGGGATGGATACGCCCAGAGCAACGGTTGTTCGCAATCTCGAGGAATGCCAAGAGTTTGGAAGAACTTCGGGTTATCCGTTTATATTGCGTCCTAGTTTTACTCTCGGTGGTTCTGGGCAAAGTATGGTGATGTCTCCGGAAGAATTACCAGAGAAGATCAGGAGCGCCATTCAGGCCAGTCCAATCGGTGAGGTTCTTGTTGAAGAGAGCGTCTTAGGTTGGAAAGAATATGAACTTGAGGTCATGAGAGACTCTCAAGACAACAGCATTGTTGTTTGCTCCATTGAGAACATTGACCCTATGGGTGTTCACACGGGAGACAGTTTAACGGTGGCTCCCCAGCAGACATTAACGGATAGAGAATATCAATCGATGCGTTACGATGCGCTTCGTTTGATTCGAAAAGTTGGAGTTGAAACGGGCGGTTGTAATGTTCAGTTTGGCGTGGAGCCTAAAACAGGACGTCGAGTGGTTATTGAGATGAATCCTCGTGTTTCTCGCTCATCGGCTCTCGCCTCTAAGGCGACGGGCTTTCCGATTGCGTATGTTGCTACGAAGTTGGCGCTTGGCTACAACCTTTCTGAGATTGACAACACCGTGACTGGAAACACGAAAGCGTGTTTTGAACCACCCATCGATTACGTCGCCATTAAAATTCCTCGTTGGCATTTTGAAAAATTCGCGGGGGCGCAAGACAAGCTTTCTCCTCAAATGCAGAGTGTGGGCGAAGTCTTGGCAATGGGCTCTAATTTTGGCGAAGCTTATCATAAAGCCATCAATGGGCTAGAGCGAAAATGGCCTGTGTTTAAGCCGGTAGATGCAGAAGATACTCTGGGCGCATGGAATAAAGAGTCGGCCGATCTTTTAAGAACGGCTCACTCAAAGAGATGTTTTGCCGTATGGGATGCACTGGCCTGCGGGGTTAGTTCTGAACAAGTGGCAGATGCAACAGGATGGGACCCTTGGTTTACCGGGCAATTGAATCGCTACATCAAAGAAAACAATTATGGCCCCCGTGAGACAAGTCTCAATGGGCGGCCAGTAAAGTTTGAGATGATCGATACGTGTTCTGGTGAATACGCTGCGAGAACTCCTTTTTATTACTCCACCAGGCAACAGCTTTCTTTTGATAGTGGCTATAAGCCAAAGGGCGATTTTGATCCTTCTGTCTTGCCTCCTGAATCCAGAGGGCGAGCGGTCATTTTAGGTTCTGGCCCCAATAGGATTGGCCAAGGTGTAGAGTTTGATTATTGCTGTGTGCATGCTTCGTTAGCTTTGAAAAAGCTCGGCTTTGAAACCATCATGGTTAATTGTAATCCCGAGACGGTGAGCACAGATCCGACCACATCGACTAGATTGTATTTAGAGCCTCTTCATGAAGACACCGTTAAAGAAATTTTAAAGAGAGAGCTGGACCCGGCTCGTGCGGCAGGAAAAGACGCTTATGTAGTTGTTCAAATGGGAGGGCAGACTCCTCTTAAGCTGGCTCAACAAATTAAGGACTGGGGATATGAAATTCTAGGAACCAGTCCAGATGACATTGATCTTTGTGAAGACCGAGAACTTTTTGCAGCATTTTTAGAAAAGCATCACATTAAGTATCCTCCCTTTGCTTTGGCGACCGGTCTTCAAGAAGCCATGGATAAGGTGCAAGCCTTAGGCTTTCCAGTCTTGGTGAGACCCTCTTATGTTCTAGGCGGGCGGGGAATGAAGGTTTGCTCAGATTTGAAACAGGTTCAAGCGGCTTTTGAAGAAGCCAAGCATGTGAACGAAAAGTATCCTGTTTATTTAGACCGATTTTTACCTGGCGCCATTGAGTTTGATATTGATGGAATTTGCGACGGGAAAAAGGCTTGGGTTGCTGGTGTTATGGAGCACGTTGAGGAAACGGGAATTCACAGCGGCGACTCTAGTTGTGTGATTCCACCGTTTAGATTGCCACCTTCTAAAATTGATGAAATGGCCGGTATTGCGAAAAAGATTGCGGTTAATAGTGGAGCTAAAGGATTGTTCAATATTCAAATGGCTGTGCTGGGTGAAGAGATACACATCATCGAAGCCAATCCCCGAGCGTCTAGAACCATTCCCTACCTATCTAAAGCAACCGGATACCCTCTTGTGGAGTGGGGATTGCGGGCTGCCTTGGGCGAAGAGGTTAAGAAAATAAGTAATGAAGGTTTGGTGCCAGGCAATTATCGATTACCTAGTCATGGCTACGCTGTGAAGGTTCCTGTCTTTCCTTTTGATAAGTTTAAAGGCGTTGATCCTGTTTTGGGGCCGGAAATGAGAAGCACCGGCGAGGTCATGGGAATTGCTTCCACGGCGGGGGTTGCTTTTGCTAAAGCGTTCCTGGCGGCTGGAATTGATTTGCCCGTTAAAGGGTCGCTTTTATTGAGTCTTCGAGATGCAGACAAACCCAAAGCGCTAGCCATTGCTCAAGCTTTTGAGATGATGGGCTTTGAGTTGCTGGGAACTCCGGGAACCGCTGATTATTTGCGCCGGGCCGGGCTTAGCTGCTCAGATGTTCCCAAGATCGGGCAGGCTCCTTTGGGAGAGGATTTGTTGAGCTTTCTTGAGGCCGGGAAAGTGAGTCTTCTGATAAACACCACGGAAAGCGTGGTCAGCTACAGGGACTCAGAAAGTATCCGACAGTTGGCTTTGCGTTGCCGAATCCCTTTAATGAGCACCATTTCGGCCGCCGAAATGGCTGTTATGGCTATTAGGAGTTTGAAAAAAGGACCGCTTGAGGTGGATTGTCTCCAGGACTTTATAAAAGGGGCCGAATTGACCGAGGCCTAGTCATCTGGCAGAACCGTTAGGGTTATGAGTGAAGATAAAGTTCCCCTTACCGTTCTGGGAAAAAATGCTCTTGAAGCTGAGCTGAAAAGATTAAAATCCGAGGATAGACCTGCCATTATCGAGGCCATTGAAAAGGCTCGAGCTTTAGGCGATTTATCTGAAAATGCTGAATACCATTCTGCTAAAGAAAAACAGTCTTTCATCGAGGGGCGTATCGCAGACATTGGCGACAAGCTCGCTCGCGCCGAAGTGATTGATCCCTCTAAACTTGAATCTGAAAAAATTGTTTTTGGTGCAACCGTTGGACTTATCGACGAGAGCGGCGCAGAAAAGACTTATCAGATTGTGGGTGATCCAGAGGCTGATTTAGCAAATGGAAAAATTTCAGTTTCTTCACCAATTGCGAGAGCCTTATTGGGGAAGGAAGTAGGAGATGAAGCCATTGTTCGCAGCCCTAAGGGCAAGATTTCCTACGAAATCGTAAAGCTTGAGTTCCGTTAAAAAAGAGGACAAGGCTCCCTGGGAGCTACAAGCTCAATATCTAAAAGGCGTTGGTGCAAAATTAGCTGAGCTGTTGGAAAAAGCAGGCATAAATTCTTTTTGGGATATCCTTTTTCATTTACCTCGAACTTACGAAGACCGACGCCACATGGCTTCCTATGCAGATATCATTAAAGCCTCTGGCTTAGGCGAGAGTGTGATGAGTAAGGCCACGATTGAAGCTTATGTTCAAAAAAAAGCAGGCCGTTCTGGACGTGGTTGGTTAGAGGCCGTTGCTGTTATTGAGGATGACGATCCAAAGCCCAGTGCTTTTAAAAGAGTGACCTTTGTTTGGTTTCACAATTATGCTCAACACTTAAAAAAGCAGTTCCCCGTAGGAACTTCCGTTATTTTCCATGGCAAAGTTCAAGCTTTTCGTGGAACTTTTCAGATAACTCATCCAAACTTTCAGAAGACTCAAAAAGAAATGACGCCCTGGGAGTTTGGTGGATACATTCCTGTGTATCCAGAGACTATGGGAATATCGACTCGAGTCTTTCGCCGCATTCTTTATCACGCCATTCACCGGCCTGAGATGAAGGATGTTCCTGAGAAACTCCCAGCTCGATTGGTGGAAAAACTTAATTTATGCACTCTTAAGGAAAGTTTAAAGCAACTCCATTTTCCCACTCAGTGGGAGCCTATTGATGAAGAAAGCTTTTCTACAAATCAATTTTATAAGAGAGTCGCCTTTGAAGAACTCTTTTATGTCTCTCTGGCGTTAGGAATTCGAAAGCATGTCTATCGTGAAGAGAGGGAAAATAGCGAGAGAGAAGTTCCAAAAGTAACTCTCGACGAAAAAACTACAAAGCAGAGAATTTCTACTTTGCCTTTCCCTCTTACGGGAGATCAAAGCAAAAGCTTAAATGAGATTTTTCAAGACATGTCTTTGCAAGAAAAAAGTGGTCCCATGCATCGGCTCTTGCAGGGAGATGTTGGCTCTGGCAAAACCGTCGTGGCTTTTTTATCGATGTTGGCAGCCGTGGACCAGGGCTATCAAGCAGTTCTCATGGCCCCTACTGAGATTCTGGCGGATCAACATTTTCGAAACTTCTTAAAACTCTTTCCTGAATATGAAAACGAGCTTCTACTTTTAAAAGGGGCTTTGTCGGAAAAGAAAAAGAAAGAAGTGCGTGCCTTAATCTCGGCGGGCAAAGGCAAGGTTATCATTGGAACCTCGGCGCTATTAAGCAAGGAAGATTTGTTTGAGCGCTTAGGTTTGGTAGTCGTTGATGAGCAACATCGTTTTGGTGTGAAGCAAAGACTGGCTTTAAAAAAGGCGAGTGCCAATAGCATGCCTCATTTTTTGGTAATGACTGCCACTCCTATTCCTAGATCACTAGCACTGACTCTTTATGGAGATTTGAAGCTCAGTCAAATTAGAGAAAAGCCCGCGGGGAGAACGCCCATTCGAACTCATTTAGTGAGTGATCGAGCGCGAAAGTCACTGCAGCGAAGATTAAATGATTTTCTAGAAGAAGGCCGCCAGATTTACATGGTCTACCCTTTGGTTGATGAGTCTGAGGAGCTCGCTCTAAAAGATGTGAAAACCGCTTACGCTGAATGGGCAAAGGCTTTGCCAAAATTTAGTTTTGCTTTGTTACATGGGAAAATGAAGTCCTCAGAAAAAGAAAAAGTGATGCGATCATTTTCTGAAGGCAAGGTCGATGTGTTGGTTGCCACAACTGTGATTGAAGTAGGCATTGACGTTCCTAATGCAAGTGTCATTGTGGTTGAGCACGCCGAGCGCTTTGGTTTGTCGCAACTGCACCAATTGAGAGGTCGTGTTGGTCGAGGTTCTCAAGAGAGTTACTGTGTGTTGGTGGGGAGCCGTAACTTAAGTGAGAATGCTCAATATCGTCTAAAAGTCATGGAAGAAAGTGACGATGGCTTTTTCATTGCTGAAAAGGATTTGGAGCTTCGCGGCCCAGGTGAATTCTTGGGTTCTCGCCAAAGTGGTTTGCCGGGATTTAAGGTGGCCCACATCTTGAGAGATTTAAAACTGCTAGAAGTCGCACGAGACGAGGCCAATCTAATTCTAGAAAAGGACCCTCAGCTAACCGCTCCAGAAAACGCGGAGCTAAAGGAAAATCTCATGCGCTGGTGGGGTGACCGTCTTGAGTTGGGCTTAAGCGGATAGCGATTGCCTATACTGTAGAAGTCCCGACTCATTTACAGGCGGCCCGTAGTTTCCTTCTAAAGCTTTGCTCGAAGGCAAGACCAATACTTGTATACAAGACAGCTGCGATAGCTCCAGATTTTAGGTCTTCCATATCATCGCGAACTTTTCTTCCGGTTAGAGGGTCGTATTGAAAGTTTATGCCTAGTTCTTTTTCTAGCCAAATGTTTGCCGCGAGGTCGGCTCCAATGATGGACTTCAATAGAGTCATTCGTTTCTTAGGGCTTAGTTTAGATATGCAACCATGTAGCCCCGTCATTACACCTAAGCCCAAAACAAAATTAGAGTTGTGTTGGCTCCACCAAGTTGGATTGTCTTCCCTTGTCCAAGAGCTAAGTCCGTAGATATAAGGTGTAATGGCTCCGCTGACCATTCCATAAAAACAGTGATCTTCTAGTGATTTTCTTAGCTTCGTTAACTTTGACGGATCCATTAAATACTTCTCGAGTTTTTTTTCAATATTCTGTGAGGTGGCAGAAGGGCGGATGGTTATTCCTAACTCTTTGCAGGCATTGCTATATTCGACGAGCAATTTCTCGTTGTAAGATTTGTAAAGCGCAGGACAGGAGGATGCGAAGGTGTTGGTAGATATTTTTGCTGCCAAAAGTAAAAAGAGCAATTTGCGCATACAGCTTCATATCGGCATAATTTCACTTTAGGTGAAGTTGAGTCAGAATTTTGTCTTTGGATACGAATGGGCGGAAACTTTGTTAAAACCCCAGGTTTTGACGGAGCATTTCGCCGGAGGCTTTTTCGACAAAGACTTGAGAGTTTTTTATAGAGAATCTGATTTTTTCTCCTCTAAGTATTTGATCCCCTTTTTTTACGGTTGCAACTCGGCTTAAGACAATCTCACCTGTGTCTGGAAAGTATTCGGCTTCTTGGCATTTTGCAGTGCGATCCGTTGTTTGAATTTCCACACTATCTTTGAGGAGGACTTTTTCTTTTCCATCTACAATTTTGTAAACAAGGTTCTCGCTTCTCATTTTAATTTTATCTGAAGTGACTGCATCGACTGCCCCATCAGCTTCTAACTGAGAAAAGTTTCCCTTTTTATCAAACTTTATCTTTACGGCTTTCGAATAGAGTGTGATTTTCTCTAGCTTGGCCGTTATTTTTCTGTTGCCTTCATTGTCGGCTTCAAGCTCTAGATTGTCTAAGCCAGCATTTCCCTTTTGGTTGCCAAGGTGAGCGGTGAGTTTGTCGCCGTTGAGTTCCATGTTTTGTCCATAAACTCGAACGGTGCCCATAAAAATGGCTTTGTTTCTGTTTGGGTAGATGGAAGACTTCTTTGAAAAAATCCGCAGATCATTTTTGTCTTTTCCTCTGCGCTGAGCTCTAACGTTAGAGAGCACATGGTAGACATCCGTGTTCATGTCGATCAGCAAACCTTTTCCTGTCATCTCAATAGTGTCGCTTAGTTGATCAGCTTTTCGAGAGGCCACTACATCCTCGTCACTTGTTAGATACCCCTTTTTGTTGTCAAAAAAGAGATTTTCACTTTGGAATACGGTTCCGTCAGGGCTTGTCACCGTGCAGTTTTTTTGAAGGGTCATATCCTGGGTTTTAGTTTGAATAATGCCTTCGTTGGCTAGGATGGTGTAGGGGTTTTCGTTTTGGCCCCATACTTTGGCTTCGGGGGATTCTAGGACGCTGATCTGTTCTTCTTGATACACGGAAGCTTTTGGGGAGGTGATTTCCATTTGTTTGGCTTGGTTTTTAGCTTCAACTAGGTGGAAGTTATTAATTTGTATGTCCGGAAGTCCGCTTGAAATCACTAACGCGGCATATAAAAGCTCTAAGTGTCTTATCTTATTCCAGCCACGCTTAGTCATTATATGTTTTAATTTACAATGATAATGGTGAAATTGCTGTGTCAGCTTTTTTTTATTGGTGTGCTAGGAGTAAGTCCCAGCCTAGTTGCGGCTGAAGCTGTAAATTCAAAAAAGACTCCTTGGCCCTTTGATCAGCGCCAGATTCTTTTAGTTAAAGAGGAGGGGAAAGGTTTTCCCGATGAGCTTACTGCAGCTCAGATTATGGATGTTTTTGTGCGAAGAGGACGGATTCGTTGGGTGACTCAATCTGCACCGAAGGGACTTGTGCTGCCAGTTGAAACACCGTCTGATTTTGCTTGGCATTCTACGCCCGCTGTTCGGAAATTGGGTTTGCGACATAAAACCGATGGAATTATGGTGCTTTCTCAAGAAGACTCTCGGATTGATCTTAAGTGGTATGCCACCTTAGATGGCTTGCCTCTCTTTTTTGAGACCGTGAAACTCCCTGCGGTGGAGTCCGATGAAGAATGGAAGAAAATTCGCAAAGACCGTCTTACTAAATGGGTGGATGGGGTTTGGGATAGAATTCCCGGACATGGTTATGTTGTTCAGCGGGATGGTGGCAGTCTTTTGTTGGAAGGTGTTGAGAGCACTGAGGCAGAGATTGGAGACAAGGTTGATACAGTTCGTATTCAGTCTTTAGAAAGACATCCGGTTTTAAAAACCATTGTCAAAGTCGAAACGACCGACACCGGATATGGAAAAATTCTTTCTGTTTCAAAAGACTTGTCAAAAGCGGAAGTTATTTACGAGGCAGAGATTGACCCAATTGAAGCAGGAGATCGCTACATTGTTGCGGATTCTAAAGAGGCTAAAGTTCCCGATAAACTTTTAAATAGTGGGGCTAAAAAAACAAAAGAATCTCCAAAGGTAAAAGCTCCAAAGGGCGGAAGAGTGTCTTTCTTTGAAAACAAGAAAAAGATGGTGGATCTGTCTGCTGCTCTAACTTTTTCAAGCTTAACTCATAAAGAGACCGTCTCTGGAAACTCCTATGAAATGAAGTCTGCAAGTCTTAGTCCAGGTGTTGATCTTCGTGCTTTGCTTTACTTTACTCATGCTTGGGTAATGGGGGCAGATATATCCATGGCTTTTCTGGGGTTTAAGAACCCTCCCGCAGCCTATGGTGTTGATTCAATTAGCTCAGGACTTTCTAGTTTTAATATTTACGGCGGTTATAGGTTTTTGTTGTTAGAGAAGCTTGCTGCACCGGCTGATTTGAAAATATTAGCAGGTTATAGAAGCTGGTCTTTGAGTATGCAGAATACTTCTTCCAATATTGCTCCCTCTGCAAAAACGTTCTCTGGTTTAGAAATAGCATTGGCAGCTGGCTTTCCTATTTATAAGGGGCTAGCCGCGGAGTTTCGAGGCGGTCGCACCTTGGGCAGTTCCTTGTCGGAAAAACCGCTGACCAGTGGGGATGCGCCGGATCCAACGTTTTGGACTTTTGGTGGAAAATTAACCTATGCGATTAGTAAAATGGGGCAGTTTGAGTTGAGCTATATGATGGAAGCTGCCGCTTCTAATTTTGATGGATCAGGTCAGAGGACAAGTGCTGCAACTTCAATATCTGTGCAGCGCAAAGTTGTTGGCGCGGGATATACCTACGCTTTTTAGAGTTCTCTTAATTTTTAGACAGTTTGAAGAGCAGGCTTTAGCGCTTTACGCGATCAAAGCGGGCTTTTTGTTTGTTAAACCAGTCTCGAAATTTATCGTAGGATTCATCAATCTCGAGAAGATTATCCAAAGACAAATAGTCCGTTCTGTTCGTGATTTTTTCTTTATTTTCATTAAAGAAAGCGTATTCATCTTGTCCGAGCTCAACAGCTTCTACCCAGGCTTTGATAGCGTCTTTTAGCCATTGAGGAACATTTCTCAAATCAGCTTCGCGTGTGTAATGGATCAGTTCCTGCTTGATGTCATGCTGGTTCATTGGTCATAGTTTTATCGCAGGCAATTAAAATTGGCGAAGGAAAGTTCCGCGGTAATGAAGCAGTGACGCTTGGCGTTATTTGATTTGTTCTTTTATCCAAGGGTGCAGTAGTTTGTTTGAGGAAACGATATCTGGATCAAAAATTGTCCAGGTTTCATTTTTCTCACTTGAAACAAGGCCGCCTGCCTCTTCTACTAACAAGCTTCCGGTTGCCATATCCCAGGGAGATAAACCCCATTCCCAATAAGAGTCAATTCTGCCCGCCGCGACAAACGCTAAATCCAGTGCAGCCGAGCCATCTCGACGAACTCCGAGTGTTTGCTTGGTAACCTTTACAAAAGTTTGAAAACAATGATCGGCTTCGCCTGCACGTAAGGAAACAAAACCCGAGGCCAGGAGAGCTTCTTTTGGATTTTCAATCTGAGTGACCTTAAGAGGGCTTCCATTCAAGGTTGCCCCTCCACCACGATGAGCAGAAAACAGCTCGTTGCTTACTGGATTGAGGGTGCCGCCGGAACAAACGTGGTGTTGCCCGCTGGTTTTAGAAACCCAAGCAATGGTGCTTGAGAAAAAAGGGTAGGCTCTAGAGAAGTTGGTCGTTCCATCAATAGGGTCGGCGATCCAAAAAGAATCGAGGGATTTCATTTTTTCGTAAGTAGAGTCTTTATCGGCAGAGCCTTCCTCGCCGATGAAATGCTCCCCTGGGAAATCTTTTGCTATTTGGGCTTTTAAAAATTCTTCGACTCGTTTGTCGTAAATAGTCACTAGGTCGGAAAATCCAGATTTATTGCTCGTCTTGAGCATGGAGTTGCGTTTGCTGTCGGCACCTGGTGTTGCAGACCAAGGTTCCATTAGAAGAGGGGTTGCATCAGTTAAAAGTTTCTCAATGTAAGCTCGGCGTTGTTTGTGTTCAGACATTATTCAGAATCCTCTTCTTTAAGAAAGTCGTCGAAAATATGCTTTAGCACATCTGACCTTGTTATAATTCCCACGAGGTAATTTTGTTTGTCTGTTATGAACAAACGTTTCACTTTAGTTTTTATTAACTGCGCAACAACAAATCTAAACACGGTGTCTTCTGTAACTGAGATGGGCGGTGTTTTGTATTTGATGCTATCCGTGAGGTCGTGACTGGAGCCTTGAATCATTGCATCCCACTCTGAATACGAGCCGAGAATTTTTCCTTGAGAGTCTACGATAGCAAGGCCGCTGATTTTATGTGTTTGCATCATTTTAATA
>Ga0100403_1002399_pt1 | contig 15108 bp, 13 predicted proteins | sample CryGeymet201501t_FD_83663 | JGI IMG/M metagenome (GOLD analysis project Ga0100403, IMG submission 83663) | Groundwater microbial communities from Crystal Geyser aquifers in Utah, USA - Crystal Geyser metaG 2015-01t | ecosystem: Environmental > Aquatic > Deep subsurface > Groundwater | place...
ACAAAGATAAAGACTACGTTATCAAGGATGGTCAAATCATTATCGTTGATGAGTTTACTGGTCGTCTTATGGATGGTCGTCGCTGGTCAGATGGACTCCACCAAGCTGTTGAAGCCAAAGAAAAACTAACTGTTCAGAAAGAATCCCGTACCTGGGCTACTATTACCTTTCAAAACTACTTTAGGCTCTACGAAAAACTAGCCGGTATGACTGGTACCGCTGCTACCGAAGCAGAAGAGTTTAAAAAGATCTACGATCTTGATGTCATCACTATCCCTACTCATCGACCAATTCAAAGAAAAGATCACACTGACCTTATCTACAAGACCCAAAGAGCTAAATACGCCGCCATTGCTGCTAAAGTCGCCGAGTTAAATCAAAAAGGCCAACCTGTCCTTATTGGTACCACTTCTATCGAAAAGAACCAGATTGTCTCCGAAATGTTAAGAAAGAAAGGAGTTCCTTTTCAAATGCTTAACGCTAAAAACCACCAATCAGAGGCTGAAATCATTGCTCAAGCTGGTAAGGCCGGAGCCGTTACTGTTGCTACCAACATGGCTGGTCGTGGTGTCGACATTATTCTTGGTGGTCCCAAAGAAGAGTTTAAAAACGAAAAAGATTGGCAAAAGGCCCACCAAGATGTTCTCGATGCTGGTGGTCTCTATGTTATCGGTACCGAGAGACACGAATCTCGTCGTATCGACAACCAACTTAGAGGACGTGCTGGTCGCCAAGGTGACCCTGGTGTTTCTCAGTTCTACGTTTCTCTTGATGATGATCTTATGAGGGTCTTTGGAGGTGAAAAAATTTCCTCCCTTATGACCAGATTCAACATGCCTGATGATGAAGCTTTGACTCATCCTATGGTTTCTTCCGTTCTGGAACAAATCCAAGTTAAGGTTGAAGGTTATAACTTCGATGTCAGAAAATCCGTCGTTGAATATGACGATGTTATTAATAAGCAAAGAAAGATTGTCTACCAGCTCAGAGATCAAGCTCTTGAAAAATCAGTCCAAGATCCTGAAGCCCTGGAGCAGGAAGTCTTCAAGTATCTCAATAAAGTTGTCAGTAACCTTGCCTTCCTCTACACCGATCAGGAAACAGGTCGTCCCGATAGCAAAAAGATTGTTCTAGAGTTCTCAGAGATTCTACCTCTAGACCAGCTCTCTAGAGACCAGCTTCAAAAAGAGATCGACGACTCCGATTCCATCAAAGACACCCTTCTCGATGTACTTAAAAAACAATGGCAATTAAGATCTAAATATTTCGGTAAGGATATCTCAACCGACATTCTTCTTTACTCCATTCTTACCACCCTCGACCCTCTCTGGGTTGACCACCTTACTGCTCTTGATGATCTTAGAGATGGTGTCAGGCTTAGAGGTTATGCTCAAAAAGATCCTTTAATTGAATACCGCAAAGAAGGTTTTGAGATGTTCCAAAATCTTATGGGGCAATTCGAAACTAACCTAAGTAAGAAACTCTTTAGATTAGAACCAGTCGAAAAACCCAAAGATATTCCCAAAAACGTCACTGAAGGTAGGGGAGACATCCCAGGACAGGAAGAACCCAAAAGAGAGACCAAACCCAACTCTCCAAAACCTGTCACTCAAAATCAAAACAAGATCAATCGAAACGATCCCTGTTGGTGTGGCTCAGGTAAAAAATGGAAGAAGTGTCACTATCCAGAAATAAGCTAAGCAACAACCTGTATTTTGTTTTACATAAAATCTTTACAATAGTTACAATAAGTGATATTATAGGCTTATATGAATAAAAAATCAGAACTTCAAACTCAATTTGCTGTCTATTGTACCTTTGTTGAAGATCATCACATTTATAGTAATCGTTATCAAAACCTACCCTCCGCTAGAGAGGACCTAAGTGGTACTGTTGTTGACAGTGATGTCACAAACGCAATTTTAGTAAGAGCAAAACCACCTCAAGTCGAGCTTGGAAAAGGAGAGGTAGAAACCTTTAAGAAAGGTTTAGATCATAATTACCCAGGTTGGAAATTAGTCCAAACTATTTCAGAATAAAAATAGTAGACACTATCTGCCTGAGGTTACTATTAAAGGTGTAAAATCTGTTGTCGAAAATTGTTCTGACAAATTGACATTATTACAGAAGTTGACAAAAATGGAAAACTTGACGAAGAGTCGAAAGCTCAACTTTCAACTCGTCTTACCATATTAGCCTTAAACTTGTTCTTCCAAAGATTCGATAATTAATCAGCTAAGTTTTTGATAACAAAATAGAGAAATACTAATATTGATTTCTTGTTTGTGATAAAATCCACAATGACCAAAGAAAAAAAAGGTTTGTCATCAGAGCACCACGGTGAATTAAATGTGACAGGCGAACTCTTTCCTGGTGGTATTGAAGCTAAGTGGAAACGTATAGATGATCTGAGAAAAGAATACTCTGCTAACCCAGCGGCTTTGCAAGAGATAGACATTTATGATTGTCGCAAGAGAGAGTATCGTGACAAACTAAAAATGCTTACGGATGCGGTGAAAGTTGGTGATACAAATAAGGAAGAGGAGTTGATGAGCTGGTTTCAAGAACACTATGGAGATACTGTTTACCGCTCAAATTATAATATTGAGATATGAACAAGAAGATTCAGTTAAGGCTGGTGGAGGTATTTACAAACTTCTCATAGCGATCACTAAATAGCATCAGACTATTTAACTAAAGAATATTTACCTGTAATCAACAAAGCACTTAAGCTGCGTTATCATTAGTATAGAATACCCCATTTTCTTGGATACCCATACTCAATTAATTTTTCACTAGCTTTATACTCTGACTTAATCTTAATTCTGTTACTCTTGATCTCTGGATACCTCGCCCTACAGTATTTATCTGCCTCGCAAAATAGATTCTGACAGTCTATCGCCTTTAGCTTCCTCCCCCAAAGATTCCTAAACTTCAAACCTAGTCTTTTAAACTCATTATCTTGGTTCTTAACCATATACATAATAATTTCCTCATTACTCATTTTTCCCTTATCCCTAAAACACTTATTAATCCCTCTAATTGCACCAGGCCCAGCAACCGTAAACTCATTTTCATCAAAATCAAATAACTCTGAATAGTTTAGATCTATTGCAATCTGGTATGCCATAAAGTTGCCAATAAGCGGCAATTTCTTTAAAACTAAAAACAGTGACTTAAGACTTTTTACTTCTAATATGTTTCTATAAACCTCACTTTTCCTAAATACATAATCTAGTAAAGCCAAGTGATTGTTATGTTTTTTCTCAAAACCAAATGCTTTGTTAGCACACAATATAAAGGCGTTCCCATAAATCACGCCACTTTCTACTTTTATCTCACTAAGTGCTTTGGAGTAATCTTCAGTTTCAAAGTTAGACAACTTAATTCCACCAACTTTCTCCGACAACCTCTTCCATGTCTCGCTCTTATTCAGTAGCCTAAAAAGAAAAATTCTAAAAACTATGTCCGCAGGATCAAAAGTTTCTTTAGTATAAATCACTCTGTTAATTAAGAACTGTGACACTCTGTCCGATGCTCTAAAAGCATTGCAAAACTTATACTTACTTAATATTGGATCACTGGTAAGGGGAAATATATTTTCAATCTTTCTAAAGAATATTTCCTGCCTTTCAAAGGCGAATTTCCAATACTCATCATATATTTTTTGAAAAACTATCACACTCAAATCTTAGCACTAAGCATTCTAATATTTGTTAACAGCTAAAAAGAATTATTAATTCTCTTGCTTCTTTTGTAAAACAAACATATGTTAATCTGCTTAGTTAAGGTGGTCATCGAAAATAAAACGAGCGCCTATCGGATCTACTTCGCTGTTAACTTTTGTCTTGTCACTCAATTTCCCATCCCACGGCTCATTAAGTCTTATGTCATCTAATGAAACTCTTTTTTGCTTTCTCCAGACCCCAATCTCCTTGATGATTTTGATAAACCTATCTAGCTTTTTCTCTTTCATTGCAAATTATATCACCAAAATTAAAGACCAGTTTATAAATTATTTCAATGAAAACTTAAGTTCTCCAGTATTTATTGGAAGTGCTACTAAGCATCTTTTCTCTAATCTAAAAAGCAATAAGTATCTTACAGCCAATCATTCTTCGAAAACCACCAGATTAATACTGCCATCAGTATCAATGTCGAAATAGCAATCAAAGCAAAGGTCCATTCACCTGACGCAAAAGGTAGTCTTACATTCATTCCGTAAAAGGAAGCCACTATTGTCGGTATCGTCATAATAATTGTCAGTGAAGTGAAAAACTTAATCACTCGATTAAGGTTATTCGTCATTATTGTCGAATAAGCATCTCGAGTATTCTTAGCCGTCTGCAAAGAGTTCTTAGTCAACATCACCAACTGCTCATTAGCCAAGAACAAATCCTCGATCATATCTCTATCTTCTTCATACAGCTTTAACATCTTTCCCGACAAGAGACTGTTTAAGATAGTTCCAGTTCTGACCAAAGCATTTGAATAATCATTCAAAGCTTGCTCATAAGCTACCAACTTGACTATCTCCTTATTAGAAATCCGACTCAGTCTTGTTGATACCTCATAGATATCTTTACTTAACTCATTAATGGTATTACTAAAAAAAGCATTAATCTGGAAAAATATCTGAATAAAAAACTTAACCTTTTGAGTGGTCGAAAAAAGCGATTTCTCCTTAATAAACTTATCAAATATAGGTATCTCTCTTAAACTAATCGTTGCCAAAAAATCATGATTAATCACAATCAATAGGGGAGTCGTGAACTGTGTTTCAGCCCTAAGTTTAGGCAATCTGGTGTAGATGTACATCATATCACCTTCAAGCTCTAGTCTTGGTACCTCATGAGGATCCAGAGCGTCTTTGACATGGCCTCTATCTAGTCCGTGTTTTTCAACTAGCTTATCAATCTCTTCCTTAGATGGATCTTCCACATAAATCCAACTGCCCTTAGTAAAGTTTTTAGTCTTAATTAGTTTCTTGTCTTTAATCTTACGATGATAGTACTTGAGCATAAAAAATTATAGCCCTATTCTTTGCTAAAATACTATATGCAAAAACTCAACCATAAAGTACTAGGACAAATTGATATTCTAAAAGAAAACATTGCCAAAGCTAATAATATTCTTATCACTTCACACTACTCTCCTGATGATGACGCCATTGGCTCCATCCTCTCTCTCTACCAAATCCTCAAAAACCCTGATCAAAAAGTCTACATGTCCTTAGAAGACTCTCTTCCTCAAAGACATTCCTTTTTAAAACACAGTGAAAAGATTATCTTTTCCGACCTGGTCGACGTTATTAAAGATAAAAGAATCGACACCCTCATTCTTCTAGATGGCAACGAACTAATCCGTTTCTCCAGAAGTATTCAAAACTTTCTCGGCGTCATCAAAGACAAAGACTTAAAAGTCCTTTGCATCGACCACCATCTATGCCAAGACCCCTCCGTCTTTGATCTCTATATCAACATGGGTCGTAAATCTACTGCTGAACAAATTTACTTAATCTTTGAAAAAGAACTAAAAGAAAAATTGGACTTCGACATTGCTCAGTCCCTCATGGTTGCTATTCTTGGCGACACTAATCGCTTCCTTTATAAAAACGACTTCTACCAAGACACCTTTGAAATCTCTGCCAAACTAATCGAAAAAGGAGTTAGTATCGAAGACCTTAATTCCAATTTAGGAAGAATAGATTCCGCCGAACTTAGATTAATGTCCACTCTCTTTAACAATCTCCATGTCACTGACTCTTACAACTACTCTTACTTTACTGACCAAGACTTAACCAAATTTAAAAAAGAAAGATTCTCCTCCGACTCCTATTCATCTGCCTATCATCGCTTTGTTGATGCCTACATCAGGTTTATCGACAATAATCATTGGGGCTTCGTCTTCGTTCCCGACTTCCATGAAAAAGGTTTCTATAAAGGTTCTTTTCGAGCAACAAATGGTACCGTCGATACCACTAAATTTACTGAACCCTTGGGAGGTGGTGGCCACAAACCTGCCTCAGGTTTTAGAATTGAAGCCGACTCCTGGCAAGACGCTCTCACCATTCTTATTCATTCCATCGAGTCAAATCTAGATGAAGCTATAAAATCAGGTAAAGAAAAGTAATATGCCAAAAAGCGACTGTATCTTCTGCAAAATCATTAATCAAAAACTCCCTTCTTACTTGGTCTATGAGGACGACAGCTTCTACGGCTTTCTCGACATTCACCCTCTTAATCCCGGTAACTCACTCTTAGTTCCTAAGGATCATTATCGCTGGGTAAATGATGTTCCCAACTTTGGAGACTATTGGCAAGCTGCCAAGACCCTTTCTGTAGCCATTCAAGAAGTGACTGGAGCCGAATCAATCTCCTATCTTACTCTTGGCTATGAAGTCGAACATGCCCACATCCGTATCATTCCTAGGTTCCCTCAAGACGCTCACCAAAATGGTATAAATATTAAGGCCACCTTACAAATATCTCCCCAGGAGATGCAAAAATTATCAGATGAAATCTACGCAAAAACTAACCCTCGAAATTAAAAAGCTTAACTCTAAGCTCGAAGACATCAATAACAGATCCAGATACATGATCTATTCAGCTAAGCCAGGCAAGTTCATACTCTACAACTTCCTAGCTGGCACCTTTCATGCTCTCGGCTCTCTTATTGGCACTGCCCTTATCCTAGGAGCCCTTGCTTACTTTGCATCTCAAATAGACCTAGTTAAGCCAGTTGCCACCTGGATGGAGCAAGTCGTCTCTCAAGTAAAATGGGAAGAGGTTGTTCCTTCTCTCCCTCAAGAAATAAAATAGAAATGCTGTCACCAGAAAAAATCCAAAGGATTAAGCAAGAATTAGCTAAACCAGACCTCTCTCGCCAAAGATTTGTAGATTTAGAAGCTCTTCTTTCTGGACTTCAAGAAACTTTTCCTCCTCAATTATCAACTCATACTGCTAGGTTATTATCAGAACCAGAAAAGCACCGTATAACTGTCCAAAATTGTCAAAATAAATTCGAGGAGTGGTTTAGTTTTCTTTTTCCGGAGTCTTAATTAAGTTCTCCAAATAAAGACTTTATTTTTTACTCTTTCTCTCTTCTTCTACTCTATCAGTCTTAAGAAGAAGTCTCTTTCTAAGTCTAATATTCTTAGTACTTACATCGATAAGTTCGTCTTTTTCAATAAAGTCCAGACATTCTTCAATGCTGTACTTAATGGCCGGAGCTAAAGCTAAAGCATCATCATTACCTGAAGATCTCATGTTAGTAAGTTGTTTACCCTTACACACATTAATCTCCATATCACCTTCAACCGGTCTGAAACCTACAATCTGACCCTCATAAACTTGTTCACCTGGGAATACAAAAGTAATCCCTCTCTTTTGAGCCAAATCTAGGCCATAACCTAAAGCCTTACCAGACTCAGATGCAATCAAGACACCATTTCGACTCTTCTTGTGAGAATCAGTCTTAGGTTCATAACCTAAGAATAAGTAGTTTAGAGAAACCTGACCCTTAGTTTCTGTCATCAAGTTGCTTCTCATACCTAAAGCGTTAAGCTCAGAAATCTTATAAACCATTCTCGTATTTCCATTTCCATCAGCTTGCATGTCTTGCATAATTGCCTTTCTTTTACCAAGCTCAGAGGTAATTGCCCCCACAAACTCGTCTGGAGTCAAGATAGTTAGTTCGCTGTAAGGTTCACAAAGCACTCCATCAATCTTTTTAAAGATTACTTCAGGCTTACCAACTTCCATAGCATAACCTTCACGTCGAAGCTTTTCGATTAAGATAGCCAAGTGAAGTTCACCTCTACCCGAAACCAACATTCTAATACTATCTGTTGGATCATCTTCTAACTTAAGTCCCAAATTAGTTTCCACTTCTGATTTTAATCTTTCTTTTAGTTCACGAGAAGTTAAGTACTTACTCTCATCCTTTGCTAAAAAGGATGTATTAGGTCCAAAAGAAGCTTTAAGTGTTGGCTCTGCCACTTCAATATTAGGTAAAGCTACTTGATGATTGGTGTCAGTTAAAGTTTGACCAATCTCAATACCTGAAATTCCTGCAATATAAACAACTTCACCCGATTCAGCCTCATTTACATCCACCTTATTCATACCTTCGTTCACGTAAAGCTTTTCAACCTTAAAGTTTCCTTGTGTCTTTTGATCAGGATTTACCAATGATACGTAATCACCCTTCTTAATTTTTCCTTGTGAAATTCTACCCACAGCTAATTTACCCAAGTATTCATTCTTTTCAAAAGAAGATACTAACATTTGGAAAGGCTTATCTACATCAACTCTAGCACTGGGAATATTATTCACTATTGCTTCAAAGAGGGGAGTTGTGTCACCTTCCATATTTAGATCACTTGGCATTGAGGAGAATGTTTTACCTTCTCTACCAATTGCAAATACTACTGGGAAATCAAGTAACTCTGGATCACTTGCTAAAGATAAAAATAAATCTTCTGCATCCTTAACTACTTCCAAAGCTCTCTGATCCTTTCTATCGATCTTGTTAATTACCAAAATAACCTTAAGACCGTAATCCAAAGCTCTTTTAAGTACGAATTTAGTTTGTGACAATGGGCCTTCAGCTGCATCAACAATCAAAAGTGCTCCGTCTGCCATATTCAAGACTCTTTCGACTTCACCACCAAAATCAGCGTGCCCAGGAGTATCAATAATGTTAATCTTTGTATCTTTATAAAAAACAGAAGTGTTCTTAGATAAAATAGTGATTCCCTTCTCTCTTTCCAAATCGTTAGAATCCATGATTCTTTCCTGACTCATCTCGTCCTGATTATCTCTGAAAGTATTGGTTTGCTTCAATAAAGCATCCACCAAAGTGGTCTTACCATGATCGACGTGGGCGATCACTGCAATGTTTTTTATATCTTTGAAATTTGCCATCCGAGAATTATACCTCCAAATCAAAAAAAATGGTATCTTAGTATAAATTCAAATGAAAGACTCAAAGCTAAAAAGTAAAATCATCATCACCTTTTTACTTCTAATCCCCATTTTTCTTCTCACCTTCTTTGCCTACCTACTTTTAAAAGATAATCCAAAAGTAGCCCTTAAAACCCAAGACCTCAAACAAGAAGTCTACAAAGCCAAAGAAGACTACCTTCCTCAGCCCACCACTCTTCTCCCTTCTGGGCTCCCAGACAAGCACCAGATAAAAACTACCTTTGTCCCCCAAGCCCCAGAAAAGAACTGGGATCAACCTTGGCAAGACGCCTGTGAAGAGGCCGGTATCCTCACTCTTCACTACTATTACCAACAAATTAACCCAGACCTTTCTCAAATGCTTGCCGACTATCAAAAGATCTTCGACTACCAACAGTCCCAGGGCTGGTCCCACGACATCAATACTTCACAAATGCTTCAAACTGCCCAAGAAGTCTTCGCCTACCAAGGCCAAATCCTTGAAAACCCCAGCCTAGAAGAACTTAAGTCTTATCTTGCCCAAGACATCCCCATCATAGTTCCCGCCAATGGCAAGACTCTCTACCAAGAAAACAAACACTTTAAAAACGGTGGTCCTTACTATCACAACCTCGTTCTTCTTGGCTACGACGACTCTCTTCAAAAATTTACCGTCCATGACGTTGGTACCCAATTTGGTGCCTATTTCCGCTATTCTTACTCCCTTTTAATGGACTCAATTCATGATCTGCCAGACTCAAAAGACAAGAAAGACATCCAAAAAGGTGCTAAAAGGGTAGTAGTTTTGGTAAAATAGACACATGCTAAAAATTCTAGCTTCAATTCTCCTCATTCTCACCTTTTCTTTTACCCTTTCCGCCTGTAACAAAAAAACTTCTCCCAACGAACTTAATATTAGTCCTACTCCCTCAACCAACGTCAATCTCGTTGTCTCTCAAGCCCTAAAACCCTCTATTTCTCCAAATGAAACCCTAGCGGCCATCACTACTAAAGATGGCCAAATAGTCGTCAGACTCTTTGAAAAAGAAGCTCCTAATACTGTCAAAAACTTCCTCGACAAAGCCAATTCAGGCTTTTACGATGGACTTACCTTTCACCGAGTCATCAAAGACTTCATGGCTCAAGGTGGAGATCCAAAAGGGGACGGTACTGGTGGCGACAGACAATTATCTGAACTAAATCAAATACCCTTTAAAAAAGGCTCCCTTGGTCTTGCCAGAACTCCAGAAACTAACAAATACAGTAATGACTCCCAGTTCTTCATCTGTTATGACGACACCGGCTGCGCCCATTTAACTGGTGATTACGTCAACTTTGGTAACGTCGTTTCTGGCTTTGATGTTCTAAATAAAATTCAACAAGGTGACAAAATTATTAAAATTTCATCCTATACCAAATAATGATCAAAAAAATCCTCCCCTATCTTATTGCCGCCGCCCTAATCTTTGGAGCCTTCAAGCTCTTAACCACTCCACCTAAAGGTGTCGACAGTGGTGCTTCAGACCAAGAAGCCCAAATCTTTCTCTTCTGGGGTGAAGGCTGTCCTCACTGTGAGGTTGTTAAAGAATATATAACTAGTAACAACCTGGATTCCAAACTTAAAATCTCCCAAAAAGAAGTCTACTCAAATCTTCAAAACCTTGAACTCTTAAAGCAAAAAGCTAGTAACTGCCCCGAATACGCTGGCCAAGAAAATTTCGGTGTACCTTTTGCTTACTTTGTAGAAGAAAATAAGTGTCATGTTGGCGATACTCCCATCATTAATGCCATGGAAGACAAGCTAAATCCAACTTCAGAAGCAAGCTCTCCAGAAAGCACTCCTTCCAGTGAAACAGAAGAGAACTAGTTGGCAATTACACTTACCATCATCTCAATTGAATAGCTTCCCGCTATTTGCTCACCTGGTATCGTCTGCGAAATCGCGTTTCCGGTAATATCCCAATAACAATTGTATTCTGCCGTCCCTCCTGCGCTCGTTATCGTTATCGAATCCACGCTCCCCTCATTAAAGGCTGATGATGACCCCGTACTTATTCCTGTGTTGCTACATCCCGACTGCGGTGTTACTGTACCCACACTCGGGTTAACACTCATCTGCCCTCCTAGACTATCAGTATCACCACCATCACCAGCTCCTGCAGTAGCGTCGTTAAAATCATAATCACTACTAAGCCCATCCCAAAAAGAACTATTGCCACCAGAGGCTGCCAGGGAAAGTGTCCATGGTGAATTTGTCGTCGTATTCGACACCCTCACCTTTTCAGAACTTGTTCCAAAAGTACCTGTAGAACTAGTATAAGAAAAGGAGAAAGGTTCTGCTGACATACTAATTGAAGGACTACTTACAGAGGACCCCCCTGAATCCACAATGTCTGTAACCAGGCTTCCCCCGCCTGTACATCCGCTTACAAAGTTCCATGACCCCGTATTACCTCCAGCATTGGTACTACTATAAAGAGTTATCGGTGTCGCTGCATTTTGACTTGAGAGACTTACATCTCTTAATTCAAAACTGCCACTACCAGACCAACTTGGCACCCCCGAGCTCGAAGTAATTACTATCTCATCCGTTCCACCGCAATCATTATTAGACAGAAAAGTTAAAACTCCATTATTTACCAAAGGTCCTCCCAAAGTAACGTCACCTGTAGAAATATTGCTCCAAGTCCCTGAATAACCAATTGAGATCGCACTTGTTCCTTCTGACCTAACATTCAAGGCTCCTTGAGACAAAGTACCTCGAGAAATACTAATCAAATTACTTGCCCTCACCCCCGTATTAAGAGGGGAAACTAAGTTACCATTCCCATCCTTGTTAATCGTCAAATCATAAAAATTCTCACCGGTACACGTGCTCACATCACTACATCCCGAATCCACCGTTGAATCCAAACTACCATCAAAAATCACTTCACCACTTCTTTCTAAAAAGATGTCATTATTCTCCCAATCTCCTCCAATATTAATCGAATAGTCACTACCACTTTTGACATCCAAAGAACCACCACTTATTAGTAAGTCATTATTCACATCCAAATTCCCACCCAACTCAAAAACAGCCCCACCTCCACTATCATTAAAAGTCACGCTATAAAAGGCACTACTGCCGCCAGTAATGCTCGCTGTCCCCGAACTTTTATCAAAAACAACTGTCGAACTATTAGCCGTTAATGTTCCATTATTTATATAAGCCCCACTAAAATTATAAGTACCACTACTAGCCAAAATCAGATTTCCACTACTGTAAATCGTCACCCCTCCTCCTACACTCAAGTTTTTACTATTCGTACTCAAATCAAAACTATGACTATTAGTACCGTCTCCCACACTCAAGTTATTCACCAAAACTACATTTGATGCTGCCGTACTCGTTCCTGTTGACCACAGATAAAGATTATAAAAGGTAAGACTACTGCTGCCTCCTCCCAAGTTACCACCCCCGCTTAGAGTTACTGTTGCACTCCCCGTGCTCCTTGATACCAATCCCGTGCCATTTGTGCTTATGTCACCCCCACCCACATCAGTACTAGCATCAATATACAAAGTCGCCCCATCATTGACTATGATGTCTCTCCCAATCGAATTAGTGGCCGTATCTAAATATGCCAACGCGCCACTATCTATTACCAAATCACCACCAGTGGCGTTTGTCGTTACACTACCACCCGGGTCAAAGACCGTTGATCCACTGGCTACTCCAGACTTAAGCTTGACTAGTAATTCATTACCAGCATTAACCACTAAGCTGCCAGTAGTTACTGTGTACGGAATATCGCTGTCAGTGCTGCTATCAGCGTAATCCATTAAAGTATTGCTCACTGGGTTAGTATCGTCAGAAAGAAGAGTAACTGCATTATCGTAAAAAATATTTCCAGTAGAATCTCCGTCACCATCATATCTCAGTACCATCGCTCCATCCGTATTAGCCGCAAAAGTATCATCAATCCAAGCGATAATTGCTGCTCCAGGATCTGGCCTCTCGACCTGACTAAAAGTATAAGAACCATCACTACTACTACAGCTCGCCTGGTAATACTGTCCCTTACTGTACATCCTTAACTCATTGGTATAACTATAACTATCACATTCGCTCAGTGGGCTACTCGTACCCACATCATAAACATAGCCACTAACATTTATGGTATCTACCGTAGATACTTCCACTATTGTCGAACCATTATATATCGGGTAAGTTACTGCTGAATCATTACCTACCCCCACCTCAAGAGAATCAAGATCACTTAGTGTCCATAAATTGTTAGAACCACCCCTATTGTAGTCTTGATTAAATACGTAAGCCTCACCCGACACTGCGCCATCATCTACATCCGTCGTTTCATAAATTCCTGGAGACCTCGTTCTAATTGTTCTTACTGAAGAAGTTTCCGTTGTTGATTCCCAAACAGTGTTTAACACCTTAACTTCCAAAACCGCCCCAGTTATTCCAGCAGACGATGCAGATTCTAGTGTTGACGTCTCGTCGCCAACACTACTTGTCTGAATATAAGTACCATTATCAGCTGGTATCTCATTCACATAAGTATAGTCATTCGTCCAAGCCGTATCTGTTCCTGTACCATCTAAGTCCATTCTTCTAATTGAGTAGTCATAATCAACTAGAGGGAAGTTGTTAACCACATTATTTGAGTAAGACATGATGTCGTCAAAATAGAGATCTGTTGTGGTACTGTTTTGAGCTCCAATATAGATACTATCCGCATCTTCCAAGTTTGACATTGTCGATCTAAGCGTTTCTAAGACATTTTCCATGCTCTCGTCATACAACCGAAGTTCCATAATATCGCTGTCAGAGTTAAAAGTGACCGCAATCATGTACCATGTATTAGTACTAAGAGAGCTTGCTGATAAGGTATCTCCCGTTCCGTTTATAGACAGTTTTCCGTCGCTTCTCAGCGTTATCTCCATTTTCTGAGTATTTTCTGCGGGTTGCCAAAACACTGTATCAGAACTTGGCATTGTGCCAACTCTAAATGAAAAACTTCCCGCATAATTATCAATATCTCCGGTGTTGGCAGCCCCTGTTGTAGTGTATAGAACAGGCAATTTAATATAGCCGGTACCAGCTGTCGGATTACTTCTTAAAGAGTAATCCCCACTTCTCTTTACACTGCTACTCACCGACACTGTTCCTGTAGTTGCTGTAGATTCAGAAAGAGTTCCGGACTCCCATCCTGTCATTTGACTTACGGTTAGCGCTCCAGAACTAGTACCTAAATCATCAATCCTGCCAAAGAATAAATCATTATCATCATCATCGAACAAAAAGACTCCCAAGTTCTCAACACTCGAAATATTCATACTTAATGCTTTACTGTCGTCTGAAGAGGAGGTTACTGGCCCTCTTTCGTAAGACCAGCTGCTCATATAATCATCAGATACCATGTAATAAGCATTATTAGCTGCATTCACCGATCCCCTTAAATAAGATACATATATATTTTTAGAGTTCCTATTAATACCAATCGCTGTCCCCATGATCGAATCCGTGGCACTTAATAAGCTTGTTTTAGACGACCAGTAAGATCCATAGTAGGTAGCTGTTTCCAGCTCCGCACTTATTGACCCTGCTCCATTCACGTAAGCCAAGTAAACATCATAAGTATCAGGATTAATCGTAGCTGCCCATGTTTGGGTAAAGGGGTCAGTGCCTGAGGCATTTGGATCTTCTACCGCATTCGTATCCACACTTGTCCAGCTAGCACTCCAACTATCACTTGCATCCTCATACTCCTTCGATTCAATTGAATTAGCACTAATATCCCATCTTAAAAGCAAGACATCGGCGTCAGCTAAGGGCATTAACATGACGTAATCAAAAACTTCATTATCCATCCCTTCATCACTGCTTGTTGACCAATTAGTCCCTGTATTTTGAGAATAGGTAACCACGGCTTGGCTAGAAGTAATTGAAGATGATGCGGCTACATACAAATCACCATCAGTTGCCATTGTAATACTCAAAGTATCTGTGTAGTTACTATGTCCTGAAGTACTCCTATCAACCGCCAACACCTCTCCTTTCTGGCTGTTACTGTTATAAGTATCAACATTATTATAAAAAATATCACCACTGGTTCCATCTAAATAGGCAACATGTATTAGGCCTCCAGCCTGTCCAGGT
>Ga0100403_1002400_pt1 | contig 15082 bp, 16 predicted proteins | sample CryGeymet201501t_FD_83663 | JGI IMG/M metagenome (GOLD analysis project Ga0100403, IMG submission 83663) | Groundwater microbial communities from Crystal Geyser aquifers in Utah, USA - Crystal Geyser metaG 2015-01t | ecosystem: Environmental > Aquatic > Deep subsurface > Groundwater | place...
ATCAATTGAAACAAGTGCTTATGTTCCAACTTACAAAATTAAACCTGAATTCAAACAAGCTGTATTACAATCTATTGGCGATAGACCATTTAATGAAATCAGCGCATTAATTAATGCTATTAATGTTCCAGTATTAGACCATAATACTTTAACACAGGTTATCAATGCTATAGGTGCATTTCCATACGTTAAAGTAGAAAAATTATTGTCTTCAATAAATTCATATATCGAACAAGTAGTAGAGGAATAATTCTCTACTACTTTATTTTTAAATGATATATAAAAACTCAAACTATACAAATTACACAAATAATTCATTTTATGGTAAAAAAATCTAATTCAGTTCAAACTATTGCATTAAATTTTATAGAAAAAAAAGATAACAAAACTTTCACAGAATTAATAAATCGAATAAAACCCGGACTAACCTCATTTGTGTACAAATATATACAAGATAGAGATATTATCAATGAAGTTATTTCTCAAACTTTTATTTCAGCTTGGGAAAAGATTGATCAGTATGACACAAAATATAATTTCTCAACTTGGATATATGCAATTGCTAAAAATGAAGCATTGGGTCAAATTAGAATTAAAAATAAAAACGTATCTCATGATATGTTATCAAATAATAATTCAAAAGCTTTAACTAAAAGTTCACCTATATTTAATCCAGAAATTGAAGTTATTGGCCCATCAGGAGAAGAATTAATACAACGATTATATGATGTGTCTCTAAACGCAATTAAAAATTTAAAAGAACCATATAAAACAGTTATATTTGAAAGAGAAGTTAATAAAAAACAACTTCATATTATAGCCAATGAATTAGGGTGGAATACTTCTACAGTTAAAACTAGATTAAGAAAAGCAAGAAAAGATATTGCTGATGATATTTCAAAAAGATATCCAGATTTAGTAGAAGCTTATATCGAAATAGAATAATAATATTATGGGAATATTTAAACCATCAACTTGGGGTATCTTCAAAGTATATAGAGATATAGATAATTATAGAGATTTTATTCGCGTAATTAAACAAGAAAAAGCAAATAAAAAATCTAAATTTAATCAATGGCAACTAAATCATAATAGTTTCTATGCGATTTATTTTACTATGTCTATTACAGAAGAAGAATCTCAATTACCTGAAAATATCAAGCGATTACGTTTAATTGAATCTTTGGGTGGATTGCATAGATATCTTGATGAAGAATTAGGGTTTGCTGGTAGTTTATCTCCAGAATTTAATCAATTTTATGATGAAAATAATAATCCAACATTAACATATTTAATTGTTTATAGATTTGTTTTTGAGAAATTATCTTTTTATTGGATAATTAAATTTTTATTAATTGTATCTGGTTTAACTTATTTATTTTTTAACCAACATATAATAACAAATTCTATACAATGGATAGCAAATTTGATATAAGAAACATTAAATGGACCATTGGGTGGAAAGGATTACCTGAAGCATACCACAAATTAAACATTCCATCTGTTACAAAAATAATAAGTGAAATGATCCCTGACCCTGAAATGGAAGATTGGGCTAGAAAAATTGGTGAAGAAAAAGCCAAGTTTATTCTTACCCAGGCAGGTTATAGGGGCACCGCTATGCATACGTTTATAGAGCAGTTTATAAAAACCTTATCTAGAACTAAAGATGCATCAGAGGCCCTTAAATTCACTCAATTAGAAAGTCCGATAATTTTAGAAAAAGAAGGTATTCCGGGTAATAAAATTGATGAGGGTAGAGAATTATTTTATAAATTTTATTATTCCGAATTCCCAATTAATTATCAAGATTTAATTGGGATGGAATTAGGTATATATTCACCTACTATATTTTATAGAGGATTACTTGATATTTTTTATAAAGATAGAGTTTTTGGTCCAGCTGTTACAGATTTTAAAACCATGAATGATTATATTAAAAAAGGATCGGTTAAAGAATTAAAATATAAATTCCAATTAGGAGGATATGCAGCAGCTTTAGATGAAATGTATAAAGATAAAGGAATAATTATAAAACGTTCATCTATATTATGTGTAAGCACTAAATCTGAAATTTTACAAGAAATTGTATGTGAAGGAAAGGAATTAGATGAATATAAAGAAAAATTCAAAACTTTAGTTAAAGAATGGCATATTAAAAATAATCAAAAATATTTAGTATTATAAAAATAAATTATAAAATGGCAGAAATAGAAGTTAAAAATATTAAAGAAGCTCATGCAAAATTAGATGAATTATTAAAAATAGATCCATCTACTAATAAACCATCAGAAGAAGAAATTGAAGTAGCACATAAAGAATTTGAAGCTGCAGCACAAAAATTTTCATCTACAAATTTTGAATTAGGCGAAGAAAAAGAATTTTCTGAATTATCAGAATTTGTGTTAACATTTTTAGAAAAATTTGTTTATTGGACTAAAAATGGCTGGATGGGAGTTCTAAAATTACATGATGAAGTATCAGAAACAAGAGAAAAATGGCAATCTGGCCCATTCACTGTAGGATATCAGGCGTTAGAATTTTTATTTTATGTATTAACTAATCCAGGTGGTAATGGTATAGAATCAGCAAGAGAAATTGAAAAATATGCAGATATATATGCTAAAATGATTGAATACGCCGGAAAAACTTTAGAAACCGCAAGAGCTGAATTAAGAGAAGTTCAATGGTTGGAAGAAAAACGTAACGCTATGTTACAAGGTTTTTATCTAGAAAGACAAGATGGAGTGGAAATATCTAAAGAAGATGAAGAAATATCCGAAGGCGTAGAATAATAATTATAAGAAAATTTATAGGAAACTAAAAAAGACCCAAAACTTGGGTCTTTTTTTTCTTATAATATATAAATGTGCAAGTTAAATATATAATTCAAAATAACATATTAAAATGAATGTTCAAGATTTTCTAAAAAAGAATATAAGATATGTATTAATATTATTCATAGCTTTATTTCTATTAAAATCATTTCAAAGTTGTAATAGAAATATGACAATTAAAAAGCTAAACAAAGAAATAGTATATCTAAATGATTCTTTGACAAATACATTAAGTCAAACTAGAGGTGATTTACTGAAAAAAATTCAAATCGCTAATGATTCTATAAAAGAATTAAATTATGAAGTAAAATTAGCTAAAACAAAAGAAGCGTATGCTAATGATAGAGCCAATGCTGTTCAATCTACCGCTTCTAAAATTAGAGAAAATACTACTATTAAAATAGAAAATAATTCGTATAAAGATTCAATTTCGATAAAAAATAAATAATAACGATTATGGCAGGATTAAAAGATAGTAAAAAACTTTATTGGGGTTTAATTGTAACGTTTTTTATATTATATGCTTGTGTAGGTTTTGTTTCCACTTTGCATTCAATAACATTTTTTGAATTAGCTAATACGATGTGGTTAGCAGTTCTTTTAGGTATTACATATGAAGTTGGCCAGGCAACTGTTCTTTTTTCTATTTTAATGTCGAAAAACAGACAAAACCTTTTACCTTGGTCATTAATGATTTTATTAACAGCTTTACAAGTTACTGCAAACGTTTATGCATCATTTAAATTTATGGATAGTTCAGGATCAATGGATTGGCAATATTGGCAACGATCAATATTATTTTGGTTGGAAGCAGATGGACCTGAAATGTTTAAAGTGATTATATCTTGGATATCAGGGGCATTATTACCAGTCGTTGCATTAGGTATGACTGCATTAGTTGCAGAAAATCTTAAACATAAAGATGAAGAAGCGGAAGAAGCTAAGCAACATATAATTGAATCTAAAAAAGAAGAGAAACTTGAAATTCCAGGAGCTACAAAAGAACCTACTGTAATTATAAATGATATAGCATATAATGAAGATCATTTAGAAAAAATTAAAAATGAATTTAAAAAAACAGATTTTGAAACAATAAAACCTCAATTTATTGTTGATATACCTAATCAAGTTTCTGAAGGATCCGGAGGTGACACAGGTGAGTTGGATGGATATCTATTAGATAATAAATTAAAAGCAGAAGAAAAAGAATTAAAAGATTCGGCGTTAAAATTTCAAGAAAAAGAAAAACTTGAGAAACAACTCGAAAAAGAATCTAAATTAATTTATGCAGACGATTTAAATCTTATTCCAATTGATTCTTCTAATCGTTCAGATAAATCAAATATTGAAATAAAAAGTAATGATATATTTGAAAAACCTTCAGACAAATCTATTAATATAAAATTAAATGGAGAAGATATATCAGAACTAATTGATTTATATAGTGAAAAAATGATAAATGAACCATATAAAGAAGGGGATAAAACCTCGAATAGAACTGAAAAATTTGAAAAAATCCCAATTAATAATAAAAGAGGATGGCATCTAAAGAAACAATTTATAGATACTAATGGAGATATTTATCAATATGGAGAATTTCAACCAAATATAACCATAGTTCCTCCTGAAACAGTTATAAGAGAAGAAGACTTAAAAAAAGCATAGGGGCGGAGGAAAAACAAGAGGATATTGCTCCTGCCCCTACTAAAAAAAGAAAAAAACGATACACTAATCCTCTAACAAAAAAGGATAAAAAACCTGAAGTTATAAAAAATTTAGATGATATACATAAATTATCTAAAAGCGACGAATTAATTAAGAGCCTCAAGATTAAAGATGTTTCAAAAGATGAGGAAACTATTATACAACCAATTATAATTGAAGAAACTTCACCAGATGAATCTATAGTGACTGTAGTAAAAGAAGATTATATTGCTGAAAAAATTGAAGGCGTAGAAGTTGTAGATGTAAAAGCTATTGAAAAAAATAAAAAACAAAAAATAGAATTAGATAAATTTGGAATTCCAATACAAAAAGGAGAATATCGTAATTTTGATAAAATATAAAGAGGCTTAAGCCTCTTTTATAGTAAATAAATATATCAATAATTTAAAGTACCAAGTTATTAAATTTATCATAATTTTTATTAATAATAATGACATAATTATAGCCATAGGAAATTACCGCTTTTTCTTTAGCTGCAATAATTAATTTATCTCTTTTATATAAATATGAATTCTTTATTTCTATAATAAGATTTAATGATGGTATATAAAAATCTGAATGGTATATTTTATTTTTAGACTTATATTTATATTTGATAGATGGACCATTTTGTAAATCAGGTATTTTATCATAATAGATTTGTAAAAAATCTAATTCATATGAACCTCTATAATATATATCTGTTTCTTTATATTTTTTAAGTTTTAATGCAGATATTTGTTGTTTATTGTGTATTTCTTTATCTTGTAAAGGCTGCTCCACTCCATATTTTTCTATCATCCCTTGTTTAATTTTTTCTCTTTTCTTTAAATATGAAGTAACACCATGATTTTGAATCATAGTTTTTTTAATTTTTTCTTTTATTTGATTATTACTTGCTGCGTTTTCATATCCATATTTATTTAAATTAGTTATTTTTACTTTTAATTTAACATTATTATTTCCTAATGGATTTTCACACCCATATTTATCTATATTAGTTTCAATTATTTTATTTCTTATTTCTTTATTTTTAAGTGGATTAATAAACCCATATTTTTCTAAACATGTTTTTTCTTGTTTTTCTTTTATTTCTTTTACGTACACAGATGCATGAGTTTTATATTTTTTTATCATACCATTTTTTAAATTAACAGATTTAAATTTATGTAAACATCTAATATCATCACAAACATTATTATAACCATAGGCCAGATTTCTAAATTTTGCATAGTTACCACAAATTTTACATATTCCTTCATTTTCTTTTTTCTCCCATTTATCATAATATAATTGTATATTATTATGAAAAATATTTATATGCTTAGATAAATCACATAATCGAGAAAATCCCTTTTTACATTCTTTACATTCTATCATGAATATATATTTAAATTAGTTGTTTTTATATATATTTTAAAATAAGATGAAAATAATTAAAAAAAATCACCAAATATAATACTAGATTATGACAGATGTTTTTCAAAATCCTTCTAATGATTACGTTAACCCAGGGTTAGCACCTTGTTCTAATATTAGTGATACTTACATATTTCAATTTTTACCAAAAAAGAATGTTGGTATAGTTAGTGGCAGTAAAACAGTAATGGATATGAGTTTATCTGATATCTTGGTACCTGTGACCGAATGGCAAGAAAAGAAACAAACATTGGAAAGTGGAGAAGTTATATATGTTCCAGGTTTAACTAAAGGATTATTGAACAAGACATCTTTTTTTAATATTCCAAATTTTGGATATTCTAACCAACAATTTTTTATGTGGGTAGATTTATCAATAAATTATTATAACAATTTTAAAAATTATACTAAAAGTATTGATGCAAGCGCTAATTATTCATTAAACATAGATATAGATGATGCACTAAATTTAGCATTTAATAATCAATCAATTCCTGTTTCATCAATATATGATCCAAGTAGTTTTTCTTTTGTTGGAAATAATGTAGGATTTGATTTTTCAATATCAAATGTTGTATTAAATATAATAGACGCTTCATTAAATGTAAATTCGCCATTTCCTTCTATTGTAATTGATGGTGAAAGAATTCAACAAACATATGAATTATCTGAAAATAAAGAATTACAAATACCTGCAGTAAAATATCCTAATGGCGCAATGCAAGGATATTTAATGAAAGCATCTTATCCTACAACTGCCGGAGAAAGTGATAAATGGCTCTATATGAATAATGTAGTTAGTCCTTATTATAATTATGAGGCTCAAACTATTATAAATCAAATTTATGATGTTCATAGATATACAGATACATATTTTGATCCATCTACTAAATTTTTAAATTTAATATTTGATTTGTCATGTTACTTAGTAGATATTTCTATTAATGATATAGTTATTAATATCTTAGATGCAACATCATTTGATCCATCATTAAATGATACAAATTTAACAACAGTGGATTTAACAAGTTACTATATTAATACATGTATAGTAACAGATTCATCTGTTTCGTTATCATTTATAAATAATTCTTATTTTAATAATAATTATATTGTCATAGATTCATCTCTTTTAAATTCGGATTTAAATATTACACCATTAAGTAATTCAATTATGCAAGGTGGAACATTTAATGATTCTACAATTATAAATAGCACATTAGATTTAGTAAATACTTCTTTGGCTGTTGTATCTGATTCCTCTATAATAAATGGAAATATGGTTGATTCATCTATTATAACAACATATACTCAAAAGGGTGAAATTATAAATTCATCAATATATGAATCTATTATAAATGATACAAGTATTTATACTTCTGAAATCTTAGATTCTTTATTAATTGGGAAAATAGATTTAGTTACTAGTAATTATTCAATAGTGAGTGACTCATCAATAAGAGTTACATTTATCCAAAATCCACTTTTAGATCCAAGTGGTAATATTATGTTAGATCCAAGTGGTAATATCATATATGGCGATCCTTCAATTGGAAGCTCTTCAGTAAACTATTATAATATTTCAAATTCAATTATAGAACAATCTGATATTTATAAATCATTATTATCTAATGATAAAATTTATAATAGTTTTATTCAAGAAACAAGTATTAATGTTTCTTCTATATTTAATTCCTCATTAGCATGTATTAAGATAAAAGATTCAAGTATATTTAATTCATTAGGTGTTAACACAAATGTTAAAAATACAGAAATAGCAAATTCAGAATTTAAAGTATCTATATTTAATAGTTTAAATATCTTAGATTCTTCTATTGAAAATTCACATTTTAATTATATTGAGTTAGTTCCTGGATTGATAATAGAAGATACATCTTCTAATAGAACAACTGTTTCTAATTCAACAATAATAGATGCATCAATATATAATACTACTTTAATAGATTGTTCAGTTTATACATCAAGAACTATTGATTCTTCACTTATAAATTGTACATTGTATAATGTAGATAGTGATGTTAGTTGTTATATTGAAAATTGTAAAAATATTTATATGAATGCATCATTTGATTGTTCAGTTTCATGGTCAGAAGATACATCAATATATTATAATAAATTTTTAAGTAAAATAGATGTTGGAATGAGTTCATCATCCAATAATACTGAAATATTAAGTGCAGGTGAATATTTAGATTATATTAATTCTAATAACTTATGGGACAAATTTGGTGTATTAACTGCTAAAATTTCTTCTATTGATCCAATAGAATCTAATATTAAAAACTTAGTTGGGGGATTTTATGTATTTAATCCTCATGCATTTCCTGTTCAAATTCACTATACATTAATAAATTAATAAAAATATAAATGAGAGCAAAATTTGTAAATGAAAGTATAAAATCATTTTTTAGTGATTGGATGAAATCGCCAACTGATGATGTAGCAGAAGAATGGGCGAAACAATATATTGAAGTTCAAAATTCGAAAAAGCGATATAATGATCCTTATTTATTATATGATATAATAAATAAAAAAGTAAATGAGTTTTTTGAAAATAAAGAAATAAAAAATAAGAGATTTTTGAAAAACTTGCCACAACTTAGAGAAAATATAACACAAAATATTTTAAATACTATATGGCAACATTATGATTATCCTCCTACTAAAGAACAATTAAATTTAGAAATAAATTATAAACTAAATCAATATTAAATATGAAAGCAAAATTAGTAAAAGAAACATTATATGAATATGGAGGAGCGGGGTTTGCTTACGGGGGAGGATCTTCTATATTTCCATCAAATAGAGGCGGGCAAAGTAATAGAGGTGGATTTGGCGGTGCAGCTAATTTAGGTGGACCTAATATGATGTATACTTATGAAATTAAACCTCTTAATAAAACTTTACAACCTGAAATTTATGGTGAAGAAGGAATAGAAAATATTCATATTGGATCCGATATATCTGGATATGAAATGAATAAGAAAGATGGAAAATTGCATGTTGGTACAGTTATGAGTGTAGTTAAATCTGATAATGGTTCATTGAATTATTATATAATTTTAGATCCAAACACCTCAATTAAAATGAAGATTGATCCAACAACTGCATTACTTATAAGTAAATTAGATGGTGTAGATCCAATTCAAGGTGATCAATTATTAAATAAAGAAGATTCAGAATTATTAAAAGGTGAAATAATGGGAAGTTCAAATAAAGATAAAACATTGAAAGCAAAACTAGTAAAAGAGAGTTTAAATAATCAGAATATTAAAGATGACGCAAATAATCTTCTGGTAGATTTAATTAATAAAAACATAATAACATCTGGATATTTGACTTCAACTGGATATTCGGCCTTAGGAAAAAATAAATTATTTGTTAAAACAAATGGACTAAGTTTTAAAGAATTTGATGAATTGATTGGCAAAAATTATAAAAATACCAATACTTCGACATCATTTTCATCAAATATATTTTTTTATAAAAATTTATATTTTTTCTTTTATCCACATAATGAAAATTTAAGAGAAGAAGATGGAAAATTTTGGATAGTCATACGTAGAAATAAATTAAAATGAAAAAGAGAATCCTCAGAGGATTCTCTTTTTTATTTTTTATAACCATGGGACATCAAATTTATGAATCCTTGTTTCTAATTTATTTACATGTACAGAGTTTTCTGGAACATTAAATAACATAATAGCATCATCTCCTTCTTTCCAATTTTCCCAACGTTTTACTGCTTCATCTATTAGTTCATCTTTAAAATGATTTTTAGCACTCCAGTTAACTAATTTTTTACGAATATCTTTTCTAATCCACGCAGCATGACCCATTCTAAGCTCTTCATCTTCAAATAGGTATGTTCCTAAGTTAGATGGATTATTGATGCGTCTAGTAGGATCTGTGGGACCCGGAGCCGGTCCATTATAAGTATACCTAAAGAATGTAGAATGTATAAAAGGTACAAACGGTCTAAATGGATAAACTAAATAATGATCAAAATCTCTATAATAATTTACATAAGAACAATATGTAATGCTATAACCTTTTTTATTGATTAATTCTTTTGCTGCCCTAAATTGTTCTGCGTCGTAAAATTCATCTGCATCTGATGATATAACATGCGAACACCCATCGTTTTTAGCATAATCAATTCCCCAGTTTCGTTTTTCACATTCTTGTTCTCTTGAATATTTGGAAAAATCAGGTTTGAATTCTAATAAATTATCAGCTAATCCAATTTCCTTTAATCGAATTAACTCATCCATATCTTCTTTAGCTATTGGATTTTTCCAATAGGATTTTTCCTGCCAAATTAAATTAACTACATCTACTTGGTCACGTATTTCAGTTAAAAGAGGTTCTAATAATTCTGAAGCATCAAATGCGTTCACGTTTAATGCTAACTTCTTAATTGCCATATAATTATAAAATTTATTTTGTTAATTTTTCTTTTTCTCTTCTTTTTTGTTGAGCTATTTTAATATTCAGTTTTGCTTCTTCAGATCTAGGTTTTTTCATTTTATATTTAGTTTCTTCTAAATGGGTTTTTCCAAACATTCCATTTTTATTTCCAGATATTTTATCCCCTTTTCCAAACATTGGATTATTTTTACCTGATGTTGATAATGATATTTTATCTTTATATATTGTAGCTTTTTCTAATCCTATGTTTTCACCATATATTTTCACCATTTGATCTATATATGATAATCCCTTTTTATTATTAGAATTATAAAATGATAATGCTTTATTAATTTTTCCTTTATGTGCTAAACCTATTTTCTTTTTAGTTTCTTCATTTAAAAATGAATTAGAAATTCCATATCCTCCTTTAGGACTTATATTATATCCATTAGGAGATAATGTATTATATTTATTAATTATTAAAAATTGAGCATTAAATGCATCTTGTTTATTATCGAAAAATTCTAAAATTTCTTTTTTGAAATTTTCTTTGCCATATTTTTTAATAGCATTTTTAAAATACGTCCCACTACCTATATAACCATCATCTAAATTATTAGTAGAATGATCACCTACATATTGAATTCCATTAATTAGATTAGTAGTAATATACACATAATTATATTTCATAATTTTTATATGTATTATTACTTTAATAGTTTTATAAATCATCCATTGTTAGTGGTTTTTTATTATTAATTATTAAATCTGATTTAAATGCACCATTTTCACTTAGCATAATGTCATAAGATATTAATTGATAATCTTCTGCGCTAATTACTCCAGACGCATCTATTATTCCAAATGCTCTAGAAGCAACAGAAAGAGGAATATCATGTCTTAATAATTCTTGAAGAACTTTTCCTTTTGGTGTATCTAATACTTTAATAGTTCCATATAATGCTTTTTGATCTTCATCTAAATAAATTTCTAATATTTCATGAGAAATATTATTAAAAGAAATGGCATTTGCCATATCGTAATTTGGATTTAATTCTCCGTACATTGGATGTTCTAATTCTCCAAATTGATTAACCATTTGTTCACAAACTTCTTTAGTATAAACCCTACCATTTTTGTTTGGTTTATCGTATTGGAAAAAAGAACCTGTTAATATTATTGGTTTTTCTTCTTTTTCTTTTTTATTTAAAATGTGTAATTGTACTTTCATAATTATACGTATTTAAAGTTAATATATTTTTTATTATGTGAATGTATTCTATGCCAAATAGTTGTAGGTTTTATACCTGTAGCTTTAAAAGCAGCATTAAGGCCAGAGTATATTTGTCCATCAATAAAAATTTTTTTTGTGTTAACAGGTTTAATCCCTTTTAATTTTTTACTTATTATTTTCTTAGTTTCATCAGTGTGTCGCTTTCCGTAAAATGGATTTTTCTCTCCTACTCTAGCTTTAGCTAAATTAGATAATTTTTTATTAGCTTTATCTGCTGTTTCTTTACCCCATAATTCTTCATTTGTTTTTCCTGTTCTTAATATTGAATATATTTTTCCATTTTTCTTTTGTTTAATACTCATATTTTGCTTAGCTTTGGTAGAATGTTTTTTACCATACATTGGATTACTTTCTCCTGAACCCATAAAACCTGTTCCACCTGCATAACATGCATTTATAAATGTTTCATCATTTAATACATTATATGTTTTTTGATACATTTTTTCTTTTTGTAATAAACTTTTTTGATCAATATCATCAAATTCTTCTAATATATTTAATGTAAATGTTTCTTTATGTTTAGAAAAATTTTCTGCCCATTGTTGTTGCAATTTATATTTTTTATGTTTTTCATATTTACAACAAGGAGTCCCCCAATATGTATCATCACCTCGCCAATTTTTCTTAGAACCTAAATATTTTAAGCCTGATATTGAATCTTCTATTAAATATATAATATCCATAATAATCGTTTTTAATATATATCTAGGACTTGCTTTTAATTTTATATAGCTATTGGAACATTTGTAAAGTTTGTATGTGGAGTATAATCTTGTATATGGAAATGTTCTGGTTTATAACTCCAAATATCATCTTGTTTATCTATAATTAATTTAGGTTCATTTCCTTTAGAAGTTCTATTTAATTGTTCATAAATAAAAGGAAAGTGATTTTCATATATGTGAGTATCGCCTAAATTCATTATTAAATCACCTGGTATCATATCAACTTGTTGAGCTACTAACATTAATAATATTGCGTATGACGCAATATTAAAGGGTAAGCCTAAAAAAGTATCTACTGATCTTTGATTTTCGATAATATGAAGTCTTCTTTTATCTTCACCAGGTCTTTGATTTGTATAAAATTGAAATGACCAATGGCATGGTGGTAATGCCATATCTTTAATTTGTTCAGGATGCCAAGCAGTTACAATCATTCGTCTATCATCTGGATCAGACTTAAGTTTATCTATAACATTCTGAATTTGATTTAATGATTTTTTAACAAGTGCAGGTTGGCCTGATATATTTCCCATTTCTTCATAATAAGTCCAATTAACCCATTGATTACCATAAATAGGTCCCATATCACCATCAAATTTAGGATTAGGACCATTCCATTCATCCCAAATACTTACTCCATAATGATCTTTTAAACGATTTTTATCAGTAGATCCTTCTAAAAACCATAACAATTCTCCGATAATTGATTTAAGATGAACTTTTTTTGTAGTCAATAATGGAAATTTATTACTAACATCAGAAAATACAACTTGTGGCCCGAATATAGAAATGGTTTTAGTACCAGTTCTATTTTGTTTCCATAAACCATTTTTTAAAATATCAATAAGTAAATTTTCGTATTCACAATCTGTATCATTCATATTTTTTAACCAGAAATCTGAACCTTCTACATCAATTGGAAATTTTTCATTTGTCCATACATTCGACAGCATATTTAATAAATTTTAAGTTTATTTTTATATGTTTATTTGGTTATAAAGATTTATTTATTTCATAGATAACACTCCTGATTTATCAGTTTGGAAATCAAAACTAAATTGAGCATTTCTGAATGCGCCAGATACTTGCTGTCCAATATTTTGATTAGCAATAACAGACATTAAAGATTCAATATTTTTATTAGAAAGCTGTAATTCTTTTACTAATTTATCTATATCAACTGAATTTTTATTAGATGATTTTTCATTACCACTACTTGTATTATTTGAAGCACTTTGTTCTTCATAAGTAACCGAAGGTTTAGATACTATTCGTTCCATTGATGAACTAACACCTTTTTTATTAGTTTCAACTTTTATCATTGATATAACGCCTAATTTATCTGTATTCAAATCATTTAAAGAACCTGCTAAATTACCAATACTTTTAGCTAACTCATTAACAGCGTTGGAAGTATTCATTAAACCTTCTTGAGCTTCAGATAATTCACCTAATTGTGTAATTAATGCGCTGTATTTTTCCATTTGTTTATCTGCATCTTTAACTTTACCAACATCTACTTTTTTCATTTCAGTAGTTAAAGCAGCCGAAAATCCAGTTATTGCTTTTGCTATATTAGTTGCAATAGTGGTCATATTAATAGTACCTGTTTGTGCTCCAGTAGCTGGATCTATAATAGGCAATTCATTTTTTTCTCCAAATTTAGCGTACAAAGTTAAAGTATCAGCAAATTTAGTAATAGGCTCTAATAAACCTGGTTTATCCCCAGCAAATATTTTTCCTATTAATCCTCGTTTTTTACCCATTAATGCTTCGGATAAATTAAGCATGCTTCTTTTATTTTCATTACTAAAAATAACACCTTCTGATTCTTTTACTAAGGTTTTTATAAAAGTACCAAAAGAAGTAGCTATATTTTTTGAAACTAAATCAATTTTAACAGTTTTTGGAATTTGTTTGAATTTAGCATTACCATCTTGATCAGTTCCATTTGGAACCATGTCAACATATCCAATTTTTCCTTCTGGACCAAATTGAGCAAATGTTTTTAATACATCAACAAATTGAATAACTGCGCTAAGTATACCTCTTTCGCCAGTTAAAGCTCTACCCATTTTCTTAAGAGCTTTGGCTTGTTTCATTGTTAAATTTTCTGTATTATCAATTAATGATTTTAAGAATGAGCCAATTGTTGCAGTAACGGTATTACCTACTCCCGCCACATTAACTGTTGGTCCAAACTTAGGTTCTCCTGTTTTTGAATCATAGCTTTCAATAACTTTCATATTATCTAAATCAGCAAAAGCTGTTAATGCTTTGGCAAACATTGATAATGCAACAGATATTCCCATTAACATGGCAATACCATCCATAATGATATAGGTATTTTTAATTCCATTTGCTAATCCCTTTAAACCATTAGTAGCTTTACCATCTTTATCACCAGATAATCCTACAGCCACACCTCTTATAAATCCAGTTAAAACTGACGATGTCATCATTGTAATCGTATCTTGAACATCTTTACTGTTTAAACCTTTAGCTGCAGCCATCATAGATTTAACAGAATGCGCTAAAACAACTAATGCACCACCTACTGCCATTGCAGTAGCCGCACCGGCAATTACAAATGGAGCAACTACTCCTAGTGTCATAAATAATAATGAAGATGAAACTAAAACTATACCCATCATACCTAAACCGGGGCC
>Ga0100403_1002401_pt1 | contig 15081 bp, 13 predicted proteins | sample CryGeymet201501t_FD_83663 | JGI IMG/M metagenome (GOLD analysis project Ga0100403, IMG submission 83663) | Groundwater microbial communities from Crystal Geyser aquifers in Utah, USA - Crystal Geyser metaG 2015-01t | ecosystem: Environmental > Aquatic > Deep subsurface > Groundwater | place...
ATACTTTAAGACCAAAGCAGCCGTCAAAGCGCTCCAACTTCGTGGGCTGGAAGATTGCTTTTTTTCAACATCTCACCTTCCCAAGTATGGCATCGACATCTTTACCCGCAACCTAAACTTCGGAGATCGTAAGCTCTCCGTCTACAACTGGTTTGATTTTCTACGCCGAACCACGAAGCAGAATCGTGGACAAGAATGGAAATCATACACGAACAGAGAGGACACTCGCGCATGAAAAACATATCACAACTCAATCACCTCAACTCTTCAGAATTAAAACAAAAACCAAACGGTCGGACCCTCCGTAGTTCCAAAACGCCAACCCTGACCCCTCTCTCTCTACATACAAGTATGAAGTCCATAAATGGAACGATAGAGGGGTCAGGATTAGCTAGTAACTACTACGGGTCCTATAAAAAAAATAAAAGTATAAATAGTAATAATAATAAAAAAGAAAAGAAGAACAAAACACAAAACGCCAAACACAACAGCACACAAAACAATCAGCAATTAACAAAACGAGGATTGGGAGTTTGGGCGGTGCTGGCATTGGGATGTGGAGCTTGTGCTTACGATCCAGCGGATAGCGGTGATTCGAACATTCGAACCCAGCACATCACAGTCATGGAGGTCAGCGATGAGCTGGTCATTTCACAGAACATGGCTCACATCGAAAAGCTCGTCTTACACGAGGGAGCCATCATCAAAACCGAAGGCCACGATGTCACCCTTCGCATTAAGCACTTAGTTTCAAAAGAAGGTGTAATTGATACTACACCTAGGCCAAAGACTGCTCCCCACGGTGAACCCGCCAAATCGGAAGGAGTTCTCCGAATCATCGCAGAGAATGCTCAAGGATCGCTTCACATCATTTCCCGTGGTCAGAACGGTGCCAAGGGAAGAGATGGTTCTAAGGGGGCCACTGGCGCAAAGGGCGCACGCGGTCAAAATGCTGAAACAGGACAAAGATGTGATCATTGGCTTTCTTTAGATTCGCCTCTCGCATTGCTCAGACCAGATCCCGAACCTAGATGCCGTTGGGAAACTTATTGCAAACGTCATGCAGGTAACGGAGGCCAGGGCCATCGGGGACAGGCGGGAGGAGCTGGCGAAGATGGTGCCGCTGGGGGCAACACTGCGGCAGCCCTGATAGATGTCGCCTCTCCACAAAATTTTCGAGTGACCTATGAGGAAATCGTTGGGCTTGGTGGTCTTGGCGGCGTGGGAGGAGACGGAGGCGAAGGAGGTCCGGGCGGTGATGCTGGTCACGGCAACAGAGTTTGCGGTCATGCCGCCAACGGACCTCAAGGTCCCAAAGGGCATCAAGGACCGAGAGGTGCAAGGGGGGCCGAAGGCTCACATCGACCCATCTGTCTTCGACTCGGAAACACAGAGATTGGAAACTGCCGTGAGTTTGATGAGCTAACACGGCGAGGTGCGCCATGAGTCATCACGCTTATAAAGATGGAAAAGATAGCAAAGCATTGCTATCTTTTCCCGTAGATCGCGAATCCTCAAACAATAGGGATTCCATGTTTTTTGACAATTCGGAGTGGTTAACAACTGAAGAAACTGCCATTTATCTTCGCAAATTCTTTTCTGATGGAAGCCCCAACACGAATCCCATTCATAAGATGGTTTCGCGTGGTCTTATCAGACGAAGGAAGTTTGGAGGTCGGCTTTATTTTAGAAAGCGCGAACTCGATTTCTTGATCGAATCAGGCGCCACCTACACAACTACAAAAGTTAAGTAAGGAGGCGATATGGCAATACAAGAATACGAAGAAAATGGTCGCGCATTGTGGCGCTACTATGTTCAAAAACGAAGTCGCATCAATCCCAGAATCCGCCTGCAAAGGCGAGGTTCTGGGTTTTCCAGTCGAAAAGACGCAGAACGTGATGAACGAAAACAGCTTATGGAAATTTCAGCAGAAATTGCCAAGCTCGAACTTCAGGGCTGCACTTGGCGAGAGATCATCGACAGATGGGAAAGTTTTTACTTGCTCTATCCGTCGGCTCGTTATGCGGAATCAACAGTCAAGGACAACGCCCAAATGCTACGCAACTGGACGGGACCTTGGCTTGATCGCAATGCGAGTGATTTGAATCGAGCCGATGCTAGAGAAATTTTTGTTCGAGCTGAAGAACTGGAAAAAACCCAAAAGTTTTGTAAAAAGCTTAAGACGACAATCAATGTCGTTTACAACTGGGCTATTGAAGAGCGTCTTGTTGTAGGGGTTGTCCAATCCCCCGTTAAGGGATTGGATGCTGGAGTAAATGCTCAGGAAAAAATTCCAGAAATTCTTTCCATCGAACAGATTCAAAAACTTCTCTTTGAGGCAAAGATTAGAAAACACCCTTGGTATCATATCTGGGCACTGACGGTGCTCACAGGATGTCGAAGCGGCGAAGTTCACGGTCTTAGACTTGAAGATGCTGACTTGATAAAAGAAGACGAAGTTTCAAAGCAAATGGCGCTCAGTCCCGAGCGAAGGCACTTTGGAACGATTCGACTTCAAAGATCATGGAACGCCCGACTCAATAAATATGGCCCGCTCAAAGCGAGGTATTGGAGAAATATTCCCGTTTCGAGCGAGCTATACGGACTACTGATAAGTCTAAAGGGGCATGATTTCGGTAAGGATGAATTTGGTCACTACCTGCTTCCCAGATTCTGGGAGTGGGATATCGGCCAGCAGGCCCAAGTCCTTCGGACTTTTTGCCGAGAGATCGGCATTCCGTCCATTAAGTTCCATACGCTCAGAGCTTGCTTTGCCACGCACCTTATCTCCCGTGGTGTTCCCTCGGCTACGATTATGAAAATCTGTGGCTGGAAGGAATTAAAGACCATGGAAAGGTATGTAAGGCTTGCGGGTATTGATGAGCGAGGGGCGACAGAAGGTCTAGGATTTATCCCAACAGATCAAGGCATCATGGAAAATGTAGTCAGCATGTTTGAGTTTCGGCATTAAGAGAGTTACAATGGTCCTTAAGGTAGCTTGGCTATGGTAGCCAAGCTATGGACCTAAGTTGTTGGAACTATTCTGAACACGGCAGGTCCACCATATGGTCAACTCGCCTAAGCTCGTTTACCTAGCCTCCGGCTCCATATGGTCAACTCGCCTGAGCTCGTTTACCTAGTCATCGGCTTCGCTACTCGCTTTTAGGTTCGAAAACTTGGCCCTCTTACTCTATCTGGCTTGCCCTTCGACCGGCGGAAATAATTCTGATAATTTAAATGAGGCTATGTCCAAATATAAAGAACTCCTAGAAACCCAAAAGTCAGAAATCCTTTCGGCTCTAGACTACCTAGAATATAGCTGGAAAAAAATCCAGAGCTTATCAAACGAACCTGCACAATTAGATCCTGAAACTCTAGAAACTTGGGAATCTTTTGTGGCGCGATTTGCGAGAGTTTCTGATATTTTTCTTTCCAAATACCTTAGGACTCGAATCATGATGGCTGATCCTGCTTTTCGTGGAGAATTACGAGACTTTGTCAATCAAGCAGAAAAAGCAGCCGTCATAACAGATGCCGATCGCTGGATGCAGATTCGTGAACTTCGCAATAAGATAGCCCATGAATACACCAAAAATGATTTATCAAAACTCTTCAAAGATGTCGTGCTGCTAACACCGTTTTTAATAGCGGACGTTAGAAAGGCCATGTCTTGAGGTTGAGCGCCAAACAACGCAATGATATCCGGAAGTCTGTTGAAGGCATCCTAGGTCATAGCCTCATCGAAATTTATCTCTACGGAAGCCGCACCAACGACAACCTCAGAGGGGGAGACATCGATCTACTTGTAATTTGTAAAGAAAAAACCGTTAACATCTACCAACTCATTAACGAAATCAAAAAGACTCCCTCAATTGGTGATCAACGTATCGACATCACCGTAGCAACGACCAACGAACTCAGCTCAGATCCATTCTTAAAAAGCATCCAAGATACCTTGGCCGTAATTTAGCCTCTCACACTCTCAAAAAACAAAATCTCCGCAAAGAGGACGTGAGGCTACTTCCAACACTCCCACTTTTGTTTATAGGGTTCCATGCTAATCCAACGAACACTCGCCCCACCGTTGCATCCCCCAAACATATTGGCACAACCACTGGCGACAAACGCGTTCTCGGGAGTACACACCCAACCACCGCCGCCACGACTACTTTGTAAAGTGCAATTAGCGCGAGCCTCGCCACAATATTGGGGTTCTGGAGGTGGAGGCGGAGCTGCTGCCGGAGGAGGCGGCGGAGATGGAGCCGCATGATGGTGATGGTGAACCGGAGCGGCTGCTACCACTGGAGCAGGAATATTTGGAGCTCCGCAAAGCCGAGTGTTATTCTCAAATCCAACCAAAAACTGGCCCGGATCACAGCGCCCGATAAAATTCAAATCGGGGAGCTGCAAGTCATCACAGACCACCCGCCCGGTGTCGTCGACACCTCGAACGATTTGCCCCACCGCACAAGACGAAGACGCATCGGTTTGCTTCCACAAATCCCCCACATTCATATCAAAAATTCTCGCTCGAAACGGTGTCTGCTCGGGTTGTAATGCGAAGGGATTGCGCTCGACTTTGACAAAAAACTTTACGTTCGTCGGCCCACGAGGACTGTTCTCCCAAACCAAAAAACCAGTCGACTGAAAAGTACACCCACCGATTGCCGTCCCGCATGGAACTCCCGCAAGCCCCAAGAAATGCGGGTGCCCTTCGGACCCCGCAAGTGGAACCCCCAAAACATCAACCAAGGGAAGCGATACGATTTCTGCCGAACCTATTCCAGCTAGAACATCTCCGTGACGCGCCAGAGCCGATCTCTGAGTCCCAGGACAAGCAGGCGTGCGCCCATCATTTGGTAGACACTGATCGACAAGAGAAGAGTTGCTTCTCTGGCGTGTAATCCACGCGGGTATGCTGTCCGAGCTCAACACGAACTTACTCTGGATATTTGATAGGGTCCCAACATCCGTTGAGCGGCGCTGCTGAATCCCCACACTTTTTCCAAGTTGAACGACAACCAACGATAACCCTGCAATCAACGCTGCGGCGACAAGAACCTGAACCAATCCAAACCCTGAACGATCTGAAACAAATGCCATTCTCATAAATTTTACCTCAATCCTTACAAGTTGCGAAGTTAAGTCAGTATTTAGTTTGAGAATATAGTCATTTAAAATCAACGTGGCACATAACCAAGAACAAACTCAGTCGTGTAGCCGCCTTCTCCCCAAGAAAAACCACTCATGTTGTCCCACGAATGATGGTTGTAGAGGCGATAAAAAGGTCTTGTATTGCCATCGTGACTACGAAGTGCATACCCCATCAAGCCTTCGAGATAACCATTGCCTTCACAAGATTGATGATGAGAAAGAAAGTGATTGCCATGATTCACATTATTGCAACGATAAATTGCAACTCGTCCAGGACCATTATTTTTAAAGAGTTGATACGAATAATCTACTCCGTAACCACCTTCTCCCCAAATGCCGCTATCCATATGATCCCGACCATTAAAGAGACGATAGACCGTGACTCGCTCGTCGAGAATTTGTTGTTGACGACGTTGTTGTTCTTGAGCTCGACGTTGCGCTTCTTGAGCCGCACGTTGTTGCTCTTGCGCCTGTCGTTGGGCTGCTTGAGCGGCACGCTGCTGCTCTTGCTCCAAACGTTGAGCTTCTTGCGTGGTTCGCTGTTGATCTGGGACACGTTGCTGTTGCTGTGTGCGCCTCGGAGCTTCTTGCGTGGTGCGTTGTTGAGCTGGTGCACGTTGCTGAGGAGAATTATTTTGTGGAGCCAAAGCAGGAGTGCTCCCGTGATTCGTAGGTGCCGCAGGAACCAATGCTTTATCAATAGACAACATTTCTCTAAAGAATGCCACGACGTCGGCATTCGATGCGTTGCTTTCTTTGCTAGCCATAGAGTGATCTCCTCCAGGAATGACATTCATGGTGGCATTAACATTTTTCTGCACAAGAGTGTCGTAGAGTAAAAGGCCTGCCCCTATATGAGCAACCTCATCTTTATCCCCATGAAAAAGAAGAAAAGGAGGATCATTAGCGTCTACATGAGTAACAGGATTAGACTGAGAACGAACACTTGCACCCGCGGGGTCGCTCATCGAAAACCCGTGTAGAGCTTCGATCGCCACACGAGCCCTGTGAGCCGAAGAATTACCCTCAATCCAGTTCGCATCTAAAACTAAACTCCAGTCCGTCCAAACAGCCGACGCCACAACCGCTTGCACAGAAGAAGAAATTCCCTCTATGCGCCCTTCTATCCCCGCAACACCGGCGCTTGTTCCCAAGAGAGCCACAAGGTGTCCGCCAGCCGAGTGTCCGTGCGCTCCAAAACGATTCGGATTTAATACATCTCCCGCATTGGCGCGTAGCCACTGAACGGCCGTTTTCACATCTTGTATAGGAGTAGGAAAACTAACAGCAGCATGCGACTCACCCAACTGATTACCACTTTGGCGGGTTAGTCGATATTCAACACATGCGACCGCGAATCCTTCATTCACCAAAGGCGTTGAATCTCCACACTCTGTTGTGCGATTGCCGGATTGCCATCCTCCCGAATGAACTCGAACAACAAGCGGCAAACGCGCGCCCCTTGCATTGTGGGGCAGGAACAAATCGATTTTTAAATCGTTCTTCGTGTCAGTATCTCCTAGATTGTCATAAATTAGACCGAGACATTCAACTCCGTTGATCTTACGAGAACTCACTACACAGCGATCTGTGTTCACAATATCCGAAAGACTTCCCGCCGAAAGTTCGCTCGAAAAACGCGAAGCTTCACCACCAAGCGAAGAAGCAAAGTCTCCTTTTTTTGATGTGACAATTTGCATCTGCACACATGCACTAAGACTGAAAGACATTATAATAAGACTTAAGGTTTGCTTCTTCTGTTTCATATTTCGATCTCCTGTAAGACTAGAATCTCAATTTGCGGGCCCTCCCTCAAATTAAGGGCACATTAAGCTGATGTATTTGCTGTAAATATTTGTTATTATTAATCTTTTACTGTTGCAGCAATAAGAACACCTTGCACAAGCGCTTGAACAAAAATTTTTCGAGATCATTCATCAAAATATTGTTCCACACCGTGCAATGCATAATGTTTTTTGCCAGCATATTTCGCCCACGTGACTCATGATTACAGATATACTTATGATATGAAAACTGCTTTGCGTGTGTTCGACTACTTAGATCCTGTTGAGTTTTTAGAAGCAGTACTCAAAGAAAAATCTGAAAAAAATGCAGCTTACTCCTTACGATCTTTTGCAAGAGATCTTGGCATCGAACATCCGAGCCTACTCTCACGCGTTTTCAATCGCAAAACCAAGCCGACATTGCTGCTCATTAAAAAAGTTTCGACCGCTCTAAACCTTTCCGAAAAAGAAAACATCTATTTAGAAGGACTACTCGCCCTTTCTTCGAATCCGACCGACAAACAGAAACAGCTGATTTTGGACTCCATTTACCCACTCAAACCAGAACCTCATGTTGAACTCGATGCTTTTCATCTTGTGCAATTTTTATCGACATGGCTTAACGTTGCCGTGTTTGAATGTCTCATGCTTGATGTACGACCGCCTGCAGACGAATGGATTTCAAAACGCTTAGGCTGGCCCACCACCCCTGAAATGATTCAAGAGTCTCTCAACCTACTAGAAAAAATTGAATTCGTTCGTAAATTACCAAGCGGCATCTATGAACGCATTCCTGGAGCTCGATTAAAATACGAGGGAGACGCCCCCAACTCTCTTGTTCAACGTTTTCATGAAAGAATGCTTAAAAGAGGTCTCTCACAACTCGACTACATGCCCTACGAAAAACGTGACATGAGAAGCTGCACTATTTGCCTGAGTGATGAAGCTTATAAAAAATCTGTACACCTTATCCGTGAAACTCAACGCAAAATTGTTGACCTTGCTCAAGAGAGTTCTCAAGGAAGCAAAGACATCTATCAACTCTCTACATTCATGTTCAGCCTAAGCAATGGAAAGGAAATATAAATGCAACTCTTTTTTAGAATTTTACTTTTGGGTCTTTGTCTCATTTTTGAACAAAGTTCTTTTGCCAATAACTCAAACTCCGGAGGTACTACTATAGGCAATGGGGGTGATGTCGTTCTTAAAGACGGTGGTATTTTCATGCTCGACTTAGTCGAGGCAGGAATAGAAAAAGGAGAAGCTCTCTGGAACCCATCAAAAGAAGTGGTGCAAGCTCTAAAACTGGATCTTAAACAACATTGCTTCAATCCGGATCTCTGTTTTGACCTGTATTTGCATAACAATGAATCACGTCTTGCAACAATACTCGCCCGCAGTGCCATCTTTAAACAAAATCCTGAGCTGGCTGTAAGCCTTGCCAACCTTCTCAATCGCATTAAGGCCGAGAACCCCGAACTCGAATCTATATTATTTTCAGAATTTTCCAGATCAGAGTGGAAAAAGATCGATGCCCCTCTGACCGACATCCCCGATGCCATCACAGTTATTGATAAAAAACTCCTCCGCCAAGGAGCTATCAATCGCAATGGTGTGATTTTCATCAACAGTTTGGTTTGGGACAAAACTTACACGCATGAAAATCAATCCTACACCCCCATGGATACACACAACCAACTAGGCCTCGTCGTGCATGAAATAGTCTACTCATACACCTTCAAAAACGGCGACAGCAGCAGCGAACGCGCGCGCAAAGCGACCGCTTTATTGATTGCATCAAAAGATGCCAAAACACAACTAAGCCAAGTGATTCAACTTCTTCGAGAACAGCGACGCACAAATCTAGCCACCAACAGCAAGTCAGATCTAGCTCAAAGACCAGAGAATGGTAGAAGCAGAGGTAGAGGCAGTAAGAATCCTAGCCCGCTCACCCTCAGGCGCCTTTCGTCCGCAGACCAAAAAAAATTCATCGACCACGTACAAAGCAAATACACATCGAGCCCCTCGCTCGATGCTAACTACCTGAGCTTGTACACTCTCATTCTCCAAACCCAACTTGATCTCAGATCCATTACACGCCTTGAAAAAAATCAGATCCCCTCTTCAGTTCCATTGTGTAAAAAAGAAGACTCTTCGTTCTCACACTGCATATACCTCTCTGACTCTGCGACACAAGGTGACGAAAATTCTATTTTGTTTAAATCATTAAGCTCGGATTATAGAACCGTTCAAAATCAATTCTATTCTGACCTGCTCGAAGCCGGCATACATGCTCCCAACATGAACAAAGCAATGCATGACGTGCGATCCAGTAAATAGATCGGCCACATTCAATCACATGCCGAATAACTCAATTGATTGACTATTTATTTCTTCCAAAATCTTGAAGGAGTATCTGAACGCTTCCATCACTAGTGAGTTGGGTATCTCCATCTTTGGATCCATCCGCCTTAAAAAGAACCTTATGTTCATATTTTTGGCCTGGGGTTGTAGGAATAATCGCCATTCCAGATCCAACCTGAGAGAGTGTCTGCTCGTCCGCCGTACCATTGGCCTTCAACACAGTTGCTTCCGAGACTTTTCCTGTATCTAAGTTAGTAGTTTTAACTATAATCTTAGCATTGCGATTCCTACCTCTAACATTCAGCCCAGCCTGCACAGTGATCACCCTCTGAATCCCCTTGGCCTTAACAGTCCGAGCCCCTACAACAATATTGCGGTCTCCACCGCTCTCCTTGGCTGCCGCCTTACTCTTCATTTGAATCAAATCGTTTCTCATCAAAGAAAAACTGCTTTCGTCAGAATTCTCATCTTCGTTCGGATCAGATTCCCCGTCGGAATCATCTTCATCATACCAACTGGATCCCATATTGATACGCTCATAAATCGGTTTTAAAGCCAACTTACCACTGGTTCCAGAACTCAAATTTCTTTCGACTTTTAACACAAATGCAATGGCTCCAGGATTGTCGACAGATCCCTCTCGAATCAGATAACCTGTACTCTTGAGTGGGCAACGTTTCTGAGGATCTGAAAATTTACAGATCGCGCCATCGCTGTCCAAATACAGTGGATCGTCCAACGTCCCCGCCAATGGATCTCCTCCCAAATCTACCAACTCCACTGAAGCAATAGATTTAGAACTAGCCCAATCCGAGAGCTGTTTGTCATTTTTTTTAATTGATGAATTGTTTCCAGGGCAGGAAGGAATATCTCCAGACGACTTAATAGGAATGCACTTTTTAATCTTTTCCGAAGCCTTTCGGAGTTTTTTTCCCCAAGCAATAGGGTCTTTTGAAGCGGAAACCATTCGATTACGCAACGACATCAACGCAGAAATTTCCCTCGCATGTCGGGAGGATCTTGCGGTACTCTGACCAAGTTTGGCCACAAGCAAAGCGAGACCAGCCACAATAACCGATGCCATCAGAACCTGTATAATACTCATTCCGGATCGATAATTTTTTTTTGCATTCATTTAATTTTCACCCAGCTTATCATTTACCTTTTCTTTCTTCCCTTGATGAGCGGCTGGCTACTTCGTCTGGATTGTTTTTGTCGAGATTTAGGAGTGGTTCCTTCTTTAAGATGGCTATATCCTGAGGAAGAAACCTCATCCGCTTGGGATCAAACTCGTTATGCATGACGGAAGTTTCGCAATCTTCTTGATCATAGACATCACAAGAATTGAGCAACCCAAAAGCATGTCCTAACTCATGTATCGCAACTCCTTTAGCCATGTTGCACACTCTTCCCTCATCAAATTTAGCCTCATCGCAATCAATACCAACCGTCAACGGAGGCACTGTAACCATCTGCCGATTTGCAGCTGGCACAACATCAAAGTTTATGCCAACAGATTTTCTTTCGCCCATGTACAACCCAACCACGGGAACGATTCGATTATCTATAAGAATTCTCACATCAAACTCTTTCCACAATTCATCATAGTAAAGCGACTCGCCATCTTGATAGTTGGAATAATCGGCTTTACTTCGAATTTCTTGCCATTCAGCCAATGTTCTTGTTGATTTTCGAATCACCGCTGGATAAAGCGGGAAAAAAAGTTTTGTTTTCTTAAAGTAGAACCCTTGCGCTGACCTCATAATCACATCAAGCCGCGAAGCGACCCGCTCCCTCAACTGATCCGTCAATTCTAAATCGCTAGGCACGACCACAACAGGATGAACACCTAGTGGCAACCCGGATATTTCTTTGACCACGGTTTTCGACTTTAAGTTTAAGTTAGATAATTCGGGTGAGTTTACTGAAGCCAACGCTTCATCATGCATTTTCTTTAGTTGAGACCCTTCTCGGTAGAGATATTTTAACTTGCCTTTGTTCATCCAACTCGCCCAAGTAGGTTTAGGAGGCTGGCACCATTTATTGGCCTTCGAATTATAGGGGTTCAAACAATACTTATTTGCTTTAGGCTCTTTCGCATTCTGAGCAGCAAGAGGGAGTGAAAGGCAAAGAACACCAAGCGATACGATTAGCTCTTTTAACTTAGGCAAAGCGCACCCCTCCATCCCTACCCAAAACTTACCTTAGTGATAGGTTGTGGTTCGAGTTAAAGTATAAATTTTACCAAATCTTAAAATTACGGCTGCTTTTCATTGTGCCTAAGTTATAGGTCACATCTCACGCTAGTCCCTAGCCTTGATACATAGTTGATCACATCGCTCATTATAGGGGTTTCCCGAATGAGCCCTAACCCAGCTCCACTGGATACTTCGCCCTCTGATCAATCTATCCAGTTCTTTCATTTGATCTACGCTGGGAATAGGGGCAGAATTTTTTTTGACCCATCCTAAAGATCGCCACTCATCCAATTTTTCAACGGCTTCAAGCAAAACCCGGGAGTCTGTAAAAAGGTGAATTCGCCTAAAGGCAGATACACGCTTAACAGCCTCGATGGCTGCATGGAATTCCATACGATTGCTCGTGGTATTTCTACCTACCCCAAATGACTCCAGGATAACCCTATCCCCTCTTACGATCACAAAAGCCCAAGCGCCCTTGCCTGCCTTAAGGCTACCATCTGTGTAAATATGGATGGGGCTAAGAACGCTCCTGACGAGGCATCTAATGAAATTCATGCAGAGGAGGAGCTTATACCTCATAGCATACTTAATCAAAGCTTAATCAAACAGCTACTAAAGTATACCTATAATGAATGCAGATGAAAAATTCTACTGGCGATAGATTCGCTCTACTTGTTTACTTCATCAGTTTACATTCATTGGCAGCAAGTACAATCGTAAGCCAGTTACACATTCCTCTCGAAGACATTGTGGACCGAAGCAACAGCATACAATACAACGAAAACATTAGAGACCTTTCCAAATACCTAAAATCAATTGAAAAAACTATGGTCGATGAACACATCGAAAAGTCGAGTACCGATTATGATTACAACATTGTAAACACAGCCTATGAAAATCTCATGTACAGTGCTGACGGTAAAACAGTTGAGTTTACAACTTCCACCACGGTTGGGACTTCTCGGGTTAGAGGCAAGTACAACAACTTTGCACGCATCCTAAAATGCAATGGTAGAGTCAAAGTTACAGATCTACCTATGGACTATAAAGACTTCTCCAAACGACTCCAATGCAAAACCATCCCCAGCGAAGAGTTAACTTGGACAGATGAGATGTCAATCAATGACCGCATGGGCATCTTAAAAGGAACGGACAAAGATGGACGTGTTGTTTTCCAGCGTTACTACCCTATTGGGGCTGCAAGACGAGGCGATAAGACAGGTTATTTTTGCTACGCTGACGGTGCGCTTGATGATGGCAACGGTGATGTCTGGAGAGTCGGTCTTGATGCTTATCAATATGACGGATTCACTCGCAACATCCACCTTCCGAAAATCGACCCAAAAAATCCAGAAGCTACTTATGACAAACTATTCAACACCTGCGAAACAGGTCAAGATGTGTATGACTCTCCAGAGACTCACGTCACCGATATTGGGGCTCATGGTCCTGTAACCAAAAAACTACTTAGAGGTGCTGTTTCTGCTGGCTGCAGACGAAAACGAAACATCGACAGATCTGAACACGAGACCATCATATGGCCCCTACTCCAAAAGCCCAAAGATGGCGGAGTGCCCTTGGTCCGGCTAAAGGTCCAGAAGGAGGGCTTTGGTCCCGATGTCTTCAACCACCCTTATGATTTTTGTGGACCCAAACCAAATCTCCACATTCCAAGAGCGATACCGGTCGAAGAACCAGCGCACCAATAAATTCGATAGCGTTGTTTTGACGACTTCTGCCTGTTGCGGGTAGAATTTCGCCATGGCACTTATAGACTCTCACGAAATTGATTACATCATTGAAGGCGACGATATGCAGCTCGTTGAGATTGAACTCGATCCCGCTGAGACTGTGATCGCAGAATCAGGCGCCATGCTTTATATGGATGCGCCCATCCAATTTGAAACGCGTATGGGAGACGGCTCACAGGCGAATGAAGGCATGATCGACACCTTCTTCAGTATTGGCAAAAGACTACTAACCAAGGAGTCCTTGTTCATCACACATTTCACCAATCGAGGTACCGGCAAACAACGAGTGGCCTTTGCGGCGCCCTACCCTGGCAAGATCATTCCCATCGATTTAGCAACTTTAGACGGGCCGCTAGTCTGCCAGAAGAACTCATTTCTATGTGCCGCCAAAGGAACAAAGCTTAGCATTGCCTTCGCCAAACGCTTCGGAGTCGGGCTTTTCGGCGGTGAAGGATTCATCCTTCAGAAACTCGAAGGTAACGGTAAAGCCTTTGTGCATGCGGGAGGCACCATTGTTGAACGAGAGCTTAAAGGCGAATCCCTAAAAGTAGACACTGGTTGTCTGGTGGCCTTTGGGCCAGGGATTGAATACGACATTGAGTTCGTAAAAGGCGTGCGCTCGATGTTTTTCGGAGGCGAGGGAGCCTTTCTCGCAAATCTCAGCGGGCATGGAAAGGTTTGGATCCAATCCCTTCCCTTCTCAAGACTTGCCGATCGAGTGATCGCCAATGCCCCGAGGGTCGGCGGCGAACGCAAGGGTGAAGGCAGTATCCTCGGACAAATTTTTGATATGCTCGGCGGACGATAAATCAAAAAGACTAATGATGGCTTGGCTGTAATGACAGCAGGTCAGAACGCTGAAGCGAGCGAATGTACTCGCCTGCACTCACCCCGTCCCAGGTACGAGAATTCCAAGACAAGGCATATGTCCCGAAAATATGAAGTGGTGAGTCGGGAATCCAAGAAGAACAGTTGTCTGTAGGATCCCATAACGTTCGGTGTAGTCCATTTCGACCCATCACTCGAAAATAGTGGCGGAAGCTACTCAATCGACCAAAAATCAAACTCATCACCACATCCCGAGAAGCCTGCAAGAATCCTATCTTCCAAGTATCATACTTTTCGCAGAGAGTTTTCATTTGAGGAGCCAATAGACCAGACTCATCAAACCTGGTCATTCCACTTTGCTCCAACCTCGCATCCAGATCTCGAAGAAATGGCTTAGAAAATCGGCCCCAAATCTTTTGATTGAAATGTAGTCCCGGCGAATCAGCGATCAATAGCTTCCGAGCTGAAGGTTTCGTGATGCGCTCCACACGATTTAAATTTAGTATTGCACCCAAAGCACCTGCTGACTCTCCATACACATTGACCTCATCCGCTCTCGAAACCAGTGAATCTTTGTTGGCCTCAATCCAGCTAAAGGCTTTATCTACATTGATTCGCCCCCAATGCTTCATTTCTCTTGAACCATAATGAGCCGTATGAGTGCCGGCATGAAGATCTCCCGTGCAATACGGCAGATACACATAGGTATGTTCGTTAAAAGGGTTGCCCCTGAGATGAGGCCCGACATAAAAGTTAGAATAGAAGTCAGGACGATCCCGACGCGAAGTAAGCGGGAGCCCAAAACAAGTGGTCTTGTTCCAACACGCGCCTCCCCCCTGAAAATGAATCAGCAATTTTGAGGGATCGCCATGTCGAATGTAAATGTAATAAGGAGAAGAGTCGGCACAGCTTGCGCCTTCAACCTGTATCTTTTCAAACACATCACCCGAAGGTAGCGACACCTCTGTGCCAAAAGCCTGCGATGCCCAAAGTACCCC
>Ga0100403_1002402_pt1 | contig 15073 bp, 10 predicted proteins | sample CryGeymet201501t_FD_83663 | JGI IMG/M metagenome (GOLD analysis project Ga0100403, IMG submission 83663) | Groundwater microbial communities from Crystal Geyser aquifers in Utah, USA - Crystal Geyser metaG 2015-01t | ecosystem: Environmental > Aquatic > Deep subsurface > Groundwater | place...
GCAGCAATAACGTTCGTTAACTTGCTATCTGTCACGTATGTTGACATGATGTCATACTCGGTTTGACTCGTCGAATCGTCATTCGTTAGATTAATGTAGTCTGGATCGACTGTGCCTTTTTCGTTCCAAAAATAAATTCTGTTGATGACATCGATCATCGATTTGTCACCGTCAATTTCTTTGATGTGTTTTCCGATGATGAAAGAATGGTCTGCAGTCGTTGAAAGATTCTTCACATACAGTTTCCCGTCAGTGCTGATTCTCCAATACTGCCAGTAGCTTCCTTTGTTCTTTGGCAAAAATTTTGACGCTTCTCGAAGAGCATCGAGATGCTTCATGTTGAAAAAACGAGTCGTGAACGAGACGGGCGTGCCGTCTGAATCTGTCGTGCTATCAGAGTTACTGAAATCACTGGAAATCATCGAATTCGATTCGATGGTCCTGTAGTGAGTGATGATTGCTTCCATCATTTCATCTGCTCTCAGATTCTCAAGTTCTACTCCGAGTTCAGAAGCGTCCAGCGAATTTCCAGTTCGATAAAAATCATTTGATAGCTTCGAAACTGCGGAGAGACAGGTTACTGTCAATCCTTCGCTTTTTCCTTTCAGGTACGGAGAGTACGACGCAATATAGCCGTACGCGATGAGTTTGTCTCCGTTCGGATTGTAACTGTCTTCTAAAAAAACTTTGATTCGGTTGTTGAATTTGATTGTCGTGTTTTCATCAAAATCATCGAATTTTCTGGCAAGAGAGATCGTAAATGAGCCGTCTCCGCCATTTATCTCTTTTGAAATTTCAAGATCTGACGTGACATCAGTTAGCAGGCCAAGATATGTTTCTGATTCATCGTATACCTTATAGAGAAGTTTTCGTTGAAAAGCCATATGTATATTCTATCATCTTTCTATACTGCGTATAGCGTGAGTGATCGTGTGTGCATGCAGCACATCATTAAAGGTATGATTCATAATAAACAATCGATTGAGAAATTGTCTTCGTCGCACCGCCTCCAGTTAGAACAGTGGTATAGCTATTAGTGCTTGTGACAAAATCCGGAATCACGCCTGTAAAATCAGTAGTAACTTCGCCAGAACCCGTGTTGTAAACGACTGTCATGTTTTCGGTGTCTAACTCTAAGTAATCTCCGTCGCCAACTAACGACAATCCTGACACTGAAAAAGTGTCGCTTGTCGTGTTATTCGTAAACGCGATTACAGTAATTGCAGAAGAAGGAGTCCCACTCACGGTCCAAGTAACAACGGGTCGAGGGACTGCGGAACCTGCAACTACGACCGAATTCGTGGCAGAAGAAGTATTCACAATCGAATTTGTAGAAGTAGTCGAAGTAGTTTTCTTTCCGAACGGTTGACATTTGAAAACAATCGAGTATGGCAGTCTGGTAATGTGATAATGTTGTTCCGGAATCGATATACTCGACACTGTTGCAACCCATCGAACCGTCGTTCCGCCATCATCGATATCTAAATTTGCTTCTGTCACAGACAATGCTTTTTTCATCGCAGTAACACCGGCTAATAAATCTGCTTCTGTATCGTACGTCACAGTGCCACTGATTTCGATATCCTTGTCTACATAATAAGTATTTATCGTACGAAATCCGTCACGCCGAACGAGAGGCTCTAAATCAAGAGTTTTTGCTGGCATATTGCGATAAATAATATCACGGGTATGCCAATTCGTCGTTTGCAAACTGTAACTGTTAAATGAAATTGATTTAGACATAATGTTACATCACGTGGCGAAATCGCTGTTCATTCGCAAGAACAGACCGGACCATGTCTGCAATCCTACGAATGTCAGAATCTTCTCTGACGATTGGATTATTAATGTTGACAGTTACCGGACTTACTCCCGCAGGCAGAACCGTTTCTCCGCCGTGAGCGATAATCGGTACGGGCGTCGAAGGAGAACCGGGAATTACCCCACCCATCTTGTAGCCTTTCGGATACTTTTCTCTAAGTTTTGCTAGCGTGCCGGGACCGTAATAACCGGCGTATTGTCCGGCTGCTACGCCGAGAACAGACTGTAACTGTGCAACTGCTGATTTCGTTTGCTCGCCATAGAAGCCAGTCGCCCCTGCTGAAATAGCATAGCCTTTTTCGATTAACCACTTCTGCAATTGCATGACTGACGAATTCGATGTGCCGGGTTCAAGTGAAGAAGTAGGATATTTTGTGTTGTGCTGTTCGAGTAACGCAGTTGAGTACGGCGTGGGCCCGAATGTCAAACCCTGCGGCACTGAGATCGGGGCTGGTAATGTCGATAGTGATGAAAATGCAGTCTGCGGTGTAGTGCTAGCGGTGGGTGTCGACAACGGAGAAATTGCTGCGACAGTAGAGTTTGCAATACCTGAGTACGTTTTATCACCCGAGTGTAATCGACTGAAGTCAAAAATACCCGCAATAGCCTTTCCCAGCGCATCGTCAAGTTTGATCAGTGTTTCGCCGATAATCGTCATCCACTTCGGATATTTCTGGTATACTAACGAGTCCATTTCACGATTCACTTCTTTCAATCCTGTGACTAACTCGCTGTGAGTAATCTTTCCAGAATCGTATAACTTCCAAAGACCTTCTTCTGTTTTTCTAAGAGACTCTCTCCAAGATTCGTACTCCGCCAACGAAGAAGTTATTCGTTTTTTGAGAATTTCTTGCGCTTCAGCGCCTTTCTCTCCGAGATTCTCAAGCGCATCTGCAGTCATGTTAATGCTACCTTGTTCAGTTAGAGCGTTAGTAGTAATCTCTTTAATTTCTCGAGTGTATTGATTTAATCGTTCAGTGTACGCCCGCGTGCGTTCTCGTATTTCATCTAAAATTGGCTGAGTACGAGCCCATCTGACAAGTGCAGCGTTGTCTTGTTCTAATTTTAGTTCCTTTGCTAACGATTCTTGTAATTTTGACAATCTGTCGTCATACGAAGATTTTTCATCCGCCAAGTCTTCATCGCGTTTGGCTGTTTTTTCATCTATCGAGGCAGCATAGTCTTCATTTTCGCGAGCCAACTCTCTTTGAAGATTCCGAATCTTTGTCTGGTCTGCCCAGACACCTTTCGAGACCTCTTCTGCAATCTCACGTTTCAAATCTTCAGTTCTACGCGCATGATCAGTTGACATGCTTGACATAGCAGACGAGAAATTCTTTTTGATGTTATCTGTTGCTTTTGCATACGCTCGATCTAAGCTTGCAATTTGCATGACCAAACTACGTACTGTTGCATCGTGGTCTCTTGCCCATTTTGCCATACTTTCACTAAAGTCACGAGTAGTCAATGCAATACTTCTTTCAAGATCAACTAATTGTTTTATTAACTTCTTATTATTATCATCTGCGACAGCTCCTACTTGCTGCATCGGCTTAATCAGATCTTTCATTTTCACAGTCAAATTCTTCATTGAATTTGACCATTTATCCCACTGTCCTGTCGCTTTCAATATAATGTAAATAAGACCGCCCACTGCGACACTCGCAGCAGCAACCCAGCCTACTGTAGAAATAAGACCCGCGAGACCGGGTGCAATTGCTATTCCGAGAGTTTTTAGCCCAGTCGCCAGCAAAGGCAATAATGCCGCAAACCCAGCAAGCGCAGCCGTCACTGTAGTGACTGCTATAGCACCCACAATCAAAACACTCGACAGACCTGGGAACTCTCTTGCGAAATCAGTAATGCTTCGAGTCGCCATCTGTAATACTTCGGTCAGCGTTCCAAACGCAGGAAGCAGTGCGTTGCCCAATGTTGCTTTCAATATCGTAAAGTTCGCACTTAATTTAGAAAGCGTGCCTGACAATGTCTGGCTGGCTAAGTCTGCTGCGCCCGTAAAACGAGTGCCCTCTTTCATATAAAAATTAAACAGAGCTTCATGCTTTTCAGCATTTGACAGCTGTGCTGTCGTCTTACCGACAGTTTTTCCGAATTCTTGAAAAACTTTGTTAAACTGAGTGTTGATACCTGACGCATCTGCTTGACGTTCCTGGAAAATACGAATACCGAGAGTCGCTTTCACGAGTGCATCACCGAATGTGTCGTTGATGCTTTCCTTTCCAACGACAATCGCATCCATAAAGGTGTTTATCAACTTCGTTGATTTTTCCAAGCCCAACCCAGTCGCAAGAAGGTTCGCATACGCAGTAGAAGCATCCGTCAGTGGCACAAGTCCTTGTGAATATAAATTTTGAGCAGCCTGATTTACACTATCAAGATTTTCTCCAGACGATAACGCAAATACACCCAACTTTAGTTGAGCATCTTGTATTGATTTCGTTGCATCTATAAACGACTTAGTAAGTCCGAACATCGCACCCGCTGCAAGTCCCGCGACAAGTGACATATAACGGAATTGACTGCCGAGGTCCGTTAAATGTTTTTCTGACTTTGTCGATGCTGCTGCGATTGCACCGCCCATTGCAGTGCTCTGGGCACCAACTTTTTTAATTGAACTTTCAACAGTCTTGGCTGTCGCCGAGACATTGTCAGTTCCTTTAAAATCAATTAAAATCGTTTTAGCCACGGATACATTCTATTTGTTAGTCCGATTCTTTGCTTGATGCTGTTCTTCAAGCTGCATGATTTCTACGAGAAGAGAAACTTCTCTTTCTGGCATTTCAGAAATATCTTTCATTGTCAATCCGATATTCTGCCAGAACTTCTTCCGTATCATGTACTGACTCAACTCTTCAGAATGTATCTTCTTAGAAGCGAAGGAGAGTACTACTTCTTTGACTCGTTCCTTTTTTTTTCGTCCGCTGCCGTCATAATCTCAGTTACAGTGTTCATGAGAAAAGAGAAGTCTTTGATCGGCAAAAGTTTTAAATTGTCAATCGTCACGGATAACGGTTTCTCATCCTTTCCGACGAACGACCAAGACTTAATAAGACTCTCTAGCGTCTTCACGCCTCGCTCAGTGTCACTCGACAGCCCGTCAAGTGACATCACTTGATGCGTCAAAAGACCATCGTACACTTCGACTTCTACGTCTGGATACGATGGTAATCTGACTGTTAACGTCTTTCGAACGTCTAGTAGTTGTGTCATATTGCTCTGTTATTTAGAGCAAGCTGGATGTTGGGCATTCAACCTGCCTCATTTTCTATTAGTAACTTACTGTCTCGTTGGTAATCGTAATCGTGATACTCTCGCCAGTCGAAGGATCGAACTCGGCAACGAATGACGGATTCTCAGTGATGAATCCAGAAACCGCAGTATCATAATTTCGTTCTCTGATATGAAATCTCGGAATTTCAATTTTAATTTCTTCGGTCTCTGCATTTCCAATAGAATCTCCTGTGAACGTCACGACCATTGCTCTCGTGTCATCTGAACCCACTAGCATCGTTTCATAGAAATCTCGTTCAGTAGTATCTTCGAAGAATAGCACATAATCACCACTCACTTCGAATTGCGAAACAACAATGTTCTGAGTACTTGCATTGCCAGACTCATAGACTGCTTCTGCATTGTTGTTAATGCTCAGTGAGAAACTGCGTACACGTGTAGCAGACGCGGCATTCGCAGCCGCTAACGCCGCAGTGCCGTTCGCACCACTACCGAACTTGATAGTATAATCTTTGAATGCGAGAATTCTTTCTTCTGTGATCGACAGTGAAGCAGTACCCGATGTCGGAAATTTCGACAGAATATTTGCAGAAATTGTCGCAAGACCATCTGACACGTTAAGCTCAAGAGTATTGATTGTCGCGAATGTGAATTTCCGCGTGTCTTGCGTATCGTTGTACAACACTGACAGAGTCCTAGGCGTCGACGTAGTCTTACGGGTAATCACGTGCTCGTACACGGCTGATTCTCCCGATGCAGTACTACTCGAAATTGCGCCTAATGCGGGATATAGCAAATATGCTGCATTTTCAGCATCTATGTAGATCTCGACGTCTCCTTCTCCGTGCTGTTTCCCGACAATCGAACCCCATACTCGTTCACGGACACCTTTCGCTGCTTCATCTTCCAGCGGCTCATGCATTCCACGGAGAGTGCATGTTACGAATGGAAGATACTTGACAGCAACCACGCCAGTCCCAGCGACGGATTCAATTCCGACTCCGATGAAAGGCTCTCGACCTTGTCTAATGCTCATAATTTTTTACTTGTTATTATTTATGTCAACTTTCTCGACCTTTTGTGTCTGGATATTCTGTGATATATTAATGACGAAAAGATTAAACGTATTGCACGAATAACATTTCGTTTCTATTGTCATTATACCATCTTTTAACTCCCATTTAAACTGTAACTGATTGCAATGCCGACATCGAAAATCTTTCATGAGTTATCTGTTACTTATTTGCTGCACAGTTAATGTCGTAACTGCCTCGAGCGTGATCAGATCTTCTGATCGGCGACGTGTCGTATAATCAATCGACACGTCATTTCCGACAAATCGATTTGAAGAAAGAGTCAAATTGCTGCGAATCACGCCTAGAATCGAATTTGAGTCTATCGTGCCATCCGCATTCTCTTTTGACATCTTTTCCATCAGATACGTCGTGCCAACCATTTCCCGGGGTGTCGAATTGAAAAACTGACGAGCATCAATGATTAACGCAATTTTTATAGTGTGTGTTCGTGTATCGCGCTGATTATCTGCAATCTCAGTAGCGGTGCCTTCTGGCATGATTGAAATACACGGTAACGAAGAGTCAGGTATGACGATTGGATCTCCCACGTAAAAAGAGCGTATCTCACCCGTCATCTTAGCTTCTAGCAGCGTTTTTAACAATTTGATTGTGGCATCCATACTATAGTGAATTTTTTGCTACGATCTTGTTAAGCCATCTTGTAAAAATCAAAGCAACCATGTTTACTCGTTCGTTATCGACCTCGGCCAGGACGCGACGCGGAACTGCAACAGATCTTCCATGAAATTTGACAGTTGCGCCCTCTTGATGCGTGACTGCATAGCGTTGAGTGTTATAAATGTATGCATCATGCTTGCTTTCTTTTCGACCAAACCCTCTTTTAAGAGCACCCGTGCGCACAAGTATTTTTGATGGATAGCCTAATTTCTTTTTCTCCGCCAATGTTGCAGGCCGCAAGGGCGGCCAGGGCTCGCCGAACGTTCGGCCTTGATTGTTAAAATTAGTCTGAATGACTTTCAAATACGCATTCGTGCTTTCTGATAATGGAATAATCATGTTTTCTGACATGTCAAATCGAAACTTCTTGTAGTCTCGAATGACTTCATTTACGCCCGAAACATTTATTGTAATTTTAACAGACATATTCTCATTTTTGAGACGACCATTGCGTGCCAACCTTTGCCGAATCTTCACTAATTCGATCTCCACTCGAAGTAGGCTCGGCGGGATTAGTCAATTTGAAATTCTCATCTCGAAGGTTAAACATCTCACCACGGTCAACGACGCTCGAATCGTATGAATTGCTACCAGATACTCGATATGACGATTTCTTTGACAATTCGTTTCCTGACGAGTCAATCAACAATAATTTGCCATCTACAATCTTTTGTAGCAATTCTTCTGCTCTGTCAATCTTGCGTTGACCCGTTTTTGATATTTCAACATCTGCTTCAAGACCATATTCCTTTGACAACAAGAATCCTGCTGCGAGTAACGTGGTGATATGCGTCACCATCTTCGGGATAGATGAGAGTGGCAGGGAATACGCTATGGCAAGAGAGCCGTCTACTTGTAATTCTGCTTCTTCACGATATCGGTTAATCAGTTCAGAAGAGATGTAGTCATTTTCTTCAAATCCCGCTTCTTGACGAATTTTGTATACGGATGTGTATGATTCAGTATCTCCGGCTTTGACTGCAGTAGCATCGTCTAACGACGTTTCTGCGGCAGTCGTGGAGTTGTAATACGTTGATTTATACCACGAAGTAGACGTCCCCGACGAATCTTCGAATTCGGTGCCCTCTGGAACGTCTACTTGAATATCAACGGGAGAGCCCTCGCTTGAAAGATGCGAGTACACTCCGCTTTCAGACGAACTTCGATAGAACTTACGTTGGTTATACCTGATTAGAATGATAGGTTCGTCTTTGTAGTGTTTAAACGTCGTGGCCACAGTCGTAACTATCGAGTTCGTCGAGACAGAAGCAATCAATCTGATTTCTGATGTTTCAGAACCTAGACGACCAAGCACGACATACTCGTTTGCTGAGAAACCTTGTACATTTGTGCATAACAGAGAAGTCTGACCGACTGCTTCATCTTCAGTAAAAAATGTTTTTTCTCCGAGTATGAATTCCTCGATAGGCGCTACGAGAATTTGCATGATTTAATTATATTACATTAACGATTTTTATAAAATATTGCTACTTTGCTCTTCTGAGAAGTCAGTAGCGGTCTGTTGACAGTTGAATTCAAGAAAGTCTTGCTTTTGTATGATGAACTGTGATTTCTTAGCATCCCTTCTGAGAAAATGACATTATCGAGAATACTTCTATCGGCCGCAGACAGCGTCATTAGCAGTTCATCGAACTCTTCAGAATCTACAATGTCTACGACGTACACACGAGGCGTGTCAGTGCTTTCCTGAAATGTAAATTGCTCAGTAAATCGCAAGTTGTCGGAGAAGACATCGTTTTCTGAGATTACGAGCACGTCTGATTGAGCAAACGATATCGATTTCAAAACTGCTTCTGCGATCGAAATCATATCATCGATCATTTTTTCATGATTTGTTGTCGTCAAGTAAGTCTCAGATATCTCAACTGATTCTGTTTTTCGCAACAACTCTGTAAGCGAACGACTGTCGAGAAGACTGAGTGAACTGACATTCTGAAGAGCCGCTATCTTTCTAAATGACTCTGAAAAAACTATAGATGACGATACTCTGAGAGCGCTCGACTTGACGACATTTTCAGTTATCTGTATCGGTGACTGAATTGCAAACCGCTTGTCAGATGACTCGAGTATTTGTGACGTGAGAGTAAACTCAGAAGACGCCATCGTCTTTCCAATCTCTTTTAGCATTCCCTCGAACAACGATAGTGTCTCAGATTCTGCTCTGTCTACACCAGACTTCACAAACTCAAGAAGCGCGACGACCTCTGAGTTTTCTTTTGAAATCCTTTTTGAAATACTATCAGAAAATTGAATAATCTCATCTTCCGATAATGTGTACACTGTGAATGCCTGGACGTTGACTGATTCCAGTATCTCAAGTATGTCGGTGAAAGAAAAACTGAATCGAATCGAAAGCATCTCTACTATCGCAACTGTTTCTGTGAATGCGTATTCAAATTCTGAAGTCTTCGAAAGCGTGTCGGATACTGAAAAAACGTCAGTACTACGTCGATTGAATTCAAATACATTCGCGGCTACTTCGATTAACAAAGCAGTTTCCGTGAATGAAAGACTGACTGTTTTCTTGACGACTTCAACCAGCGCAAGTGCTTCTGAGAATTCACGAGTAGCGATATACTCTTTATCGAAATTCTCAGATAGCACGAGTTGAGAAAGCATGTTTGTCGAAGAACTTGAGAATTTTTCTTCAAAGAGTAGTAGTATTTCGTGTAATGCGGCAATCCCGTGTCTTACAAGAGATTCTGTCAGCGCCATCTCAGAAGAAAACGACTTTCCTATCGAATTATCTGATTGCGCAGCAATACTAGCAATCTCTGAGAATGACAATTCCTGTGAACGGCCTGTAATTTCTGAAATATCAGTTAACTCTGATTTCGTAAGTGATATGTCGCTAAGTCGAATTTCTAATATTGACAGAGAATCGATTAACGACTGCGTCGTTACTGCATCGCCAGCGCTTGACTCAGCAAACTCAAGTGTTGAAGTATCTTGTCGAGCTATCAATTTTTTTAAATTGTCAATGAGAGATAACATCTCTGTCCGTGCAGTGTCGATAGTCACAGAATGATCTTCTGAAAAAGTTTCAAATTCTAACAATATTTTTGAATACACAAATCGTACTAACGTCTGTTCTACGATTTGCAGTGTGTTTAACACACTCTTGAAATACGATTTAATATTCTCTTCAGAAATATCGATATTTTCTGCAAATGCCCGATTATGCTCAAGCGCTAGAAGTATCGTCGCATGGGAGATATTCAATGACTCGAGCCGCTCTCTGAGATATTCTGAAGTTGAGAACGATTCTTCAGAGAATGACAATGCAGATGAAATCGTAGAAAGAACAGAATTTCTTCTGCTTTCAGTATATCGTTGAGAATCATTCATAGCTTTGTCAATGTCGATGACAGTCGCACTTGACGTCGAGACATTTTCCGAGAACATGAGACTCTGAAGTTTTTTAATAGTTTCTGACACACTTGCTAACTCTACGAATAACCTACTGTAAGTTGAGTTCATCGAAGACTCTTCCAATAATTGCACAGTTGCACTATCATCTCGTAAATACTCAGACGTCAATGCGATGTCTTCGAAAAATGATGCAGTGCTTAACACATCTAACTCTGTGTCTGAAACAGTCTGTTTCGATTCTACAAAAAGTAATGATTCTGAAAATGTTTTCACCGCTGCTTCAAAAAAATTCCAACCTGTATTATTCCCGTCGTCGACATTACCATCGTGTGTAAATGCATTCCATGTTGCACCCCCTGTCGCAATGCTATACGAAATAGTACAATAATCGACAGAAATAATTCCCGACTCTGCTGACAAAGTATGCGTTGATGTAATATCGCTGGTCAGAATGATTTCTGACCCTTCGGTTCCGAGAGCAGTAAGCGTCGTCAGAGTCTGAGTCGAACCAGCGGCAAATCGCACTTCTCGCCCAGCGTCTACTTCCAAGTCAGCGAATGTATTATCACCCGTGATATTGAACACGCCCGTTCCTGCGGTTGCAATCCAGACATCGCCATACGTAAGACCCTCTCCTGCAAAGGTCTTTTGAGTCGTTGAGTTGTTTGTAAATTTTATAACTGAACTACTGGGATTGATTGTCACGTTTGTCGCAGAAGTAATCCAGACATTCCATCCAGTCGGGGCGCCATTAAAGACATGCGTCGCCGTTCCCATGTTAAAAGTAGCCTCGTATCCTAACGGAGCAACCAGGCCGACAGTCCAACTGGGTGCGGTGATAGAATTGTTATTCGTGTTGAATGTTCCATTTCGTATTCCAAGACCACTCGTGCCGGTGCCCGTCGTAACAAGATCATCTGCAAGACTCCAAGAGCCGCCTGACGATCCAATAACAATGAACATAGGTGGACTTGTCATAACGACACCGTTTGTCGTTAATACGCTGTCGTCGCCATCCGCTGAGATCATCTGTATTTCAAATACCCCAGAATTGGTAGTCTGTGTCATCGTCCCCAACGTAAGACTATTCTTAGTTATTTTCCGCTGACCGAGATTTAGTATTGACAACGCAGGCGTGTTCGCAACAGCGGAAAAGTCAAGATCCGTACCCAAGTGCCACACTGCCGTCGTTACTGTAATAGTTTGACTACTAGACGTAATTGAATTTGCATCAAAGATCACGGTATCATGTGCGATTGGCGTCGTTGCACCACTCGAGCCTCCCGGTGAGTCTGACCAATGCGCAGTGTCATTCCAATTACCACCGTTACCGACCCAGTAACGAGTGACTGGCGTCGTAAATGTGATACCTGAACAATTACCACCGTTTCCTATCGAGGTACCCGTCCACGTTGCTGCGCCCGCGCCCGCAATACCAACTAGATCTACATTTGAAAGAGACACTGTCGCAGCATTGATAGTCAACCTGCTTGGACGGCCTGACAAGAGAGCGGCTCGAGAAGTTTGAGAGGTTCCGTTTATTTCAAATGATCCTGACACTGTAACAGTAATAGTACCCGTATCGGCGGTGAGTACATGCGTTAGTTGAGGGTTCCCGGTGATAATAAAATTCGTACATGAAAAATCTGGAAATGCTAATGAAACAGCACGACCAGCGCCCGATGTTGTGATATTTATCGTGCCAAATGTGCTCCCGCTATGAAGAAAACTCGTGTTTCCCGACGCAATCAATGACAGAGTCGAAGATGCTGCACTTAATGTAAAATTTGTTGAATCAGTAGTATTCCACCCTGCCGCGCCAGTAAGTGTCATGGTCGTAGTTCCGAGAGTCAATGCACGCACATTCGCATTATTACTCGTGAAGGTTGCGACATTAACGGCATTGTTTGCAGTATCGAGTGAACCATTAGTAAGGGTCATTCCACCGCCACTTGTTACTGTCAGTGTATCTTGAAGAGTCCACCCTCCACCTACTCCGTCAAAGGTGAGAGCGGCACCGAAACAGAAAAGCTCCACTCCGTTAAGAGTCACAGTGTGCCCTGTTGTTGTTGCGGCGAACGTAATCGCACCCGTATATGAGTTCGTAATGTCAGTAGAGCCACCTGATAAATTAAGACTGCCGTAGATTGATAACGCAGAGCTTCCTGCCCATGTTATATTGTTTCCTGCACCGGGCCCCGCCATGGTTAGATCTGCACATGCGGCAACATCAGCAATCGTACAAGTATATGCAGCATTTGACGTAGACGAAGATGTATCAAAAATGACATCATCCGCTGAAGTAGGTACGGACTCACCACCCGCTCCCCCACTAGAAGCAGACCAGTGTGTTGTGTCGCTAGCATCCCAATTTCCTGTACCTCCTACCCAATAGCGAGTTGCCATTTATACGTGTGTTTTATTTCCTGCCCGAGTACTTAGAAAGACTTTCTTCTTTGTCGACGTAAGAAGAGTAACATTTCCGTGGCCTTGCTGTTTCATTTTAGAAATAGCATCAGTCAATTCGATTATATCAAACAACGAAAGTCGATTATGGTCTTTTTCAGAAAATAATATCTCAGCGAATGTCTCCAGCTCTGCTAGCTGGACGTGATATTCAGACGTGCTCGATAGCATGTCCGTCAATGTCAACTGCTGAGATTCTCGTCGTTCGGCACTCTGAGTTTTTTGTTCTGTAAGAATGAGAATTGATGATTCTGACAGTGACACTGTTTTGCGTAGTACATCCGTCAATGCAACCTGTTCTAGCATCGATAACGAATTTCCTTGAGTCATTGAAATCTCGTCAGACAACGATAACTCATTCATGAGTGCTCGTCTGTATTCTGTGGCAGTAGATAATACATCTGAAAGAGAAATAGAGTCGACATTTTGCTTCTGTGCCTCCTTTATGAATGTCTCTGAAAATGTGAGAGATGAGATATTTCTGAATCCTGTGACAGTTGAGCGGGTTTCCGAGATAACGATAGATTCCGTTGTTCGACGACTCACGAGTTTCGAGATATTCTCCTGCAACGCGCATAACTCAGCAATCGAAAAAGAAGACGTATTATCAGTATTCACGAAATCAGTTAAACTCAAAATGTCTATCATGCGCACGCTTCCCGACTTTTCCAATGAGTCAACGAACAATATTGTGTCATCAAAGATGCGTTCTGCTATGACAGTTCTCACTGCAATTTCTGAGAATGTCAGGCTGTCGGAGAAAAGTCTGTCTGTTATTCTTGTCAATAATTCCGTCAACTGCTCAGCATCTGCTTTTCGCAGTGTCATCGACTTCGACATATTTTCAATAAATGAAAATGTCTCTAACAGAGAATGCATAAATTCAGCAACTAGTGTAACAGTCTCAGAAATCGAAATCGACTCTGAATCTTTCTTTCCGACTGACTTTGAGATCGAAGATGCGATATTAACATTTTCAGATGGCGACTGGGCGAACTCTGAAATCGCGTTAAGAACATCGGACAGAGATTCATTTTCAGAAAGTGATTTGCTAAAACGTGAAATAAGAGAATCGAACACAGATAGGAAAATCGACAGAACCTTAGTCGTTGATTTCCGCGCGGTGACTGATAGCTGAAATGACTCAGCTATGTCATGAGAACTTCCTGACTGAGATGATACGGAGTCCGAAAGCGTCGCCGATTCAAATTCTCTTTTTTCCACGCCGAGAGTAGACTCATCTGTCAAAGATGTTAGCTCAGAAAACATTCTTCTAAATTCTAATTCATTTGCAAAGAAGTCGGCCAACGTCAATACTTCAGAAGTATGTCGACCAATTTCTTTTTTGAAAGAATCTGACAATTGAGCAGTGTCTTCGATCGAGTGGCTCGCTGAAAATAACAATGATTCTAAAATGTCGATAGTATCTGATTTAACGACACCCGTCTGTATTGAAAGTTGTTTTGCTAACGATACGGCATCTGTTAACTCAGTAATAAACACTGAAATTCTTAGCATTTCTTCAAAGATTGTAAATGTATCAGTTCTGACAGAGCCTACGTCTTTTCGAGCATTGAGAGTAAACACAAAATTTTCAAGAAGTCCCTGGGACGTTCCAGACAGTGTCGCTACTGTATCTGACAAAGATTCATTCGCTATTAAGTATTTCCCAAAATTCAATATCGCTTCTTCCACTAATTCCACAGTCTGAGACCGTACATGAGATACTGATTTTTGGGTATTCTCATCCAGGCCAATAACCTCTGAATTTGCTATGTCAGATGTGCGTCGTAAAGAGTCAGTCAATTCTACGAGTTCAGAAAGCATTCTCTGGAAAAATGTCAATCTCTGTAAGAAGTCGGCTATCGAAAATACATCAACATTTATTTTCCCAACGTCTTTCGATATCGACTCGAACAACGTGAGTGATTCCGCTCTCAGAGTATCAAGCGTTTTGAATAGCTGTTCAGAAAACACAAGGAAATCTGATTTCAGCAGCCCAATCGATTTCAAAAGCTGATCTGCTAATGACAACGACTCAGAGTTCGAACGCGTGTACTGAGTTAGAGTTTGAATTGTTTCGAAAAATGCAACATTCTCCGAGTGGGTTCTGAATGCATTTGCTAATGATTGAAGATTCTCCGCAAACATGAGAGCCGCTGAATCTGACAAGCCAAACGTTTTTCTAGTTGTCTCAGCAATGACAAGAGTTTCAATGAATAGGTTCACGAGTTCTTCGACGATCGAAAGCATCTCTGTGAAAGTGATATTTTCAGAATTGTTCTTAGAGACGTGCTTAATGAGGGCCTCTGCTAAGTTCTGCGTGTCACTCTGAGACACGTTCGAGCCCTTTGATATAGTTTCTATTAAGAACACTGACGAAGCAAGCA
>Ga0100403_1002403_pt1 | contig 15072 bp, 12 predicted proteins | sample CryGeymet201501t_FD_83663 | JGI IMG/M metagenome (GOLD analysis project Ga0100403, IMG submission 83663) | Groundwater microbial communities from Crystal Geyser aquifers in Utah, USA - Crystal Geyser metaG 2015-01t | ecosystem: Environmental > Aquatic > Deep subsurface > Groundwater | place...
ATCGTAAAAGTGAAACTAAGCCATTATTATCTTGTAGCTTAAAGGCCTTTATACAAAATGACGGTAGAGTATTTTTTAGAAAGAGACTTTTTCTTAGAAAAGGTGAACTACTTAAAGAATTTGATAAAGATTTAGTTTTATCTATTAAAATAGATGGTAAAGAAATTTATTTTGATAAAGCAAAACGTCCAGCCGCAGAACGAATTGGGATTCGAAAGTCAGAGCATGATTACGGTTACTATATTGATTATTTAGAAATTAAAAATAGAAAAATAAATGAGTGATATTATAAACAAAGAGTTGTATAGACTATATAAGCCATTAAGAAATTATTTAAGGCCCGTTTCTGTTGAAAATGCGTTTTATGTTATCTGGGCTTACATAAATAATTTTCAATTCGATCAGGAGATTCCATCAGACATTGAAGTTGGCAGTAATATTGTTGAGAAGTTAAATCCAATTGAAAGAGGTATTTATGAGTGGGAGCTGTCGCTATTAGCTAGGGAGTGCATTGCTAACAATCAAGGTAATTTATTGTCTTCTAAGGAAAATTTTAATAAGTGGAGTTATTTTTCAGGTGCGATAAATAAAATAAAAGATTTTGAAAATAATGCGTGGCCTATAATAGGCGGCACTAATATTAGAAATGAATTGAGAAGAATATCTCATCGTCAATTTCCTTGGCAATTAAAGCCTTCATCGAATGATTTTCTTAGGTATTATAAAATATATAATTCCCCGAGGATATCTGAAATTATTAAATCAAGGATAGGAATGACAATTAAGCAATGGTATATAATCGGAACTGCTATTATTGGAGCTATATTAAGTAACCCAAAGATGAATATTAATCCGAATATTGTAATATCAAACATAACAAAAAAAGAATTTGATGTATTTTTATCTTTTGTTTCTTCTGATATAAATCAAATTAAGGAAATTATAAATAGAGATGTTAAATTTGACGATGAATACGTCTATACTTTTAATCCATTAGAATACTATCCATTAATAAAAATTGGCCAGTATTATTATTGTCCGGTAATAACTTTTCTTGTTTGGAGAATAACCTCAGGAATATATTTTGATTTAATAAAAGACAAAGCTGATGAAAAAAGTTTTGGTGCATCTTTTGGTTTTGCTTTTCAGGATTATTTAGAGGAAATATCAAACAAAGTATTAGATAAAGAAAAAACAATAGTTATTCCTGAGAAAAAATACTTAGTTAAGAAGGATAAAAAAGATAGTGTTGATTTAATTTTGCTACAAGATAATGCGGTTTTTTTTGTTGAGGCTAAAGCTAAAAGATTGCAATCAAGATCAAAAAGCCAATTGGTTTCCAGCCAAGCAATAGAAAAAGATTTAGAAATACTAGCCAAAGACATAGCGCAAGTTTATGCAACTATTGTTGATTATAAAAATAACTTATATACAAATTTGGAATACAACAAAGATGTTGATGTTTTTCCAGTTATTGTCACAATGGAGGACTGGTTTTTGTTTGGCGAAGATTCATTCCATTTGAAAGAGCTTGTTATTAAGCAATTAGAAAATAGAAATATCCAAAAGGAATCTGTTAATGATATGCCTTATGGCGTTTGTTCCGCTAGAGACTTTGAGTTATTAATACAATTATTAAATAATCATAAAATAATTGACATAATGAAAAAATGGGAATCGTCAGAAAAGGGCGGTCATAATTTTGGACAATTTTTATTAACAAATTATCGTGGAGAGAATAAAGGCATTGATGAATATTTTAAAGATGATTTTGAGGCCATTTATTCATTATAATAATATAAATAAAAATACCGCCCTCGACCTGGGCGGTATTTTATATAAAAACTCTAAATTATTTTGCCCCATATCGCCAGCATTTCTGCTATTGTGACCAACAAAATAAAATAGGGTAGTTATCTTCGGTGTTGTATCTGGTCAACTCTATTTTCTTCTAAATACTTAAGTATATCATTCTCAGAAAAGCGGAGAAGTCCATTTATCTTGTAGAAGGGAATCTTACGCCCTTCTACAATTCTATAAGCCGTAGCTTGTGATATATTGAATATCTTGCCCAGGTCTTTAATTGATAAGAGCTTTAAATCCCTTAGATTATCATCGTTCATATAGTTGTATTAGCTTAATGGTTCTTATGCTATTATTTTATCATTTTGTCAAATTAGATACAAATTGCACCCCTTTATAGTGTCCCATTTGTCCCATTTTTTATTCCAAATACCCGACCGACTCCTGTTATTTCGACCTATATAAATCACTCAAAAACCCCTTATAAGTCGCTAGATTCTTGGTTCGAATCCGACCCCGGGAGCAAGTATAAAAGGCCTAATTTTATTAGGTCTTTTTGTATACCATTGATGGGGCTATAATCTTTAGTGATTGAAGCATACAATGCAATTTTTATCTAATTAATTTATTAATACTTTTAATATTTACTTCCATGAGTGAACTTAAATTCTGTAACTTACAAAGTTTGACTTAACTCATTTTTTCTAGTAATATTTTTAGAATTGAAAAATTCAATAAATCAAAGATTCTTTAACAACTTAATAAAAAAAATAGTAATTATGACAGAACAAAGAAAAGGTGATGCGTTTTTTAATGCGCAAAGAGAACGCTTCTTTGCGGTCGGGTTTGATGATCTCCGTTTGCGAACGGATTATTCAGAAATTCTACCAGAAGAAGTTGTTTTGCAGTCCAAATTTTCACGAAACGTTGGTTTGCAAATTCCAATCGTCAGTTCACCGATGGATACGGTGACTGAGGCGAAGATGGCTATTGCGATGGCAATGGCTGGTGGTTTAGGGATAATTCATAAAGGATTATCAGCCGACAGACAGGCAGCGCAAATTGCCAAGGTAAAGCATTGTTTAAATGCTTTTATTTCTGATCCAATCTGTATTTCTGCCGATAATAAAGTAGCGGACGTTTTACGGATGAAGGAGGAGAAAGACTACGGTTTCTCTTCTTTCCCAGTAGTTAACAACGATAACAAGTTTATCGGTATTGTAACTGGTAACGACTTTGAGTTTTGCCACAATCCTAAAGAAATGATTATCGCTGATATTATGTCAACGAATGCTTTGGTAACCGATTCCACTGATTTAAACCAGGCCTATCAAATTATGCGCAAAAATCATAAGAAGATTTTGCCTGTAGTTGACGATGGGGGGCGGTTATTAGGTATCTATACTTGGACTGATATTAAAAGGATTATGTCTAACAATGCTTCCGGATTTAATCTGGATAGCGCTGGCACTTTAATTGTCGGGGCAGCGATTGGTGTTCATGAAGATGATTATGAGCGCACACATTTGCTGGCTGACAAGGGTGTTAATGTCTTCGTGGTTGATACCGCCCATGGTGATTCGTTAAAAGTTATAAAAATGGTTCGCTATCTTAAAAAACATTATCCTGATGTTGACGTCGTGGCTGGCAATATTTCTGAAGGCGAGTCGGCTAAACGTTTAGTAGTGGCTGGTGTTGATGGCATTAGAGTTGGGCAAGGACCAGGCTCAATTTGCACTACGCGTATCGTGTCTGGAATTGGTCATCCGCAGGTTTCGGCAATTCACGAATGTGCCAAAGCAATTCGCGGTTCTGGTGTGCCTGTTTGTGCCGATGGTGGTATCAAATATTCTGGCGATATCACTATCGCGATTGGAGCCGGCGCCGACAATGTTATGCTAGGCAATCTCTTAGCAGGGACAACCGAAGCGCCAGGAGAAGTTATTTTCCGAGACGGTAAAGCCTTGAAACTTTATCGGGGCATGGGCTCACTTGGAGCGATGCTTGATAATAAGGCCTCGCGCGAGCGTTATGGTCAGACCGGAAAAACGAGCGACAAGCTCGTTCCTGAAGGAGTGGAGGGTGCCATCCAATTTAAGGGCGAAGTCGCTAACATCCTCTTTCAGCTTATTGGCGGTTTAAAATCCGGTATGGGCTATACTGGAGCGAACGATCTCGCAACTCTGCAGCAGATTGCTAATTTTTATTTAGTGTCCGTGGCTGGCATGCAGGAATCGCATCCGCATGATTTGTATTTTGTAAAAGACGCGCCTAACTATAGGCGGTAATGTAATGTAAAAACCAAAAAAAAAGAACATGAAGAACGTATCTGAAAAGTTGAATTACAGTTTAGGCCAGTATTTTTCCGCTGGTAAAAGAATTATGGCGGTGAATTGTCTCCAGTTTGGGGATACCGGTAAGGGAAAATTTGTGGACATATTCGCAAATTGGGCAGACATTATCGTGCGCTGTACTGGTGGCGATAATGCTGGTCACACCATAATTTTCAATGGAGAAGAAATGATTTTTCACCTCATTCCTTCGGGAATTGTTCATGACGTTAATGGTAAAATTAATGTCATCGCAAGCGGCACGGTCATTTATCCGAAGACGCTGATTGATGAGACTACTCTTTTGCAAAGCAAAGGAATTCCATGTAAGAATCTTAAAGTCTCTAAGGATGCTAAGGTGATTATGCCTTATCATATTCTGTTTGACCGTTTAAGCGAAGCAAGAGCGGGTTCGACAAAAATTGGCACTACTGGTAAGGGCATAGGTCCTTGTTATGCAGATTTTATTGCGCGTCGGGGCATTTCGGTTAATGATTTGCTTAATCCTGATTTATTTCGGCGTAAGCTGACTAAGAACATAGAATATGTTAACCGATTATTGCAAACTTATCATCCTGAGAGTATTGATACTATTATGCTTCATGAGCACCTGGAAAACGGCGAATTCAGCAATAAAGAAGGCGGCTTAAACATCAAGGCAATTGCCGAAAAGTATTTGGCCTATGGCAGAATACTGCAACCCTACATTACTAACACGGATGAATTCCTCCAAGATTCGGTTGACAGATATAACATTCTTCTTGAAGGCGCTCAAGGTTATCTTTTAAGTGTTGATTATGGGACCTATCCATACGTCACCTCTTCTGATTGTTCTATTCAAGGACTTATGAAGGGGGCAGGGCTAGAAATGTTTTCCGTCGATTTGCCATTTGGCATAATTAAGGGCTTGTACATGTCCAGGGTTGGTAGTGGACCATTTCCAAGTGAAAATGGCGGAGAAGAATCAGAAATTTGGTGTGGCACGCCTGGGGCTGGCGCTGATGAAAAAATAATTTATGCTAATTGCGATATCAATCATGAGAATGAATTTATTCAGGGTATTGCAATACGTCGCGTCGGTCATGAATATGGGGCGACTACCGGTAGGCCACGAAGAATAGGATGGCTTGATTTGCCATTATTACGTCATTCTTTACGGAGTGAAGCAAATCAAATCATCATGACCAAGCTTGATGTGCTTACAGGATTGAAGAAAATAAAAATTTGTAGCTGTTATCAGTATACTGGTGAAGACTATGTTTACGGTGATAAAGTTATAAAGTTTGGAGATATTATCTCCACTGCCATTGTTGATCCATATTTCCTCTATTACTGCAAGCCAATTTATGAAGAATTTGATGGCTGGGATGAAGATATTCGTGGCGTTCGCAAATATGCCGACTTGCCTCAAAATCTGAAAAACATTCTGAAATTCATTTTCATAGAAGTTGAGTCGGCCGAGCTGAGAATTATTTCCGTCGGGCCTGGTCCCGAGGAGACGATTTTCGTTGGCGAAGAGGAACTGTACGGAGATGAAGATTAAAAGTAGTTAGTAATTAAGATTAAATAGTCATTTTAAACCGGTAGGGCAACTTACCGGTTTTTTCTTATATGAGTAATTTTATAAAGGCTTTACTATAATTTAGATAGGAAAAAAATTAAAACCACCAAAAATCAAGACAACCTAAATAATCAATTAAAAAGTGAACTAAAATTCCCAAGAAAAAATAACGAAAACGACTCAGTAAGCCCAGGGCATAAACTGGCAAAAAATTAGTAGAGTGAAGAAAGTGATTATTAAGACTACAGCGTCCGGCTTGATAAATCGGCCAGGAAAATAAATGATCGAGATCAATTAAATTAGCAGTGAGTAACTGTCCTAAAACCATCCAAGTCTTAAAAGACCGTCCTAAAATTTTTCCTTCAACAATATACAAAATGCCCCATAGTAGAAAACTAACCAAAAGATGAAGCCACCAATCAGATTGAGTAATAATATTTAGCAACATAGCTTAATATTATAGCATGAAAATTAATATATGAAATGATTGTAATATATGATAAAATATTAGTGATTTCAATTTACTATTTTTAAATTTTCTCGTATGAATAAAAAAACGTATTTGTTAATACTTGTCTTGATGCCAGTCATGTTATTAAGTGGTTGTTCAATTTCTAAAAAAGCAGCCCTTGAATCGGATGTCATAATTACTAGCGATGAAACAACTCAAGATGATTTAAACCCATCGGAAAATAAAACAAGTGATCGAAAAGTAGTAACTGAGATTGTTTATCAAGAAGCAAAAACTATTATCGATTTACAGGATTTTGCTCAAGAGGCTCAAAAACTAGCCTTTGACAAGATTGGCCCAGACGCAATGCTGAAGAGAATAGAATTTGAATATTTAAGCGATGAAAATTACATTGCCTATACTGCCATTTTTTTAAGTAATGAAAAATTTTCAAATGATATTAATAAAAATTTATTCGTTACTTATAACAAAAAATACGAGATAAAAGATAACCCATATCAGTCAGAATTCAGTGGACATGAAAATGAGACTGATAATAACCGTGAACTAATAGCTATGCAATGTAGTTTAGATAAATCTTGTGAATTTATGATTGGTTATTTTAAGCATGGTAGTGTAAATGCTGATAATTTACAGATTTCCTTAGTTAATTTAGTTAAAAATTATGATTATCCTTGGGAGAGCTCATTTGGAAAAGTTGGGTGGATAGCCGTAAGTAATGATATTTTAAAAGGAGTCTATGGTCGTTATAGGTTTAAGCCAGCAACAGGAGAAGTTGCTTTATCCGATGATATAGATGAGGCAAAATGGTTTGGTTATGCTACAACCCCAGATTCAACACCCGTAACAATAAATAAAGTTGATACAGATGGAGACGGTTTGTCAGATTATGATGAAATAAACATTTATAAAACTGATCCTTTAAATCCTGATACTGATGGTGACGGATATTCAGACGGCGAAGAAGTTAAGGGTGGCTATAATCCTTTAGGGGATGGAAAATTAATAGAAAAAAATGTTAATCAAGCCATTCCGTCATTGCCAGAAGCATCAGAAGAAAAAGTGATTACAAAACCTGAGACAGCACTAAAAACTTCAACGGACAAAACTTGTTCAAGTGATGAGTGTTATAGAGATTTAGCAATTACGAAAAAAGATGTCGCTATTTGCAGTAACATAAAAGAGCGCTCTTTTTATGGCACGTGCTTAGTTGCCGTGGCCTTTGCAAACGGGAATATGAATCCTTGCGAAGTATTGGGAGATGATTATCCTGAATTAGATGATGATTGTAAAAAAATGAATGAAGCAATAAAACAAGCACAACAACCAGTAGATCGAGATTCAGTTACATTATCTGACATCAAGATACTTCTGGTTGTGTTAGAGCTTTACTATAACGACGCTGGTAAATATCCAGAAAATATTATTACAGGTCAGCCCGTAGCTTTTAATGGTAATACATATATCACTAAAGTACCTTCTGCGAAAGAGGGCAAAACGGATATTTGCTCCGTGAATTATGAATATAAATATACATATATAAATGATAAAAATTATTCTTTGACATATTGTTTAGACAAGGATGTTGATATTGTTCCTTCTGGATTTCATACCGCGTCGCCTAAAGGAATTTTTTAGAGTCGTTAATTAATATTGTTATTTACTTATCTTTACGATACCCCCCATATTGATAGCGAAGCTGAAGGCCGTGACAAACAGGCATTTAAATGCTATAATAGACAAACAATATTGCTTCTTAGCCTTATTAGTCAACCGAAAAACACGATGAAAAAAACAAGAAAAAAAATTATTCTCATACTAATTATTTGTTTATTGTTCTTAGCTATAGTTGCTTATTTTCTTAATCAACGTTCTCAGAATCAACTTAATGTTAGTAGTCAAAACCAAGTTGATAATCAGGCTAATGAAATTATAGAAGTTGATGAAATGCTTGGAGGAGAAGAGAAAGAGGAAGAAAAAGAAGTTGGAATTACTTAACCTAATCCATAAGCCCAATTTAAAAGATATTGATAAATATTTAGAAGAGCATGAAAGCGATGAAGCTAGTTCTATCACTGATAGCCAAGCTAATATACTATCGGGCGCTTTAAATAGTAGTAAAGAACTTCTTCTTGATATTATGCCCGCTAAGAAAGACAGATCGCTTAGTTTGTTGTCTAGTAGAATTATTTACAAACTTTTTCCCGAGGTATTAGAAAATATTAAAAAAGAAAAAAAACAAAATAATCCCGAGGCGATTAATAGTTTCTGGACTAGAATGGGATTCGGTAGAGGCTCGGGTAGGAGCGGCGCTGAAGCAACGGATTCTCAAGAACGCCACGCGAATCTTGAAAATCGTAGTTCGGCTGGTACCTATGAAGGCGGCGATGGTGGAGGAACTGAAAGAGGAAAAAAACCGGTTGAAGTTTTTAAATTACGGGAAAATATATCTGCCATGTTTGCTAATAATATTTTTGGTCAATACCGAGATGGTAAATGGAGTAAAATAGAGTTTAACGTGGGTAAAGAAGTAAATACTCCATTTAAAGAAATAACTAATACACTATTAAATGTTGGAAACAGTTTTAATATTAGTTTACCTAAACCACTGGAAGCCAGAATTATCCCGGAAAGAGTTAAGGGAATTAGAGCTGATGGCACTGAAATTAATTTAAATATTCAAGTTAATGCTTTACAAGAAGTAACTTGTACCAGTAGCGAGGCGGTCAAAGAAATTGTTTATTCTTTCAAAATGAGCGAAGCTTTTAAACCCCTTGAAAATATAAGCGAAAAAAATTATGAGAAGTTTTTAGATAGTGTTGAAGAAAAAGAATCATTAGTAGAGGGTATCTCGGATTTAAATGAAGAACTTGAAATATTTATCTATTCAATCAAAGATAAATCACCTAAAGAAAAATTAATAGCAATTGAAAATTATGTCAGAAATAATAGTTATTATGATGATAAAAATTCTGAAGTAAGGGAAATGAAAAAAGATAAGAATATATCAGAAGTAATAGATATTATGCAGCTTCGAGCGCAAGAATTGAAAGAAGCAGGAATTAATAAAGGTTCTAAAAAGTTTGCCGGAGTCTGTGCTGATTTTGCTCTTCTTACTACTTCATTACTTAGAAAAGCTAATATTGCTAGTGGTTATTTAAAGGGCTATAAAATATCAGGGAAGAGTGCGACGACGAAAGACGCTCATGGTTGTTCTTTTGTTTTGTGGCCGGGTGATAAAGGGGAAGCGCGTATGGTATTTGTTGACGGTACTCCAAGTGGTTCAAGCTCGGAGTTTGGTAAAGAAATAAATGATGCTGTTTCAACCCCAAGTATAGAAGAAAGGGAAGCGGAATTTGAAAAAATTAAAGCCGAAAAAGAAAAAGAATCTATTAAAACTCTTGATGAGATAGAGGCGCAATTTGATACTCTTTCTGAAGAGGAATTGAAAGAGCTAAGTAATGGTAGATTGGAAGAGGCTCTGAACAATTTATTAAGTTATAATATTAATAATGACAACCTAAAAAGAATAACTAAAATTTTAGAGGCTTATTGGTATTCTCCGCTTAGCAAGCTTGATTTAAGCAAGGTGGAAAACAGTATTCAAGCTAGCTCTTTTTTGGCGACTCAATTAGAAAAAGTAGAAGATGTTGTAAATGATGAAAATAAGGCCACGTCTTCTCTTTATGGCTCAGAGTTATTTAATGTTTTAGAAAATTATATTTCTAGATTTAAAAGGGATGAAATGATTGAAGATACAAATGCTGGTCTAGATGTTTTAGAGAAGATTTATGAGTTGGCTAAAAACGACTTGAATATAATAGAGAGAAAAGCTTTAAGCGCGACGATGAATTATTTAAGGGCTAAAAATATTAAAGGGAAGACGCCTCGTTAAGCTCAAATTTTGATTATAATGCTTTTAGCCTTAAGTGTTTCCAAGCTATTGAACTATTTGGATGTTTTAGGTACACACATATTGCACTTTTAGCACCAATTTATAGGCATATCGCAAAAACTATTGACAAATATAAAATATTATGATATAATATTGTGTTAAATATTATTATGAAAAAGAAGACAATTAACAAAATTATCTTATTAGTTATCCTCTATGCACTATCATTGCTAGTTTTTATTTTTGGCTTTTCTCAAGAACCACGGGACATTCAGGGTTGGGAGCATATTAGACCGATAATGTTTATTTTATTTATTCCCTTATTAACTAAATACATTATTCATCTTTTAATTGTCCCTTGGCATAATTATGTTAATAAAAGAGTGTTAAAAAATAATAATAAAAATTATCAGCCCTTAGTTTCTTTTATTATTCCAGCTTGGAATGAGGAGGTTGGAATTGTTAACACTATTAAATCTGTTTTGAAAAGTGATTATAAAAAATTTGAAATAATTATTGTTAATGATGGTTCTACTGATAAGACTGGATTAAGAGTTAAAGAATTTATTAATAGTTATAAAGGAGCTATTACAATTAAATATTTTAAGAAAGAAAATGGCGGTAAATCATCGGCCTTGAATTTAGGTATTAAGAAAGCTGAGGGAGAAATTATTATTACTTCGGATGCAGATTGTGTGCTAGATTTTAAAGCCATTTCTAATTTAGCTAAATATTTTTCTAATCAAGAAGTTATGGCGTCAGCAGGTAATGTTCGAGTTGGTAATAATCAGAAAATTATTGGCGCTATCCAAAAATTAGAATATCTATACGGGTTTTATTTTAAGCGCTCTGATTCTATCCTTAATACTGTTTACATTGTCGGTGGCGCTGCCGCGGCTTATCGCAAGACAATATTTAAAAAATTAGGGTATTTTGATGAAGAAATTATTACTGAAGATATTGAGTATTCAACGCGCATTCTAAATTCTGGTTACAAGATCTGTTATGCCGCTGATGCCATTTTTTATACTGAAGTGCCGTCTGATTTAAAAAGTCTGATTAAACAGCGCTTGCGTTGGAAATACGGACGTTTAAAAACATTTCTAAAATATCAAAATTTATTTTTTAAGATTAAGGGTCAGCATAGTAAATTTTTAAGTTTTTTAATTTTGCCCGTAGCCTTGTTTTCAGAAATATTATTATTTTTTGAAGTTATTCTTTTGCCAGTATTTTTTGTTTATACTTTTTTATCAGGAGATTTTATTCCTTTAATTGTTGTGGTTTCAATTTTATCAATTATTATTTTTTTACAAATCATAACTGATGTTAAGTGGCGCGAAAACAAAGATGTGATTTTTTGGGCGCCAATTGCTTGGTTAGTTTTCTATTTTGTTGATTTTATTGAATATGTTGCCTTGGTAAAAAGTATTATTAAGATAATAAAAAATAAAACGGTTGCTTGGCAAAAATGGGAGCGGGTTGGTGTTTTTGGAGCTTAAATATAAATTATTAGTTGATAAAATAATATTATAATGGTATTATTTTTTGTTACTTTAAAAACTTAATATCACTATCAGCATTAATCAAAAAAATAATAAAAAAATGGACAAGAAAAAGTTAAGCTTGAAAAGGGTAGAAATTCTGGCAATTTCTAGAATATGGTTTAAAAAAATCATGGAAATCCCTTTATTTTTTCTCTTCAATTCCGAAAAAATTGCGGATCTTATAAATTATGAAAAAAATAAAACAAAATAAAACAAAATAAAAAATGAGCTTTATAAGGCTCCTTTTAACTTTGATAATTTTCTTCAGCAATGAGAACGGGGAAACTGTTTAATTTCTGGGATTTTTCAGTCGCTGGTTTATCCATGATTAATATTTTTTCCTCTAAAACAGGGCTAATTCTTTTAAATGCCCTTTCCCAGGTTCTTGAAGTTTCATCGTGGCTAATTATAGCCAAATTTTCGCTAAAAAAAGCCAAGATATTCAAGGCTAATTGATTTGCATCCATAATTATTAATTTTTTTAAGTTTTTGTATAAAAGATATTATATCATTAATTTTATATCCTGTCAATACTATCTTTTTTTACTTGACAAAATTATTATAATAGGATATAAAAAACTTACACATTAAGTTCATGATAAAAAAAGAGAAAATGAGCACATTAAAAACTAAAAAAGAGAAGCCTGTTATCGGTATTATCGCTAACAGTATTTCGCCAGCCAATCGGTGGGATTTAATCACCGAGCTCGGTGAGCCAGATCCAGATAAGGGTTTTTTTAAGCCCTTGAAATTTTCATTTAAAGATGTCCGGGGGGAAATAATTGCGCTGGACATCCAGCCAAATGAAGTATTAGATAAAACGGGCATGATTAAGGCTAAGCATTTTATGTTTAATGCCTTAGAATATCTCGTAGCTCAAGGCGTAAAGGTTGTATGTTTCACAGCTTCAACCAAAAGGTTACCAGGGAGATTCGGACAAGATGTAAAAAAATTATATCCCAATATAATTTTTTCAATCGGGGATACCGCTACAATGATCTCCTATTTAACAACGATTGATTATTTCGCGAAAGATTTTCGTCCTGAAATTGATCAAGTTGCTTGTTTAGGAGCTGGCTTCCTCGGAACTATCTCTGTTAAATATTTAACTGATCGCGGATTTAAAAATGTTAATTTAGTCACTGAGCAAAAGCTCGATGGCTTAGGAGAACATGTTAAGACTTTCCAAGCTTTAGAAGACTTACCGGAGAAAAATGTTTTATTTTTGAGTTGTTCTCATAAATATGACATTGATCCAAAGATCTTGCAAAAAAAATTAGCTCCTGGGGCTGTGATTTTGGACGTAGCTGTGCCACCGGGAATTAAGTTTGAAGTTTTTCAAAGCTTGAATTCAGGCACTAAGCGCTTTGATACTGGGGATTTTTTCTTAGAGGAAATTCAATATGATTTTCCGTCAAAGATTTTAAATTTCCCGGCCGTTGGCTTCTGGTTTGGTTGTTTTACTGAGGCAGTACTTCTTGGTTTAGCGATTGAATCGGGTGAGGATTTCAGCACAAGAAACTTTTTCGAAGTGACTGAAGATAACCTGAAGCTCTTAAGAAGTTTGTTGGTGAAAGAAGAACTTTCAATTCCGCTGATAAATTTTTATGAGCCGCAGAACATGAAATTTTTTGAATTTTCAGGTTAAAGGGAGCTAACTCTCATTAAAGGGAGCCTAGTCTCCCTTTTTTATTTTCTAAAATAATGTTAAAATATTATTGTTGTATTAATCTGATTAACTATGTTAATTGTTGGTAATTTAATTGGCCAGTTGTTTTCTTTATTGAGCCTGATTTTTATTATCGGTTTGAGTTTTTTTGTTTTGCGCAATAAAAAGCATTTGGTTAATCGTATTTTTTTCTTTTTAACTTTGATTTTGGATCTCTGGCTAATTGGCAGTTTCATGATGTTTGCCAGTTATAATACCAATCAAATTATTTTTTGGGATCGATTTATTTATTTTGGTGTAGTATTTTGGCCATCACTGCAATACCATTTTGGTTTAGCGATTACTTATTTTAATAAAAAAAGGCGAATTTATCTAGGTTTAGCTTATATAATGTCCTTTGCGTTCTTAATTCTTAGCCGCACCGATTATTTTGTTAAAGATGTCTTCTTTTATAAATGGGGTTATCATTCGATAGCTCAATTTTATCATAATTTATTTATCGTATTCTTTTTGGTATATACTTCTTTCTTTTTAGTGATTTTATTTAAAAAATATAAAAAAGATAAAAATCGGATAGAGAAAAAAAGAGTTAAGTATTTTGTTGTCGGTTTTATAGCCCTAAATATTATGGGAGGAATTGGTTTTTTTCCGGCTTATGGAATAGCTGTTTTTCCAATTGCTTTAGCGGCACCATTAATTTTTTCAATTATTATTTCTTATGCCATTGTTTATTTTGGCTTAATGGATGTAAAGCTTATTGCTCGTCGCTATTTTGTTTATACCCTATCTCTTATTCAAGTTCTTAGTCCTATTTATATTTTTTTACTTTATATTAATCGTGTTCTACCGGGATATTTATTTTTAATTTCCTTGCCTCTTGTTGTTTTTGCCTTTCCAATTTTTTATAGTGTTAAAGAATATTTTTATCGTTTATCGAACAAATATTTCTTCTCCTCTTTATATGATGCTAATGAAGTTATTTTTGAGCTGAATAATTGTCTCAGATCTTCTTTGGATATTTCTCAGATTTTTTCTTCAACTGTCGATGTTTTGCGTCAGGCCTTTAATAGTAAGGCGGTCGCTGTGATTTATTATAATTATAAAGAAAAATCCTGGTCAGTCCTTTATAATTATGGTTTTAATTTTAAACCTAATCCCATTAAATGGGACTACTGTTTATTTAAAAAAATTTTTTTTAATAATAAACCGCTAAGTATTAATACTATAACCCCTTTATTGCGTAAAAAAAATCATGATATTTTAGTCGGGTTAAGAAATTTAAGCATCCAGTTGTTAGTGCCAATCAAAATTAAAAAAGATCGTTTAAGTAGTGTGATGATTTTTGGTCCTAAAGAGTCTAATGAAAGTTATAATGATAGAGATAACCAAGTTTTAGAGTCCATTGCTTCACAGATTGGCATTTCCTTAGAAAATGCTTTATTGTATAAGAAGATGGCTGAGTTTAATATTTCTCTTAAAAAAGAAGTTGTTAAGGCTACTAAAAAATTAAAGGAACAAAATGAGGCTTTAAAACAACTTGATAAAGCTAAATCGGAATTTATTGGTATTGCTTCCCATCAGTTACGCACCCCCTTAACTGGCATTCGTTGGTTTAATGAATTGTTATTAAAAAATAAAGAGAAGAATCTTAACGATAAGCAGATTAATTTTTTAAATCAAATAAATGAAAGTAATCAAAGGATGATTAAACTTGTTAATGATTTATTAGATGTTTCCCATATTGAAACTGGTCGTAAATTTGAAGTCGTGTTAGGGAAATTTAAAATAGCTGAAATTA
>Ga0100403_1002406_pt1 | contig 15059 bp, 19 predicted proteins | sample CryGeymet201501t_FD_83663 | JGI IMG/M metagenome (GOLD analysis project Ga0100403, IMG submission 83663) | Groundwater microbial communities from Crystal Geyser aquifers in Utah, USA - Crystal Geyser metaG 2015-01t | ecosystem: Environmental > Aquatic > Deep subsurface > Groundwater | place...
ATGATTAATCTTCTGCCTAATATAATTAAAAAGAAAAAATATTTATTTTTTGGCGTTGTGATTATTTGCTTGATTCTTGTAAGAGTCTTATTTTTACAAGCACCCGATAACACGCTCACATATACTGTTAAACAAGAATCATTGGTTGACACTGTTCAAGTCAGTGGAACCTATACTATAGCTGCAACAACTAACGTTCTTTCTCCTGCAAAAGGTATTATTACCAAACTATACGTAAAAAATGGCGATTCTATTGAGAAGGATAAGCCATTATTCTATGTGGAGAGTACTGCTACAACTGAAGAACAAGCATCTGCATATGCAGATTATCAAACAGCAAATAATAATCTTAAAGCTGCCGAACAAAATAAAATTGCTGTACAATCTCAACTTGAGCAAGACCGAAAAGCAGTTATTGACGCAGCTAGTAATGTTACAACAATGCAAGATAACCGTAACGAAGGCAAATCAAACCCCTCAACGAACGAATCCTACACTCAGGGCGAAATTGACAGTATTCAATCTTCGCTTACCAGCGCTCGGTACACGTTTTCAAAAGACGAGAAAAAATACAATGAAGCTGATATTGCCATAAGAGCTGCTCAAGCGAGTTTGACAAAAACACAATTGGCGTACAATGCTACCCAAAATATAACTGTAAAATCCCCTGCGTCTGGAACTATTGCTAATTTACAAACAAATCTTGGTGATCAGATTACTGCAAACGATGTGCCTGTTCTTGTTATTGCCAATTATGGCAATCCCGCGATTGAAGTATCAATAAACGAAACATATATTCCCAGAATTCAAACTGGACAAAAAGCGCGAATAGTTTTTGATGCATTAAAAATGCAAACATATGAAGGGGTGTTAGAGAGTGTTGATTCAATCGGAATTAATAATAATGGAACTGTTACATATAAAGCAAAGCTCAGTGTGGAGAATTTATCAGAAACTATTAAACCAAATATGACTGCGCTTGTTACCATCGAAACACTACGCAAAGATAATGTTCTGACCGTTCCCAATAGTTCAATACTTATGAAAGATAACAATTATTTTGTATATCAGAAGGTAAATCCTGCCAAATATAAATTAATTGAAGTCACACTTGGGAGTAGAGGAGTTACACAGTCAGAAGTAACATCGGGTGTCTCTGATGGCATTGTTATTAGAGCTACCGCAAATTCACAATGATTAGAAAATTTCTCAATACACTTCGTTTAGATGCTTATGTCGGTTGCTTTATGGCCGTTCGGGATTTAAAAAGAGCCAATATCTGGACTACCTCGTTAATTGTTTTCATGATGGCCCTGACTTTTTTTAATATGATTCTTTTGGGTGGAATCTTACTTGGAATGGCTGAGGGAATGATTGGTTCTTTTAAAAAAGTGTATTCAGCAAACGTATTTATCACCCCATCACTTCAAAAAAATATTATAGAGCAAACAGATACGATCAGTACTGTAATTACCAGTATTCCTGGATATAAAGCTTATTCGAAGCGGTTAACTGCATCTGCAAAGGCTGAATATGGGTATCAAACAAAGATTAGAGAGTCGGATAAATCAGAAAGCGTTGCAGCGACAGTCGTTGGAATTGATCCTGATGAGGAAAATAAAGTAACACGTTTATCACAGTATGTTATTGCTGGCTCCTATTTAAACAAGGGTGATGTAGATTCAGTGGTTGTTGGAAAAAGTTTGCTTGAAAAGTATGTTAGCGGTGGACCACCATCTGCACAGTCGGAAAAATTAAAGGACGTCGATATCGGATATAGAATTCGACTAACCATCGGAAAAGTTGAAAAAGAAGTAGTGGTGGTGGGTGTCATTGCTGCAGATAACAATTTGGTAGACGGGCGAATTTTTATGGTGGATAATGCCGTACGAGCAATTCTGGGACGAAATGATACAAACATCAACGAAATAGCGATCTCTTTAAATGATGGCGTTTTAGAATCTGATGTAAAAAACTACATACTTAATAATATTGGCAATGCAAACGATATTATCGTCAAGACTTCACTTGAAGCTATTCCATCAGCGAGTGCTGATATTACCACTACATTTTCTTTGCTTGCAAACATTGTTGGAGCGATTGCCTTAATCGTGGGTGCAATAACGATTTTTATCGTCATCTATGTAAATGCTATAACCAGACGTAAATACATCGGAATTTTGAAAGGTATTGGCATCTCAACTCAAGCTATTGAAATATCATATGTCGTGCAAGCTTTTTTTTATTCTGTATTAGGAATATTAATCATGAGTCTTGTAATTACAGTATTAATACAACCATATTTCAACATTCACCCGATTAATTTGCCGCTTGGGAAAAGTAATCTAGCAATAACACTCAATGACTTATTGTCTCGCGGATTAATTTTAACTGTCGCCGCGATAATTTCAGGTTTTATTCCAGCAAGAATGGTTGCAAAGCAAAATACATTAGATGCAATACTAGGAAGATAATATGCTTACTGTAAAAAATTTATTGAAAAAATTTCAAGTGGCTGACTCAGAGCTAATCGCTCTAAATAACCTATCATTCGATGTACCTGAAGGTCAATTTTTAGCGATAACCGGTAGATCTGGTTCTGGAAAAAGCACGTTGTTGTATCAATTAAGTTTGCTTGACAAGCCAAATGAAGGTCAAATTAGTTTAGATAACAATCACTTGACTGATTTTACAAATGAAGAAAGGGTCTCTTTTCGGAGAGATAATTTTGGATTTATTTTTCAAGATTATGCAGTTTTACCTGCCCTTACGGCTAAAGAGAATTGTATGTTGCCTTTATTAATGCAAGGCATTGAAAAAAGTATAGCAACCAAAAAAGCAGAAGCGGCACTAATAAGAGTGGGTTTACAAGATAAATTCGATAATCTTCCGAGTCAATTATCGGGCGGGCAACAGCAAAGAGTAAGTATTGCACGAGCTATTGTTCATAATCCAAAAATACTTTTTGCGGATGAACCAACAGCAAACCTAGACACAGAATCGTCTAAAGTTGTTCTTGATATATTTTTAGACTTAAATAAAAATGGACAAACAATAATTATGGTCACCCACGAACCAGAGTATGCACTATTAGCTCAAAGAAACATTGAATTATTAGATGGAAAGATTATTAAGGACATAATGCTTGAGCGGAGCGAAAGCAAAAATCGCGCGCGCAAAAAATAACGGAAGCGCGGCGGGTGGGGGCGCCGCGCAACATTGCGAGCCCCGCCACGGCGGGGCGAGCTAACACGATTCTTTTAAATGAGTTCGAATTTGTTCGAAAACGTTCACCAATCTAGTCTGAAGACAGAACTTCACTTATCTTACCTATCAATGCCGAAGGCTCACCTCTCGAAGGAGTCTTCAGTTTAGTTAAGCCAGGATATTGCACCTGAAAGCGTTGAATAAAAATACGCAATTGATCTGGAAGAAGGGAATATTCATTTTGAAAGTCAACTAAATCTTGAAAATGTTGTAGTGCTTTTTGATCGTTGCGAATAAATTGCAATAATGCAGTTTGAGCTTTGATCAGTGAGGAGGCTGCGACTGACCTTTTTGTTGGCTCAACACCTGCATCTTCTCTTGAAGAAAGCTCACTAACCATCATGCTCAGGTATGATGAGCTTTCACGAAAATCCATTGTTTCAACTGAATTCATAAGTGAAGCTACATTTCTTTGCAAAGCTTTAGAAATGGGCTCGGAAGCGATTGATTGATGCACACTATATGGATCAAGATTCGTTAACATACGAATTACTCCTAATGCTAAAAGATTTTTTTCTTGAAAATTGTCGGGAATTTTTTCTAAACCAAGCATTTGACCTTCAGAGAGAGTGGGTGAGAGCTGGTCAATAGATCTTTCTCTTTGACTATTCAACCAATTTACACTATCGACTAATACTTGAGCTATTGGAAAAGGGTCATGTCTCTCAATAGTACGAGTCCTAGATTTCTCTGTCATGAGTGTATTATAAAGCACATTTCAATACGGCGTCTTTGCTGATTTGACAGCCTAATGAGATATAAATAAATCGAGTCTGGCTTGTATCTGGGAAGAATGGTTTGATTTACCACAAAGAGTTTATTGACATGATAATATTTATCAAGGAGGTGATTGTTATGTTTTTAATAATAGTAGGTGGACTTGTTGGTGGGGCATTGAGAGGGATAATGGGGATTGCCAAAACCCTGGTAACAAAACAGGAAGAGGCAATTAACTACGGCTGGCTTTTGGTAAGTATTTTTGTCGCCATGATAATCGGGGTGATTGCAGCAACATTTATGGGAGGGGGCTTTGAAGTAGCTCTGCTGGCTGGTTATGCTGGCTCTGATTTACTTGAGGGTCTATTTAAACTAAAATTCAACGAAAAGTTTGAAAAATAGACTATTTTTTTGAGAGTGTTGATCTAGTAATCTTAATGACTTTTTCTTTGGTGGCTAAGGGGGTAAGCTTTTTAATTAGGTCTGATGAAAGCTCTTTGCGATCATAGGCCAATCCAAGCTTAGTAATATCAAAGGCGACGACTTGATCCCACTGCTTGGAGTTTTTCATGATCTCTTCCACCTCCTTTCTCCCCTTTTGGTTGATCTGGGGAAAGGTGGTTTTTGAATACTGTTTAACTTTAAGAAGATTGTTTCCTGATTTGAGAAACTTTTGATTTGTATCTTGGGAAAACTTGGCAATAGCTAGCTTAAGTTGGGCGAATTGATCGTCAAGCTTATCTCTTTGGCGACAGAGATCGAGATATTGATTTACGAGATCAGAGCTTTGTTGTTGAGTCTTTGTTGACATTTATTTAAATTAATTGATAAATATTTTGAAAAAGTGTTGAATTATTTGGGAATGTAGGGATAATCGGTGTGACAATCGCCAGAGCGAAGATAACCTGCCTTTATCGCCTCCTCTTCAGAGCAAAACCATTGATCATTTTTCCAAAGATCAATAATGGTGCGATTGTAATTGGTACAGCCAGGATAAGAATAGAGAGGTCGATCTTGTCGCTGATCATGGTTGCCCTTGATGACACAATCGGGATTGGGGGCAATAAGCTGAGAACACTGAGAACCATGAATACCAAGGTGGTTTTCCCGAGCGTAGTCATTGGCGTCTTGGAGGGCTTTCTTGGCAGAAAAACTGCTGTAGGTGTCGATGGCGTAACCATTCCTAACCATAATCTCATTGATAATTCGGCCATCACTTAGGACAAGGGCATTGATACGATGGTATTGATCAGAATAGGGCTCAAGTAAAACTACTCTTTTTCCTAAAATTAACTGTGACAGGGCTTTCTTCGATTCCTTACCTAAACATTTATCCAATTCCGGGGCATCAATGGATGCTAAACGAACAGTTTGCTTGTTTTGAAGTTTGAAAGTGTCACCATCAATCACTTGAACCACTCGGTCACCAACTTGGTTTTGTTGAGTAAAGTGAAGGGCGGTAGCAAGACTGGGAACAAGGACTATCAAAGTGGCGAGAGCTAATTTTTTCAGCTTCACATGTTAAGTATAATACTATTTTTATATTGTTAGGTGAACAATAAAGGAAGAATTAGCCTTACTGGAATTAGAAGTGCTTAATACTTTGAGTAGCCTCATTCCAGCATTCAGACAAAATAGATGTTGGATAAGAAAAGGGTTCAATATTCTGGCAGGGAATAGTGCCATTGCCATCATAGTCGACAATCCAGGCTCCATTATCTAGATGAGCCAGCCACATTCCCCCACCCATTTCACCGGCAAAGCTGATGCCACCTGAGGCATGGGTTCCAGTGTTCTGAGAAACACTGAGCTTAACATCAGCGGGATTTTTACTAAACTTATTACTAAAAAAAGTGCTAAGCTGGCTTTCAATTGATTCAATGACAACGGTGGGTGCAGTAGTTGATTGAGTCGTGGGGCTAGGCAAAACAGTGTTGGGATCTTGATTAACATTGATGTTAAGGCTACAGGCAGATAAGAGAAGACAGGAGATTAGAGTTAAAAATATTTTGTTCATAATTTATTATATATGGTTTTGGGAATTTTAAAAATATGCTGTTAGTGTTTTTTGACACAATCGCTTTATGAGAAGTAGAGGAGAAAGACTAAATACAAAATTCCAAAATGTTTATATTGGAGGGCAAAGGGCTGAGGCGGCAATAATAGATGCAGTGCATGGTGATAGAAGTGCAAGAAAAGCGGAAAAGGCCTCAAAGCAAGCTGATGGAGTAATGTTTGCGAAAAAGATGGTTGGCAGGTATTAATAAATGTAGCAGTAGATGATTTTGTGATTAGAGAGAGCTGTGATCAAGCTATAAAATTTATTAGATAAGCAAGAAAGAATTATTCTACGAAATGTTTCGAACAATTTCATTATCAGAGGATCATAGTTTTTGTCAAATATGATATAATATAGGATACTATGCGAAATTATATTGAGACATTTCCGAACATTGCCCCTATAAAAAGTAATCAACTAGAGAATATTCCCGTGACTTTTATAGAAGCCGGAATGTTTATGCGTATATCTAGAGAGCAAGATAGTGGAAATATAAGCTTAATTGTCTCAGAGATCCCAAAAAACCCAGAAAGAGTAGATCAGATTGACGCTGTGTCTAAATCAGTTTTGTTATGGGGAAAAAGGGAACTAAGAGTTAACTTAGCAGCCCGAATACCGACCATAGGGCAGATTCATTTTTATAGTAGATCTGATTATCAAAAAATAACTAAAATATGTGGTCTGAACCCAAATTCAGTTGCATCGTTTTGGCCAGAAAATGGAAATATTTTTGTAATGGAGGATCCGAACCCGACAAATACGTTGGCGCGTCTTCAGCATGAAATACTCCATAGAATTTCATTCATCGCGAAATGTAAACGGAAAGATGCAACGCAGATCCAATCTGGATATCACAACCTTGCAAGTAAGACTCTAGGAACATTTGATGAGGCATTGACAGAAATGGCTAATATTCATATTGTTATGAAATATTGGGGAGAACAACCTGAATTGTTGAGCCAATTGAAAAGACGTAACCTGACAAAAGTTGGATATCAAGGGGAAATAATAGTGGTTGATGAACTGATTAAAAGGATAGCTGATATAAAACATCAAAAGTATGAGGATGTTTTTAGACGGTTACAAAAAGGAAAAGTCAAGGGCAAAATTAAGACGATACAAATTTTGGCTGAGGTGTTAGACGATGAGGAGATGAAAATTATTAATGAATGGGCACCTTTTGAAGAATGCTTACCCAGGGTGGTGAAGGCACTAAAAGTGGGAAGGATAAAAGTTAAGTTTGACCAATATGAACGTGGAATTGGAATAAATATATTGGAAAGAATGACGCCGGGGGTATATATATGGCATTGATGGCCTATTTTAAGCGGTCGTTTTAGATAGTAGTACTATTTGATACAATAAGATTATGGGAAACAGAGCAGAAAGATCTAATGAAAAATTCCTAAAAATTTATATAAATGGACAAAGGGCTGAGGCGGCAATAATAGATGCAGTGCATGGTGATAGAAGTGCAAGAAAAGCGGAAAAGGCCTCAAAGCAAGCTGATGGAGGAATTTTGAGAAATTTAGCGAAGATGGTGACTAGACGCTAGGTTTTGATATAATACGATATGGCTGTAAGATCGGTTGAAACTTGTATCGGAATAAGAGCAATTTGCCTAACATGCGACTGGAAAAGTGAACCCTATCTGTTTTGTACAGAAGGTGGAGAAAATTATGCTCGTACTTCCGCTGTAATTGAAACACGATTAGGACACATTAATGAAAAGGCCCGAGAAGAGAATGGACACGTACATGAAATTAGATACGTTTATGTGACTGAAGACTAGAAGGGCATTTCGTCAGGGATGACGATGTCCTCAACTTTGTCTTCGGCTTGTGCTTCGGGAGCTGGCTCGGAGGAATCAGAGGAAGAATCGCCAGATCGTTTTTCAGTAAAGGGAATGACAGTGTCGGCGACAATTTCGCTGATATATTTTTTTGTGCCATCCTTGGCATCATATTGACGGTTGTCTATTCGACCCGTGAGAGAAACTTTCATGCCTTTTTTGACAGTGTTGGAAATAAATTCGGCTGTTTTACCCCAAACAACAATGTTGTGAAAGGTGGGAACATCCTCCCATTGATCACCTCTTTTTATGGAGTGATTGGTGGCGACACCAAAACTACAGACAGCGGCGCCTGATGGAGTATATCTAAGTTCGGGGTCTCGGGTAACGTTGCCGGTAACTACGGCCATATTTATGCTAAATGCCATATATTTTTTTTATTGTTTAATTTGTAATAATTCAACTTCAAAGATCAGGGTAGCGAAGGGAGGAATGACATTGCCAGCTCCACGCTCACCATAGGCAAGCTCGGAGGGAATAGTTAGCTTTCTTTTGCCACCAACTTTCATACCTGGAACACCCTCGTCCCAACCTTTGATAACTTGACCAACGCCAATTTGAGTTTCAAAAGGCTCTCCACGATCATAGGATGAATCAAATTTTGTGCCATCTTCAAGAGTACCAGAATAATGCATAACGACAGTGTCACCGGTTTTTACTTCGGAACCAGTACCAATTGTAATGTCTTCGATTTTGAGTTTTTCCATAGTGTTTGATTTTGTAGGAGTAATTGATAAATCTAAATTGTCACTCTGGCTTGCGGTTCTTTTGATAAAAGAAAAAAGGTGCCAGTCAAAACTAATAAAACTACTAGAAGAGAAATTATTAGATTTTTTGACATAAAGTATTATACATTAGAGAGTGAAATGGCCGTTTTTATAGATAACTTTTTTTGATGAATCGGTAAGATAGGCGGTAACGGTGCGATTGGTGGTAGCGATGATATCGGTATGTATAACAGAATTGTTAAAACCCATTTTTTCCCAGTCTTTTTCTTTAATATTTTTGGCACTCTTGGAATAGGACTCGTGAAAAGAATCGCCAAGAGCAATGTGAGTATTGCCATATTTGCCGCCAAAATTTTCGTCATACAAGGTCTCGGCCATGAATTTATTTATCCTGGAGAATGATTTATCAGTTAGGGAAAACTCCCCTATTTTGTCGGCATTTTTAGTAGCAACCATTTTCTTTAAGACATCGGCACCCTTTGAGGCTTTTGAATTCACAACCAGGCCATCTTTGAATTCTAGATAGATATCTCTGATTTCATTGCCGTAACGGTAGAGAGGTAGGTCGAAGGAAATATGGCCTTGGGTACGACGCCAGTCTGGTGAGATAAAGATTTCAAATGAAGGAATATTACAGCCGTCACCACCAAGCCAACGGCGATCTTGATCAAGGCCAATAATTAAATCGGTGCCCTGAGATTCAACTTGAAGATAATCGATGGAAAGCTTGTTAAGTTTTGTTTTGATAGAGTCAATGTTTTTTTGAATTTCTTGCCATCGGCAAATCGGAGAAGAATCATCTAGATAACAGGCCTGAACCACCTGTTGCCAACATTTTTTAAGAGAAAGACCAGCTTCAGCGGCCATAGCAGGAGTGGGATAAAGTGCTAGAGTCCAGGAAAATTTCTTTTGCGATTCTTTTTTGTGACGCCAGTCTAGATATGGTTTAAGGGATAAATTTCTTTGCATAATTTTTCGAGGATCGATACCTTCAAGTTCGTGTTTGTTGGTCTCGGCAATAATGGTAAGAAAATGTTGGGCTTCATGAACTTTGCCCTTTAAAAAGTGGGCTGGGAAAAAGTTTAGTTGAGATTCCGAGGCTAACTCAAAAAAATCTTTGTCTAATTCATCTGGAAGATATTGGACAATGGGATGAGCCCCAGCCTTGAGAACAGATCGATAAAGGGATAGGAGGAGGGGTTTGGCGTATTCTTGAACGTGAAGGAAGACAACTTCGTCCTTCTTGACACCACGGCCATTATTAAGGGCAAAATTGACCAAGATGTCGGCGTAGTTATCTAATATTTTTTGGTCAGGCTGAAAATTCATAAAGCTATTATAGCCCGAATGGTACAATCATAGTTATGAAAGTAATAGAAAGATTTAAGAAAATTTATAAGGAAAAACCACTATTGGTGGCCGGCGCGGTGGCTTTTGTGCTAATTAATTTGATCGGCCTAGGACTATTTTTAACAATGAATAGCTCACAAAAAACAGAAGATGTTGAGGTTGAAACAACAATAACTCCAACTGAGGGACCAAGCCCAACTGATTTTCCCGAACCTACGGCAGACCCAACTCCAACAGTAAAGATTACCCCGACAACAAAACCGACATTGGCACCAACTGCAACTAATACACCTACACCAACCAACACACCCAGTCCAACAAATACACCTGTCCCTGAAGCGACTAGTACCCCAGTAATTATTGTAGTAACGGCGACACCGACACCTAGCCCGATCCCAACACCAACGCCCTAGTTTTCTTTAAGATAGGTCTGGATTTCGGTAAAGTTATTTTCCCCTGCCTGGGGCATTAATATAGACTGGCCATCAGAACTTATGCCTATCTTTAGGTAATTTTTGTCAGTTATGGCCAGAGAATTTATTTTATATTCTGAAAATTCTGAGGCTCGAAGTAGATATTTTTCCATAGTATTGGCGTCAACATCGGTAGTGAGGTGCCAGCTAAGGGTATTGATAATGGGAATAATTTTGCTGAAGAAATTTAGAGAAACAACTTTATTTTTAACGGCTTCGATTACTAGTCGCTGACGCTCGGAGCGGTTAAAATCACCACCATCGGTTTGGGAATGACGAGAACGAGCATACTTAAGAGCAGTGGTGCCGTCCATATGTTGCAAGCCTTTATCAAAGTGGAGATGCTCGTAACGACAGAGAAATTGCTGATCTAGCTTTTCTCCGGAAAGTGTGGCTGATAATGCCAGAATTTCCTCTTCACTTTTTTCGCAAAGGTCGGTAGTACCAATATCAATGGGGTAAAACTCATCATCAAAATTTCTGGGGATGGAAACATCAATACCACCGAGCCGATCAATAACTTTGGTAAAGGCGGAAAAATCCATGGCGACAAAGTAGTCTGGCTTGATACCAGTAACCTGAGAGATGATATGTTTTGACATCTCACCGCCACCGGCATCACCGGTAAACTCAATAGCCTTCTGGGGATAGTGTTTGTCGTCAATACCGACAGCATAGGCAGAATTTATTTTTGCCGATTGACTAGATGAGGTGCTAACGGGGACTGAGACCCAAAGATCCCGAGGAAGAGAAATAAGATCAACTTGCTGAATTTTGGGGTTAATTCTTGCCAAAATTATCGAGTCGGTAAGATAGGCACCATCGTGGCCAGCGCCACCATAACCCAAGAGCAAAACCGAAAAGGGGCGATCTGGGTCGGGGGTAGGAGTAGGTAGAGGCGCCTGGGTGGGAACTCTATTGGAGATAACTACCATTTTTTGGTAACGGTTTTTGAGAAAAAAGTAGGTAAGCAGGGGAAAAACCGAGACCAAAAGAAGAAAGATGAGAATATATTTTACTTTAGGAAAGGTCATGATTTTTTTAAATAAATGACCTATTCCAAACTTTCCAAATTACTACCGTCAGTCCAATCAATTTCTGGATAAAGTTTTAGGGTTTGATAGATATATTTTTTCAGCTCTTGATATTTTTCTTCTGTCTGAGCCTCAAACTTAATAGTTAAATAGGGTCCGTTTTGGGAATAGCGAACAACAAACATACCATCAGTTAAATTTAGACGGACTCCATCGCCAGCACGCTCATCATCAATTATTTCGGCATCGGGATAGTCGGCCTTTAACTTTTGAGCAATAATGGGCATTAGGGCAACTTTTTTGTCCTCGGGACAACCAACTTTAATTTCTGGCGATGACAAATATTGAGGTAAGGAGGCAACAATTTCTGATAGTTTTCGACCATCACGAGTCAAATAGTTCAACAAGCTAAGGGCGGAAAAGAGACCGTCATCGTGATTGTAGAAATCTGCACTAAAAAAGAAGTGACCAGAAACTTCACCAATAAAAGCGGCGCCAACTTCACGGCTTTTTGCTTTTAAAAATGAATGGCCAGTTCGCCACATAAAGGGGACTCCACCAAATTTAATAATGGTATCTTCAACAACTTTAGAACAAAGGGTGTTGAACATAATCTTGGAACCAGGGTGTTTTTGCAGAACGTCCATGGTGAAAATAGCGACTAGAACGTCGTTCCAAATAATGCCACCCTTTTCGTCAACGATTCCGATACGATCACCATCAGCGTCAAAGGTAAAACCAATATCAGCACCTGTTTCAAGCACTTCTTGAGAAATTCTATTGGCGACACTTAACTCGGTAGGATCTGGAGTCCCCAGAGGAAATGAACCATCAATATCACAATGCTTTTCAATGACCTCAAACCCAGCCCGACGCATTAATTCAGGGGCCATGGTACCAGCAGTGGTATGACTAGGATCGACCATTACCTTGAGGGATCCTTTAAGAGGAATTCTTTTTAAAATGTCGGCGTAATAGTCTTGATTGATGTTTCTTTGGGTAACGGTACCTTCCTTTTCGGATTTAAAATAATTTTCTGTTTCGACAGTAGTATATATTTCTTGGATACCATCGGAAACTAAGGTATTGGAAAAATCAGCGGCCAACTTGAAGCCATTATATTCGGCAGGGTTATGAGAGGCGGTAATAAAGGCCCCACCTTTAATATTCAAAAAATATTGTGACCAGTAAAAAGTACCAACCATAGTTAGGCCGATGTCGATAACATCGACTCCAACCGAATTCATTCCTTTAATAAAGTAAGCACTATAATCTTTGGAAGTTAGACGACAATCTCGACCAACGACAGCCTGAGAAATGCCTCTATTTTGAAGATAAGTCCCATGAGCTTTACCAATGTGCTCAACAATTTCAGGAGTTAAATCTGTACCAGCAATACCACGAATATCGTAACCTCGAAAAATTTGTTTATTAACAATCATAAAAATTAATTTAATGACTAAATGTATATCAAAGATATCATGTTAGAGCCTTTTGGTAAAATAGACTCATGGATCAAATAACATATAAAGATTTTGCCAAAGTTGAGTTTAGAATTGGAGAAATTGTGGAAGCGATTAATGTAGAAGAATCAGAAAAACTAATTAGAATGGTCGTTGATTTTGGCCAAGATTTGGGGCAAAAAGTAGTTTATTCGGGAATTAGACATTGGTACTCCCCTGCTGATCTATTAAATAAGAAAACAGTCTTTGTAGTCAACATGCTACCAAAAAAAATAATGGGTGAAGAAAGCGGAGCGATGATATTTGGCGCATCCTCCTTTGTTAAAACTTCGGCGGACAAGGAAGATGAAGAGGGTGATCAATTGTCAATTTTAATCTTGGAAAAAGATTTGCCTAAGGGGACGAAAGTTTTTTAAAATCTGCTAAAATTAGGCATGATTAGAGAAGAACTTGAAAAGTGGTTAAAAGATAATGGAATCGAGGGAAAACTCGAGCATCCAGCGATTGAGAAATTTGGTGATTATGCGGTGCGAACAGGAAAACCAATAGATAATTTGTCTCTATGTGAAATTGTGGAAAAAACTGAATTTGTGGCTGGTTTTATTAATATCTGGATAAAAAAGGAGTTTTTAATTAAAGAAGCGAAATTTATTTTAAAGGATGAACTAGAAAAAAGACTTCAAAAAAATAATGAAGGTAAGAAGTTTATAGTGGAATTTGCCCACCCAAACACCCACAAGGAACTGCATGTGGGCCACATGAGGACATTGATTACTGGCGAAGCACTGGCTAGATTACTTGAGACAACCGGAGGTAAGGTTTTTAGAGCAAACTATCAGGGAGATATTGGACCACACGTGGCCAAGGCGATTTGGGGAGTGCAAAAGATGATGGAAGAATCTGGAGAAGGTGTGGACGACTGGGAGAAAAAAACAAACTCAGAAAAAGCTCATTTTCTTGGTAAGGGATATGCCCTGGGCTGTAGTGATTATGACGGAGAAGATAAGGATAAAATTGATGAGATAAACCAGATGCTTTATCAGAGAGATCCAAAGATCATGGATATTTACCAAAAAACTAGGAGTTGGAGTCTGAACTATTATGACGATTTTTATGCCCGATTTTATACAAATTTTGATAAATTATTTTTTGAAAGTGAAATTTCTGAAAAGGGAAAGAAAATTGTGGAAGAGAATATTGGCAAAATATTTAAAAAGGGCAAGGAAGGAGCAATTGTTTTTGAGGGGGAAGAATACGGACTTCATACCCGGGTTTTTATCACAGGTGCAGGTACAGTAACTTACGAGGGCAAGGAGATGGGTTTGGCCTATGCCCAAAGAGAGGCTTTTGAATATGACAAAAATATACACGTAGTGGGCAATGAACAAAAAGGCTATTTTCAGGTAGTAATCAAGGCTATGGATTTAATTGACCCCTGGTTTGAAGATAGGCAATTTCACCTAGCAATGGGAATGGTGACCTTTGCTGATAGAAAAATGTCCTCAAGAACCGGGGATATCGTAACTGTGGATAGCATTCTTGATGAAACAACCAAGAATATCTTGCCTTTAGTAAAGGAAGAAGGGGTTGATAAAAAGGCAATTGCCGAAGCGATAACTATTGGAGCAGTAAAACTATCAGTACTGAAAAGCGATCCCAGACAAAATTCGGTGTTTGATGTTAAAAAATCAACGGATCTGAATGGGAATTCAGGACCTTACCTGCAATATACCTATGCCAGATGCCAAAGCGTTTTGGAAAAATCGACAATGGCGGAGCAAGAGATTGAAGTTGAAGGATTTAGCGAATTTAATGAAACAGAACTTGCTTTGTTGCGATACTTCTATCAATTTGAAGAAAGAATTGTTGAAAGTTCAGAAAAATTAAACCCAGCCATTTTGGCAGAGTATCTTTTGGGCTTAGCAAGGAAATATAATGAATTTTATGGAAAATGTAGAATTGTGGGGGAAAAAGAAGAGGGACAGAGACTATTTTTGACCAAAATAACGGGGAAAGTAATCAAAGATGGGCTAAAGATACTTGGTATAGAAACAGTGGAAAAGATGTAGTGTGATATAATCTACAAATAAGAAAGTGTGCGTGGAAACAATAAAAC
>Ga0100403_1002407_pt1 | contig 15056 bp, 18 predicted proteins | sample CryGeymet201501t_FD_83663 | JGI IMG/M metagenome (GOLD analysis project Ga0100403, IMG submission 83663) | Groundwater microbial communities from Crystal Geyser aquifers in Utah, USA - Crystal Geyser metaG 2015-01t | ecosystem: Environmental > Aquatic > Deep subsurface > Groundwater | place...
ATTTTTGATTCTAGTGTTGATACTTGATCTAGAACAACATCAAGTTCTTGAAGAAGATTTAATCCAGCCTCGGTCAAAGAGACTTTCCCTTTGTCTCTAATAATTAATGGAGATTCAACGTGTTTCTCTAGTGCTCTGATCGATTGAGTGAGAGCAGAGGGAGTAATTCCAAGTAGAGAAGCAGCAAGTTTTAAATCATTTGTTTCGCTTACCTTTTTAAGAAAGTTAATTTTGGTTAAATTTGAAAAGAGATCAATTTTTGGCATAAGATATTTATGAACTCCAATTAGTGCACATACCTCTTGTCCCTCTGGCCGTAAAATCGTCAACAAAAAAAGAGCTCATCAAGACGATAGACTTGTGTGTTCTACAAATAAGTGTCAAAGAGAGACTAATTCTTACAACCTATAGATAAGATATTAAATTTCAAGTAGTTAGCCACTAAGGCCTTTTTAAAAATGTCAGGGCGTAATTTTTTGAGCTATTTTAAGTTTTACTATTGATATTTAATGAAGAGTTGTTTCTTAATTCACTCGGATTTAACTTATATTCCTTTTTAAAGGCCCTCGAAAAAGCTGCATCAGAACTGTATCCAACTTTTTCACTAATATCGACTAAACTCAATGATGTATTTAGTAGTAGCTCTTTAGCAGTAATCATTCTTACACATGTTAAGTATTGAATTGGAGTTTTACCGATTGCTTCGAAAAAAATATTTACAAATGAAGTTCGGGATAGGCCACAAAGTTTAGCTAAGGCTTCTAAGTTCCATTGACTCTCAGGATTTGAATGTATAGCACTAAGTGCCTTTGCGATACGTGTATCATTCAAAGCTTTTAAAAACTTAGGTGAATCTTTTATCGAATTACTATAAATTCGTATCATCAGTATAAAGAGTACTTCCCCCAGTTTGTGCACAAGAGCATTGGAGCCAGGTTGATTATTTAATAATTCAACTCCAATTTGAAAAGCTATGTGTCTAATCTCGACAGCTCCTTTCTCATTTCCCTTTACAATAATATACTCAGGCAATTCTTGAATGAATGAATGAGAATAATTTTTATTAAATTCGTAGTGTCCGCATATGAGTGTGGCCTTCTCTGGGCCATCATCAAAAATGGGTGTACCTCTCGTGTGAGCATTATAAACTTCCGAACCTTCAATAAGTTGGCACCTTGAATTTTCACTAAGCGCATGTCTTATCCCAAAAGGAAAAAGAATGATGTCATTTGTTTGAAGCTCAATTTGTTCTTGAGTGTCAAGGATTGTGACTAAACACCTCCCTCGTGTTACTAAATGGAACTATCCGTAAGGACTAGGGACCATCTCCATTCCCCAGTTGCCGTGAAAGTTTTTTTCGAAGTAAATAACGCTTTTTAAATGAATAGCTTTTAGTAAAAGACTGAGTGTATCCATAGTAAACTCCTGGGCTTATTTTTGTACTCAAAATCAAAAAATATGAACTTTTGGTGATGGATAAGTTTTTTAATAAAACTTAAGATGCTTGTTATAGGAAGTAAATCAGAACCAAGGAGTATGTTATGAAGAAATTTTTTTTGACAATTATGGGGCTAATCGCTGTTACAACTTCGAGCTTTGCAGGAAGTATTTGGAAAGGAGACAATAAGATCGCACTAGGTGGGTACGACGTTGTCGCTTATCATACATCACATGCGGCGATGCGTGGAGGCAAGGCATTTTCTTATGAGTATAAAGGCGACACCTTCTACTTTTCTAGCAGTGAAAACAAAAAGTTGTTTGAAAAGAATCCGTTAAAATATCTACCGAAGTATGATGGATATTGCGCATTTGCCGTTGCTAAAATGAACAAAAAAGTTCCCCCAAGTCCTGAAACGTTCAAAATACACAACGGACAGTTGCTACTTTTCTTTAATGATTTTTGGGAGGGGGCACCATTAAATACAATAGTTCCTTGGAATCAAGAAGAGGAAGCTTTGTATTCATTGGCCGAAAAAAATTGGGAAAAGTTGAGTAAGTAAAGCTTGAACTTAAATTATTCATTTCTGCGGGACTCTTTGTCCCAAAGAAATGAATAATTTTGACTGACTATTAGAACTGTTATTTGCACTTAAGGATTGTCATTGAAAAAGAGGCTTTCTATTCTTCCAATTGACCTCTTGAAAATATTTTGATCGAGCATACCTCTAGAAACGATCAGTGCCCCTTGAAGGGTAATGACTGTACATTCAGCTAATTGCCTGGCTTCATTGTTGCTCTTATTTAAATCTTTCGCTAATTTTTTAAAACCTTCAAGTAGTATTTCGAATGCGAGCCTTGCTGCATGCTTTACGGTTTGTGGAGCATCGCTCGCAACCAATGATTCGAGAATACAAGGCTTAGCTCCACACTCGTAGAATTCATTAAATTTCTTTAATACTAACCTTAACCTTTTCCTAGGCTCATCACTCGAAGTGAGGACTGTGATAATTTCATTATTGATCCATTCAGTTGCTGCCGTCATGACCTCGAGGGCCATCTGCTCTTTGCCGCCTGGAAAATGATGGTAAAGACTTGCCTTACCTAAGGATGTGGATTCCGATATTTTTGACAGTGATAACGCATCAAATCCATAAACTCGAAAATCGTTCATAAGTATTTGAATTAAATTATTTTTTGACTTTACATGACTACCCATCGGGTTATTGTACCGAACATTTGGCAAGAAAACACTTGATTTATTATTTCAAACGAGCGACACCGCTATACCGAACGATCGGTACAGTAAAAATAAGGAGAGATACTATGAAGTCATTGGTTGTAATATTTTCGGATCCTAAGTCAGGAGGAGAAGAGGCTCTTGGCCGTGTTTTTAATGCCCTCACTACTGTCTATGATCTTAAGGAGAGAACGCTAGACGTAAAGGTTCTCTTTCAAGGCACTGGAACTCGCTGGGTTTCAGAACTCGCAAACCCAAAGCATCTCCTACATGGTTTGTATTTGGCCATATCTGACAAAATTGAAGGTGCTTGTGGCGGTTGCGCAGATGTATTCGGCGCTACCCCTGATGTTGAAGAAGTGGGACTTCCTTTATTTCGCTCGCTACAGGTACCTGGAACAAATGGAGTAACTTCACTTGGTCAGTATATTAGAGACGGCTATACAATTATTTCATTTTAAATCGAAGAGATGTGACTTTACTCATTATTTTATGACATCTCCGTCTTTGAGAGGCCTATGAAAATTCATAATCCGTTCCATCAGGGTGAAATTGATATCCAAAATCAGCTAGAAGAGAGAAGTACTGCGATTTTGAATGGAAGACTGTATGAAGATTCTATAATTGGGCCAGCATATAAATTCCTGTCACAAATATTTTTTTTCGTCTTGAGTTGTGAGCTTGAGTCAGGTGAAGTGCCAATCACTATTCTAATTGGAGAGATGGGATTTATTTCAGTGGAGGATAGTGGAAAGATTCTTAGATTATCTTTGAAAGGACATCAAAAACCAGAGCTGGATCCTGTGTTGGGATCACTCAAAGTGGGAGCTAAGACGGGTGGACTTGCAATAGATTTATCGACGAGGAGAAGGCTTCGAATTAACGGTCATGTAAAATATTTAACGACAGCTGAGATTTTTATAGAGGTTGATGAGTCTTATCCTAATTGCCCAAAATACATTCAGAAACGATCTCTACGTCTTGACAACGTCAGTTCTATTGCTCGAAATTATGAATTGCATAAGGGGAAAAAACTTCTTGACGACCACTATGACTTGATTGTGCGAGCTGATACTTTTTTTGTGGGTAGTTCGAATCCGATGGGAGGACTTGACGCCTCCCATCGGAGCGGTAATCCAGGATTCGTAAAGGTGTTGCCCAATGGTAATCTTAGAATTCCAGATTATTCTGGTAACAGTCTTTATAATACGTTTGGAAATTTCAAAGTTAACAAAAATGCAGGACTCATCTTTTGGGACTTTGAAAATGCTTATTTACTTCATCTCTTTGGTTCTGTGAGTTTTGATTTTTCAGGGAAGGATCGATTTAACGAAACGGGTGGGTCGGGGCGCTGGTGGATATTCTCAGCGACGGGATGGCTGACTCAAACAGTTACTACTTCGTTTGCTTTTTCACCTCCTGAATATTCCCCTTTTAATCCAGAAGAAAAGGAGTCTTTATGAGTGATAAAGAAGACAAAGATCATGAGATATCTTTTTGAAGTTTTAGCGAGGCTAGGACCATCCTCGACGATGGCTATTTGGATATTTTTCTAAGAATTGATTACATTTAGGTTTAATTGCTTTTAATTTGTACGGAGGATAACTATGGAAAGTAAAAAAACAAACTCGCCTCTTATTGTTCCCCCTTTTGATCATTTGTCGGCAATTGCAAAAGTTCGCATGGCAGAAAATGCTTGGAATTCTCAGAATCCTGAAGCAATAGCTCTTGCTTATTCCAAAGATTCTTGGTGGAGGAATCGATCTGAATTTATAATGGGCAGAGATGAGATTGTTAAGTTTCTCATTTCCAAATGGTCTCGTGAATTAGATTACCGTTTGATTAAGGAGTTATGGGCATTTTCAGAGAATCGTATCTCGGTTAAATTTCAATACGAATATTTTCTGAGTGAAGGGAAATGCTATAGAGCTTACGGAAATGAGAATTGGGAGTTTAACGAGGAAGGTCTTATGCGGAGGAGGGAAGCGAGTATTAACGATGTTGAGATTAGAAAAGAGGATCGAAAATTTACATGGGCCAAAGGACCAAGGCCTCTTGATTTTCCCGGACTTAAAGAGCTTGGATTATGAGTTGGAAATTGAACTAAGCAAGATTGAAACTATTTGTTAATATCATGAATACTTTATGAACTTCTGGCTACCAAAGGGAAAATTATCTTAAACTCCGTGCCTAGTCCTAATGTGCTTTCAACGAAAATTTTAGCGTCATGTTTGTCTAATATTCTTTTAACACTTGAGAGACCTAAACCTGTGCCTTTCCCGATAGGTTTCGTGGTGTAAAAAGCTTGGAAAATGATATTGAGGCTATCTTGATCCATGCCAATTCCTGAATCTTTAATAAAGATCGTTAGTTCATTCTCGTAAGATTGAGCTTTTAATTCAACATACTTCTGAGGCGAATCTTCAACGGCGTCAATAGCATTACTTAGTAGGTTTGTGAAAACTTGCTGTAAGGCAATGGAATCTGCATAAATGTTAATATCCTCTATCAGATTTGTATTGATAAAGATTTCCGTGTTCACAAGTTTTGGAGCAACAAAACTTAAAGCATCTTGGATGATTTGTTTAATACTCACTTCGGCTCTTTCGAAATGACTTTGACGAGAGAATTTCCCCATTCTTTCAACGAGGGTCTTTAACTTTAAAATTGCACTTTCAATAGCTTTTGCACGTTCAGTAGGAATAATTTTCTTTATAATAAGATTTTGTAATTGTAGATCAAGACTGGTTAAAGGATTTTTAATGTCATGGATAATAGTTCCCGTCATTTCTCCGATTGCACTCATCTTTGCACTTTGAATGATTTGTGATTCCAATTTTTTAACTTCATTCTCAATATCCTCTTGATAATGAATGATCCTTTTAATCATTTGATTTCTTGAGACAATAAGATCTGAGATTTCATTACTGGGCAGATTCTTCTCACTCATTATATCTTTAACCTCTAACTTCTCTTTCATTTGTTTATTAGAGAAGATAATCTGATTGAGATGGTTTTCAGCAACACTTTTTAAAACAAGAACGACACCAAAAGAAGTCACTGTGGAGATCATAATGACGAGTAGAAGAATATTGCGAGAGAAAGAATTCAATCTGCGGGTGATGTCTTTTTTGTCAAGAATTCCTGGATGAAGCTCTGTAAAATGCTTACCTGTTTTTGCCACAACATCTTTTTCTAAGACTTCATAGAGCTCACGCAATTCCCTTTCCTTTCCATGATAACTAAAAACAAAAACAAACCCTTCAATTAAAAAGATAAATAGTGAAGCATAGATAGCTATTTGCTTCGATAACCTTGTTTTTACCATTGATTATCACCAGTTATTTCAAAGTAATGAGTATCACTTCCGGCAAATCTCACGTCATGAGTTTTGATTGTTAAGTTTCGTTTTGATTCGCTATAGGCATTGATTTTCTCGATGAAATCATTCAAAATTTTTTCGTTTTTATATGTTCCAGTAAAAGAGAATTTTTCTTGATTGGCCTTTATTTCATCTATAGTTATTCCTTGCCTTGGGAGGTTGGTAATAATACTTTCAATTTCTTTACTATTCTTAGTAATGGGAACATGGGGGACTGTGTGGACAACCGTATAATTTGGTAGGTTTGTCTGTCTGCCGCTGGCATTGAGACCAGTAATGAGTAGATGTGTAATTAAGACAGTTAATTTAAGCATTCTACAGATTGGTGTCGAAAGGAGAGCAATTCTTACAAATAGCTAGAATATCGCGAAATTTCATATGCTTGGGATACTATAGTGAAGCTTCATTGTCGGCCAATCAAACCTTAACCGACATTTGCTAGGAATAAGCACCATCAGGGCTTAGAATAGAAGAAACGAATCATTGTCCAAGGAGGGACTTTGAAAAATCTGACCACGTGCTTTTTAGCACTTTTGTCCTTTTCTTTGTTTGCTCAAGACTACATCCCCGTAGGAGCAAAATGTGATTCCGTTCTCCAAAATACTTATTATCAAATTTGCTATTCTAAAAATCACAAGCAAGCCAATTGGGTTGCTCATTGGCTAACCGTTGACAGCGTTAATGGATCAGCTTCGAGAACTAATAATTTTAGAGCGGATACGAGGGTTTCGGACCCTGTTCAAAAAACTGATTACTCAAAGACAGGTTTCGATCGTGGTCACCTAGTTCCTGCTGGTGATATGAAGCTTAATAAACAGGCCATGTCAGAAACTTTTTTTATGACCAATATGTCGCCTCAGAGACCGCGTTTTAATCAAGGTGTTTGGGCACAACTTGAAAATGGTGTGCGCGATATGGTTCGCAAAATGGGAAATGCCTACGTGATAACAGCTCCCATACTTGCAGCAAAGCTTCCTCGCATCAGATCAGGTGTTTCCATTCCTGAACGTTATTATAAGATCGCTTATTTTCCAGATGCCGGAATCATGCGTGCTTATTTGATTGAAAATGATGACCAAAATGGAGTTTTATACTCTCACTTTCAAGTTTCAGTTGATCAAGTTGAAGCAGAAACAGGACTCGATTTCTTCTCTCAGCTACCTGATTCAATCGAAGATACTCTCGAATCTGAATTACGCTAATTCACGAGATTTTTTAAACAACTTTATTTGCTGATCCAAATAAATCTCAGGATTGAGATCAATGGATTTATATCTTGAAAGATCTTCTCTGGTGTCAATATCAAAGCTTTCACCGATATAGTGAAAGGGCGCAATCGCACTAAATTGTTTCACCAATTGATTCGCTGTTTGATTTGAGCTGTATTCAACCGAATTCCAATCTTCTTTCGTGAGATTAAATGAGCTTGAGAAGTAATAAAAGCCCCCGTCAACAGTTTTACCGAGAGTGAACTTATCATGAGTTGAGTTGATAAGTGCCTCTTTTAAATCAGCTATAAAGAGGTGAGGCGAGTCTGAACCCATAAAGACCACTTGCTCATGAAGCTTAAAGGCTTGTTGGTAAATATATGAAAGACGATCAGCTAGAGCACCTTCACCTTGAGAGAGTGTGGGGAAGCTTTTCCAGCAATCATGTTGAAGTCCAGCTTCTTCCGCCACCGCCCAATAAACTTGAAGATCTGGAATTTCATCCATAAGTCTAAGGCCTATGGCTTGAATGGTCTCTAAAGCGTACTGATAAAAAAGATCAGTGTTCTCTCTTCCTATGCCAGCTGCTAGTCTGGTCTTTATCGGTGACAGACCAGGAGTTTTGACAAAAAAACATAGGCCCGTTTTTTTCTTTAGCATTTTTGCCTCATCAATTTCTTGAGCTCAGGCTTTGCTTGCTGCCAAGTCAAAATAAGATGATTGAGCGTGGTTTGATTCCAACCATTCTTTTGATATTTGCGAGCGCTGGTATAAATTTTCGGTGCAAAAGGGATAACTGGGATTTTCATTTGATGAGCACGCCAAATAAAAACGTGATCTTCACCATACTGGAGTTCAGTTGGATAAGGTCCTAGGTGTTCAAATGTTTTTTTACTCAAGCAAAAACCCTGATCACCAAAAGGTATTTTCAAAAGCTGTGAGCGAAACCAAACTCCAAGTTGAGTTATTAGCATTGAGCTTGGGCCATCGTAAAAGGCCAGAGGAAAGAAACCTATCTGCAGATCTTCTTGATGTTCAAATGATCGCACGGCCCTTAAACATTCTATTGACACTCTCGAGTCGCTGTGGAGAAACCACAACATCTCATGACGAGCGGCTTGGGCACCTCGATTGAGTTGCTCAGCACGGCCCAAAGGAGAAGAAATATATTTCCAAGAACAGGGAAGTTCATTGGTTGAAATCTCGTGATCTGCAACAAAGAGAACTTCATCTTCAAGACTCAAAAACTTCAAGTCAGAAATTAGGTTTTTCCAACTAGAATCATTCGGGCCAATGGGAACAATGATTGATAGACTCACGATGTTAGCAACAAGCTCCAGGAGCTGAATCACCAGTCATGGTCGGAGTCGGTCCACAGTCAAAGAGACCAAAATGAGTTTTCATATCTCCGTGAATGGTGAAGTATTCACCATAGCGAGATTGAGAGAGCATATTGGCGGTGTTACCACAAACTGCCATCGGTTTATTTTTTTCAAAAAGATGATGGTCATCGAGAATAAAGAATTGCTCTGAATCTTTGATACCGCCTTTGTAGATCGCCATCTGCCCAAAGTCCTCACAACGATCTTCCAAATCCATTTTAAAAGCGCGAACTGTAATGGAATAAAATTCCATCATGCCTGCCATCTTTTCAATATCAGGATTAAAAAGGGTGATTTTGGCGTTGTTCATCATGCGAAAATCGGCACATCCCATTTTATTCATCATGCGACGGAAATCTTCGGTGTACATGGCACCCCCCAAACATTCTCCCAGCATGACATGATCTTCTGCCAAATTCTTTGGCATTCTGCGATTAGAGAAAACGTCTGAGAAATAAAGTTCTCCTCCTGGTTTTAAGACTCTAAAGATTTCAGAGAAGACGCGATCTTTGCTTGGAGAGAGATTAATCACACAATTTGAAACTACCAAATCAATCGAACTCGATTTGATTCCCGCTTCTTCTAGGTCTTCAATATAACCTTTGATGAATTCAATATTAGGCTTTGAGTAACCAAATTTTTGAGTGTGATAGTCGAGATGTTTTTTAGAAACTGCGATTTGCTCGTCTGTCATATCCACGCCGATGACTTTACCGTTGGGACCAACCAGTTTAGATAAGATAAAAGCATCACGACCTGAACCACTTCCAAGATCGAGAACAGTTTTTCCTTCAAGAGCAAAGGGCAATGGTGAGCCACAACCGTAGAACTTATCTTTTACTTCTTCGTGAACTTCGCTCAAGATTGAGCGCAAGTGAAGAGGCATACTCTCAGCTGTACAACAGGCACTGGTCTTTAAATCTTTAGTCGATTGAAGAACTTTTCCGTAATACTCTTTTACACTTTCTAAACCTTTCATCTCTATCTCCCCGATTATTTATACTAAATTATGATATGGCTCCACCACACGAGCTTCCTGCACCTGCAGTACAAGCAAAGCAATGTTTGGCGAAGGCTATTTTGTTTTGGTTAAAATGATTAAAATCTTGAATATCCCATAATGTCGTTTTTTTGAAATTCAATGGCATCTCGAGCATTTGATTAAAGTCGCAATCATAGATTTGACCATCGTATCCAATCGAGACGAGATTTCTGCACATAATCCCATCGGCTGCATGCGGATTAAAGTTATTCAGGAGAAGTTCCATATAAGTATCAAGTTTTTGACTTCGCTCAAGATCGTAGAGGAAGCGCTTAATCGGCATATTGGTAATAGTGAAGAGCTGATTAAAATCGATATCAAACAATTCTTTCAATTCTTTTTTGTAGTCTGCTTCAAGCTTGGCCTGAGCGGGGGGGAGAAAGGCTCCGCCTGGATTATATACCAGATCAAGTTTGAGACCCGAGCCTTCTCTGCCATAACCTAAATTGTTGAGCATTTTTAAGGCTTCAATACTTTTATCAAAAACACCGCGACCCCTTTGCTTTTCGACGTTCTCTTTTGAATAGCATGGAAGTGAGGCGACAATTTGAACATGATGGTCTTTCATAAAGGTTGCTAGATCTTCCTGTCCCGGTTCAAAAAGAATTGTCAAGTTACAACGATCGATCACTTGCTTATTGAGTTTTCTCGCTTCTTTAATAATCATTTTGAAGAAAGGGTTCAGTTCAGGTGCTCCACCTGTTAAATCCACTGTATGAATGGAAGGAGTGGCCTTGAGTAATTCAACAATTCGGAGCGCCGTATTCTCATCCATATTTTCAGTGCGAGTTGGTCCCGCTTCAACATGGCAATGATTACAGGCCAAATTGCATTTACGACCAATATTGATTTGTAAAATCTCTGTTTGATTGCGATTAAGTGAAACTTTGTTATCTATTAATACTTTTTCAAAGTTCATGAAATTCTCCCATTGAAGAGATTGAAAAAGAGAAAGCCTAAAAGAGCTGCCACTGGCAAGGTAATGACCCATGAAAGAAAAATTTTCAAAATAGAATTCCAATGGGCTTGTTTTGTGACAGCACCGATTCCAAAAAGGGCTCCACAAGAAACGTGAGTCGTTGAAACGGGAAGACCTAGTCGAGAAGCTCCTAGGACGATCGCACAGGTGATGAGATTGGCAGATAAGGCCTGGCCGTCATTCATTGAGGTAATTTGATGAGACATAGTCTCTGCCACTTTGCGGGCCATGAAGATTCCCCCTAAGGCCATGGCAATTCCAATGGTCGCAACTGAGACTTCTTTTGATAGTGAATGGCCAATAAATAGAAGAGCTGCAATTTTAGGAGCATCATTTAAACCCCTCGCAAAACTAACAAGTCCCGAACTCAAAAAATGTACCGTATCAATAAGTCCTTTGGCGTTGATGCCAAAAAATTGTCCTTGGTATTGTTCTTTGCAACTCATCTGTGTTCCCACTTGTAGCATCGGGAATGAGGGAGAAGAAATGACTGTATTAACCTGTGTTCCTGCCGTTAATTGTGGTTGAACGGAGATGACTTGGTTGCCAATACAGAGACAAGATTCTCTCGTAATCCGTGATTTCTTTCGAACAAAGCTAAATAGGGGATAAAGAATAACAGCTCCAACGATTGCCATAATGGGACTTATGAGGAGAGGGGCAAGAAAGGAAGAGTAGATCTTGCTCAAGTCCATACCCATTGGAGAGGCGATATATCCAACTCCAAGCAGCGCTCCGGTTAAAGCGTGAGTCGTGGAGATGGGAAATCCGAAGATTGTAGCAAGTAAAACTGTGATGGCGGCAGCAAGGGCAACGGAAACTCCGAATGAACTCAACTGAATAACTTCAGTTGGAACCAATCCCTTACCGGAAAAACTATGCAAAAGCTTTTCGGCAAAAAAAGTAGCCGCGATGGCCCCTAGTAAAGTTGTAATCGTGGCCCAAGCGAGGGCCATTTTATAACTTAGAGTTTCACTGCCATATAAAGTAGCAACTCCTTTGAAATTGTCGTTAGCTCCATTGGTAAAGGCCAAGAAAATTCCAGGGATAAGCATCAGTATGACGATTATCGTTGAACTACCCATATTCATTGCTCCTAGTGACAGTTATCCATGAGTGATACTTGGGCCTTTTTTGTTACAATTATTTATTTTTAAGACAGTAAGCGACGACTTTGAAGGCTTCGACTCTTTCGCGATCAGTTAAGTAAGGTCCAACTGTTTTCCAGATATTGATTTGGTCTTTGAGCGGGAGCTTGCAAACGCCGACTCCTGAATTGATATAGCAGCTAGGATGAAAGGAGAGAGTGTAATCGATGATATGATCACAAACTTCTTTTTGACTTTGTTGCTGGCAATTATTATTCAGATCGCATTCTTGGACTAAACCTTTCTGAAGACAAACCATCACGTTGTAAATCCATTCAACACCTTTTTGAGTGAATTTATTTTTTTCAAGATTTACGACATAGGCAGAGCAAGTTGGGTAGGCGAGTTTGGTGAAATAATCGACGCCAACATCAGAGCAGCGATATTTCTCTTCCATGCACTTATAAAAGCCACAATGAGTGTAAGGAAAACAAATTTCTTTCTGAGCTGTTTTTAGGCGTGCTCCCTCTGTGGATAAAGTCAGGCACTGAGCTTCGTCACAAGTTCCCAATGACTGTTCAATTTGCGGTTGATATTCTTCCAGGAGATTATTTTGAAGCTGCAAAATAATCTCAGCGCTGTCAGCAACGATCGATGGGGCGCGATTGAATTGTTGATCCAGCTCAAAAAGCTTAATTTTTTCTTCTAATGTTTTAAGATCGATATTTTTCTCTTGAGTGATACTTTGAAGTTCATGACGGTATTGTTCGCTAGTGAGGGCCCAAAGTGGCCGAGTTAAGACTAGAATAAAGAGAATAAGTGATTTCATGCTCAATTTATAGCCTACAGAAAGTTGACTGTCAGCACTTCTAAGTATTTGAAATTAAGATGTTTTTGAGGGAGGTATGAAGAAAAGTAAGGATCGAGATAAAAAACTCGAATGACGCAAAGTGTCGTGATACAAGCCTTTTGACTAAAGAAGGAGACACACCATGAAACATTTCATTACGACACTCGCAGTTCTTTCATCAACATGGCTTAGTGCCCATGCTGGAATAACATCAATCGGTCAGGCTGATTTTTGTCGGGACCGTACTGAAGATAACTATATTCAACAACTTCTTGGTGAAACCGAAAGTCGCATGGCCTTTTCTAATCACGGTGGTTTGGCCAATGGTGGTGTTTGCTGGTGGCATAGTCGTTTTCAAAGAAATGCTGCTTACTTAACAATGTATCGACCAGATCTTCCAAAGCCAACTCAAGCTGAAGCAGAAGATTTAATTAAAGATATTCGCAAAGGGAAAAAGGTTGTGACTATTCCTGGTTATAATAATTTCAATCAATTCTCGAGAGAGTATAGTGAAGAAATTCAAAAGCGACTTGAGGGATGGCAGCGCACTGATGGATTTATTAATCAATCTTGGATTAGAGGTCTATCTGGAAAAACTGAAGTCGCTCCTGAAAAATTAAAAGAGATGATGGATGAGCTCTATTCTCAAGTGAGCCAAGGTGAAATTGTCTATCAAATGGTTCAGTTGAAAGGAATCATCGCCCATGCTTGGTTGGTCATTGATATCGCCCAAACTCGCGACGGATATGAATTTTCTGTTATCGATAGTAATTATCCTACTTCAACTAATAAATATTCTTATCGTAATGGTATGACTCATTTTAATTACCCTTATTTTGGAAAATTTGTTCCTTATACTTCAAAAGATAATGAACAAGATCGACTGAAAAAAGTTGTTTCAAAACTTTGTGATTAAAATGAAATACATTCTAATTGGATTCTTTTTTCTTCAATTAACAAATGGGGCTTATGCTTTGAGCAGCCCCATAAAATCTAGCGTCGATGGTTTTGATCTTCCGAATTTGCATCAAGTTGATCGGCTGGGATATGTTTTTCGAAGCATGAGTCCCGACCGACAAATGAATGTTTTGAGTGAACTTGAAATTGAAAAAGTTTTAATCTTTAAAAATCAGACGAGAAACGAAGTCGATAAGGAAATACGGCTTCTGCAAAAAATGAAAATTGATTACCTTCACATTCCTTTTCTCTGGAAAGACATTAATAATTACACTGAAGCTTGCCGCCAAATTGTGAGCGGTATTCAATACATTCGCACTGCCATAAAAAATTATCAACGAGTTCTCTTCCATTGCACAGTAGGGGAAGATAGAACAGGTATTCTTTCCGGACTTTTTCAAATGGTTAATGAGAACTTGTCCATCAAGCAGGTTTTTGAAAATGAAATGTGCGAAAAAGGCTATGGAAAAGGAAATCCTTTCAAGCCTTACAAAGTGACTAGTGCTATTCGCAGTGATCTCACTCCCTTATTTATTGCAATGGCCAAAAGAATCACTGAATCAAAGGTAACTTTGTCGGATATTAATGAGAGCCTGTGTCATGATCTTAATGTCGAATCTGAACATGATTTTGACTGTCAAAGTTCGAGTTTGATTGACTGAAAAGTGTCCTTGTGGTCCCATCTACCCATGCAATTTTTGTCACTTTTGTTGCTTATACCCGCATGGTTAAGTGCAGCACCATTTTTCCCTACTGACTATCTCAGTTCACGAACTCGCTTCGAGGCTTTGACTGAACTTGTGGATGAAACTCAATTCAAAAGAGAAATAGGACAATTTGTTGTGAACTCACCAATTCTGAATGATCAGGATTTAAAAGTGAGTTGGGTTTTGTTAAATCCCATCAAGCCTTCAAAAAAAGTGGTGCTGATGACTTGTGGAACCCACGGGATTGAATCCCATGTCGCTTGTGGATTCTTGCTCGAGCAGTTTGAAAAAGTGGTCAGAGAAGGTTCTGAAGTTGCTTATCTCTTTATCCATGCCCTTAATCCTTATGGATATAAGTATTCAAGAAGAGTGACTGAGAATAATGTCGATCTCAACCGCAACTTTATTATTAAACGCGATCATTTTGAAGACCCTAATTCAGCCTATCCAGAAGTTGAAGTTTTTCTCAATCGACCAAGTCCCGCTCGTGACGATATCTTTTTCAATTTTGATCACTTTTTTTATTCTCTATTCTACGTGGCCAAGCTCGGTATGAATCATTTTCGCCAAGCCGTTGTTCAAGGACAGTATTCCTATTCTACGGGATTGTTTTACGGTGGTTCTGATTTAGAAGTTCAAGGCAAGTGGCTACTTGAATGGTTGCCTCTGATACTTAATAGCTATGATGAAGTTCTGGCCCTCGATTACCATACAGGTTACGGGGCGCGTGGGGATCTGCATTTGTTTGGCTCAAGCTTGTTAAGACAAGATTTGAAAAATGATC
>Ga0100403_1002408_pt1 | contig 15052 bp, 14 predicted proteins | sample CryGeymet201501t_FD_83663 | JGI IMG/M metagenome (GOLD analysis project Ga0100403, IMG submission 83663) | Groundwater microbial communities from Crystal Geyser aquifers in Utah, USA - Crystal Geyser metaG 2015-01t | ecosystem: Environmental > Aquatic > Deep subsurface > Groundwater | place...
ACCCGTTCCATGGGATACTGCACTGAGCAAGGCGAAGGCGATCAAGAGACGCACCAAAAGGCGTGCATGGACGCGGCCCATACAAGTGCCCCAGATCTATGCTCTTGAGGGAACCTCGGATTTCTTCGGTTCCCCCGCTGTAGTTCGCGAGGATCAGTGGTGCGCGTACGAAACGACCGGACCACCTAGATCGATCTACGAGCACTGAACCAAGCATAGATATATCAGTATTGGCTTGCTGCGAAGCATGCACGAGGTAACCAGTAGATGGTGTCGTATCATCCCCGGACAACATTCTGAAGTGCCCCTCGTTGTTCCAGAAATTCAGCTCGTGGAAGTTCGCTGGGTCAGTGACAAACCAACCCGACCTGCCACACGCACAAACAACGGGTCGCAAGTCGTCAGCGGGGTGAAATGCTGTGATGTCCCCGACATACATCATGTCGGCGTCGGACAAAGCAGAATCTCCAGCGTTCCGATATTTGGCAAAGATCACAAAATGGGTCAAATCTCCAACAGCCCACACCCAAACACGATCAGTACTACTACTGTGTTCTACTTGAACCTCCCCTGTAATCCTCGTGCTGGGGGACCAGGCATGCCCAACATTATCCCAGTCGGCAAACGGAGACGCCTGGATCAAGTGGGGTGAGTACGCGGGCGATGTGCCCTCCCTGAACCTCACATCAAAGTCCCCGCCGATGCCAGTACCTCGGATCACAAACCAGTCAGTGGTTGCTGGAAGCTTAGATGACGACGTCAGGTCAACGACGATGAACCGGAGACCAGTCTCACTCAGTGGAAGTCCATCATGGTGTACCCCATTGACGATCTCCACATCAATGTCATTGCCGTTGTCGTATGCACGAGTGATCTTGTAGAAGCCATTGAACTGGGGATTGGTAAATCCACCTGCTGAAGCCGGGGCTGCCGTAGGGTGAACAAGCAGGTATTTCCCCCCCATGGCAGTCGTAAACCCGCCAGTAGCAGAGGAGAATCTCCTCGGGTTCGAGGCATGGGTAGCGCCGTCAGTGATCGGACCAAGAAGGATGTCATCCCACTTCGTGCCGACTTTATCGTGATCGGACCAGCCAAGAACTCGGGTCGTCCAAAGGTAGATCATTCGACGAAGGTGCTGTGCAGCGTATCCATAGTTTGGAGGACTGCTTCCAACACTTCCGAGTTCGATGCCATTGATGAACGATAGTGCCATGATCTAGCCTTTGTTTTCTGGGGTCCTGTCGTGATTCTATTCGTAGTGGTGCACCTGGTCAATCAAATGACAGATCGACCAACTCAGTCTTGTCAATGGTTTACCCCACAGATACCCTAGATCCATGATTCTCAAATTCATGCCAAAAGAGATCGCAGAGAAGCTACTCGAGGGGCACAAAGACATCCTAACCCCAGCAGTCACAGAGAGAGAGAAGTTCTACTCTTCTCAGTCTTGTCCCCGGTGTGGTGGTAGCTGTCGCAAGCAAGGAGACTCCAGAACAATGTTCACGGATGGGGACATGCTAGCCAAGTTCTACCTCGAGTGCTTGGCTTGTGGGGAGGTCTTCAATCCGCACAATGGAATGACCATCAAGATGGGGAACGTGGGAAAGGCCCTGGAACCGGCCATCCCCATCTTGAAGACGAGGGACTAGGGAGACTCTCTAGTGATGGTCAGCCCGCCCACCAGGAATGTCGTGAGACGCCCACTGGTGATGGCATCCTCAGATCTAACTACCCTGACCTTCCTGTCTGTCCGGTGAACCACTCCGATGAGCATCACAGGAGATGTCACCCGGGTGGCCCCTCTTCTCTGAGGGATGTTCGTGATGGCCGCTGCTTCCAGCACGTCATTGGGCAGAAGAGAATCGATCAGATCTGTGACGTCCCCCTCCACGATGGCAGCAGAAGACCCCCCCACGTAAAAAAGTTCTAGCTGGACAAAGTGGGGAACCAGATGGCGAACCAGGATGTCTGCGCAAAGCACTCTTTCTAGATCTGAGTCAGCGAATGCCTGCACCTGCGACACCAAGGGAGATCTATCGTAGTTCACCTGAATGTTCTGCTGGGATATCTGTGTCATGTTGCTTGGCGCGTCCGTGGCCCCAACTGTCAAGATACGCCGGCTGATCTCCATCAGGAGCTCTTCATGCTCAGAGAACGTCAAGTTCTCATCGGGAGCCAAGATCCGATATCCATCAGAGACGAAGTTCTCCACCTCGAGCTGGAGGTTCGGTTCGATGTTGAACTCATCTCCTGGACCGAACGACACCAGCTCCACGTCGAAATAGTAGAGTCCGTTCTCGACGTTCTCCGCCATCTCTGTGGCGCCGATGCGCTGCACACCTGGACGATGGATCTTAAAGTGCTGAGAAGGCCCAACCTCCCCCGCAGCAAAACCCGTCCACGCACCTGTGTACCCAACTGGTCCGGTTATGGCCAGTCGCATGTGATTGGACGTCGCACCAGAGATGTACCCAACGTCGCTGATCTTGTACTCACCCTTGGCGTTGGCGTCGTTGTTCCCAGCAGTCATGCCGAGGAGAGCCATGGCCGTACCAGAGGACTTGAGAACGACGGCAAAGTCAGCCTCGATGCGAAGGTATACAGCAGTACCGGTGTCCTCCTCGAACGCGATGGTGGCTCCCAACTGCTGATTGATCTCAGATACCAGACGAGCAGGACCATCCACCGCAGACGTGAACGTCACCGTCTTGGGAGGACCATTGTCCAGGGAGAACACCAAGGTTTTTCCGAGCACGTCCCCAGCCACGTAGTCCACTGCTCCAGACGGAGTGGAACGTACGTCCACTGATCCTTGCATCGGCTGATAGGTGATCTCCAGGATGTCCCCCGGCACGACCTCTCGCAATAGAAAGTCTACCTCGGACCCACGAGAGTACTGACCAATCCCCGCAGTTGGTGACCCTTCGCTCTCCACGAAGAAATCATTGGCTGCTGCAATGTTGAGGTTGTTCGCGATGGTCTCCCCCACCGCAGGATGTACTGTGTGACGGAGAGCTGGGTCCGGGAAGAACCGCATGTAGGCCGTCGCGTCCCCATACAGATCTAGGACAAACTCGGTACGGGAGATCTCATCCTCCCAGATCGGCCATCCGAAGTTGAGGTTCGGCGGATGATCTATGGTGTTCTTGGCTGCACGTCGATAGTTTCCTCGCACCTCGAACGAGGTCGGGTCTATGAAATAGCACCGCACCTTTCCGAAAGACCTAGACCCTACTCTGACGTTTGCACTCTCATCAGTCAGTGGAAACACTGACCTACCGTCTAGATCTACCCGGGCGACCAAGAGCTTGCTCGTAGCCACAGAGTGAAGGTGCCAGAACTCAGCATTGACCCCCGTCAGGATGTAGACAGAATCCTTCTCGGCTTCCAAACCCAGAACCGTCCAGTCTGGAACAGAGTCACTGATGATCTGTCTATTGTCCTCATTCTCTGCCAATGACAACCCCAGATCTGCATTGGCAGACCCCAACGTGTTAACTACGATCCAGTTGTTTCTGGAACGCAGTGACAGGCGGGCCTCTCCCTCGACGTCGTAGAGTTCGGCGATGTTGTAGCCGGCCAAGATAGCATTGATCTGGGTAACGATATCTTGCGCAGTGACTACGCCAGAGAAGTTGACGGCAGTAAAGGAGCTACCGTTGATAGAAACATTGATCGTCTTTCCGTTCACCGACGCAGGAGAGACGCCCAAGTCAACCGAACCAAGGATGCCGATCCTCGCGTCTCCAACCACTTTCTTCTCACCAATACCGATGTTGGAGAAGGAGAAGGACTGGATATCGACAGGGTCCGCATACGGGATGCTGTCTCCTGTGGGCTGGTTCGAGCTGTCCAAGATGTCCACACTCTTGATGCGAACGACTGGAGCTTGGATCCCATCCCCCAGTTTGAACAAAGACCATGCCCCACTACTTGAGGTCTTCTTCAGCTCAGACTCGAATATGAGAAGGTTGTTCCCCGTACCTGTGATGGCCTTTACCTGCCTGTCCCCTTTGTTGGGACCTTCGCTGGTGATACGGAGGATGTCCCCCACCTCCCCACCAAGAGCGTCGAAGTCCACAGAGGAAACCGTGGACACCTGAGCGCTGCCCAGGATGGTCTTCAGGTCTGACCCACTACCTCGAACAGTCTTCGGCTCGTTGAGGTTCACGTCAATCGTATCGACGATCTTGTACGTCAGATCTGTCGCCGGATTGGTCAGCGGTGGATCAACCTGCATGTACTTGTGTCCATACGCAGAGATGTACGGCTTGATGATCTGGTACGTTCCCGCGTCACCACCATTGATGATGACGAGAGACATCCCCTTCTTGACCTTGGCCGCGTCTGTGGCGGTGATGTTGCTGAAGTAGACTACATCGGCGGGAATACCTCCGAGGAGAGTCTCGAGGTCCGTCCCACTGACCAGTGGCGTGTCATCGCTCACCGATTCCACAACGAGGGAGGCTTCCTCCAAAGAGGTCCCTCTGACGTAGAAGTCAGACCGTCCGCCAACGTGGATTTCATCGTTGTGGAGCTCCAACGTTCCGTTCACCCCGTTCGAGTCTATGACTCCCCCAGGTAGGTTGCTGAGTGTCAGAATACTACGACGAATGTAGTACTCCACGTTGGTCAGGTTGTCAGACAGGTTTGGCGGTGGAAGTATTTCCCCTGGAGGTAGAGTCGGATCAGGCATCCGGGCGATCTTGATGATCTTACCAGAGACCACCTCTGTCACAACGAAGTCTTCTCCCTTTGCCGTGAGAACGAAGTTCTCTACAGGTCCGACCGGGCCGATGGTGGTGGTGAACAGGCTAGTAGGGATGAAGAATGACGTGGCAAACCCATCTCCGTCTCCATCATCCCCTGTGAACCCGTCCTCCCCATACATGACGACCTCCCCCAATCCTCCTCCTTTGATGATGTCACGCTGCATCTCTGGGTCTTGAAACCCTACGACTTGTAGGTGCTGAAGATCACCGAACTGATCCAACAAGCGAGCCAACGCCCCTCGAGGAACGACCAGGGACCTCTCCGTCAGACTACTCTCCCCGCGATCTAGGAAAGACAGTGTGGTCTCTGCGGGGAGACCATCTCGGAACCTGCTCAGGTTCATGACCCGCACAGCAGATGGAACGTTGGCGATACTGGTGATCGACCCAGCCTCGACGTTGTACGCATCTCCTTCCAACTCGGCCTGGAAGGAGACGTCGAAGTAGAAGAGGTTACCATCCTGGTTGAACAGCATCGCCTCAGCGGAGATCTCCTGTGGAGTCGTCGGGGTGTAGTTCAGACCATCGTCAGTAGAAGCTGTGTTTCCAACAGAGATCGAAACGGACGTAGGGGCGTTGAAGTAGAGACGCACCTTCCCTGTAGAGTAGTTCCCTGTGATGCGACGAATGAACAGGTTACCCATCAAGGAGTCGGCCTCTGATGGGGCCAAGAGCTCTGGACTAGCCAGAGACTTGTTCTGCCGCAGGAACGTAACCTCTCGAATGAGCGGGTCCAGCAGTGCCTCCATGGGCTTGGCCAGGAAGTCAGCCAAAGCATCCCCATGCTCAACGTTGAGGTCTGGATACTCCTGCCGCAGACGCTCCTGAATGAACGTGGTTACGTCCATCTCGAATGGATCTACTGCGAACCTTTCGACAAGTGGCTCCACGATTTCGATCTGAGCTGGTGACCCATCTGTCAGATCGATGTCTGGATCCCACGCAATCAGTCTCTCTTCGATGAAGTCCCGTAGGTCGTCGGTACCAGGCATGTCTAGAGCTCCAAACCAACGGCTGCCCGCTTGCCGGATTGAGATACAAGTTCTACTCGAGCTAGTAGAGCTGTCTGAGCCACGCTGAAGGAGGCACTCAGCACATTCACAGTCGCCAGCTTTTCGTCTGCGCTGACCCGGGGATCTCCGGCCTGCATGGATATGATCTGAGATCTCGTGCGTCCAACGGCTAGCGTGAACGCTGCCGTCACAGCACCAGAGTTGTTCTTGGAGAAGTATGAGCCCACGAGCTTCTGGATCCCGCCACCAGAGTTCGGGTACCAGGCATCGGTGCCCGGAGTCCGAAGGAGGTGCAGCAAGAAGATCTGAATTAGGCGCATCAAGCCATCAACCTTCTTCGGGTTGTTGGTCAGCTCGAACCTGACCTGGCTCTTGTCTTTCTTCGTGAAGGTGTCACTCAGTACCGCGATGGACTTGATGACGGCCCTCTCCTGAGAAGAAGGGACCTGCACAAGAATCCTTTTACTGGAGGTGACTACAAAGGACGGGGCTTCCTCCTCGTTGATCTCTACCTTCGTAACGCCCCGAAAGTCCGGGCCCCAAACATCCAGGGTCCTGGGAACCATGTTCGGAACATTCGTGATGGAGGAGACGGTGAGGACGTCCCTCATATAGATCACTTGAATGTCCATTACTGCTTCTCCGGGGTGTTCGCCTGGTTGTCGTCGATCAGGCGGTCGTCTTCCTCGAACTTGAAGTAGGAAGGCGGAAGCTTCTTCACTTGCTCCACCGCTGCCTTCGTTTGCTCTAGAATCTTCTCGACCCGAGCCTTCTTGTTGGGACGAATAGATGTCACACCGTCCGTCCCCTCGATCTGCTCGATCTGCTCCCGCATCAACGTCTCCAACGTCACAGCAGAAACACTCTCGGCGTACCGAGATCCCATGACCACCGCATACGCCTCACCCAAGACGGTGCGGAGCTGCAAGTTCAGCTTCGTCTTCTTGGCCTCTGGTGAGTTGGCTTTCTGTGCGGTTGGTTTCGGCATCAAACAGTCTCGGTCAAGAAGTCATCCTCTTCAGTAGGATCTGGGATGTCATCAGTCTCGGTCACCCCGCCTTCTCTGTCACCATCTGAAAAGTCAAGGTCAGCGTCCGTATCAGAATAGGACCCGTCCAGGTGGCTGTCCATATGGTCCATCTCTACGTCAGTGGAGACGTTGACGTCGGACTGGGCAACGCTGCGCATCGTCTCCAACACCTTCCCACTGTACGATCCACCATCCTTTGTCAGACCGAAGAACTCGCTGATCTTTCCTAGCAACAGAAGATCATGAGCCCGTCGCAGTCCCCGCTCCTCCAGCATGTTCAGTATGGCATCGATCCGAGTGACGGAGGGTGACACAACAAAATCAGACAAGATCGAACTCAAGGATGTGTACAGGCCGATCAAGCTTGTAACAGTCGTGTCCGCATCGTTGACCAACGTGGAAGAAGGGTTCTTGTTTTGAATGATGGGGTTGAGCCTTCTCTCGAGCTCTTGGATATCCGCATCGAACTGGGACACCTCCAAAGAGGCAGACCATATCCCTAGATCGCTGATGAAGTCTGAGTACAACAGCCAAGCCCCACTGTTGATCTCGTACAGGTGGCTAATGAGATCGTTTGGCACTTCGGGTGTGACCTCTATCTGGTATCCACTCTCAGTGATGGCGGTGACGGTATGGGTCGTCGAGTAGGTAGGACCATTGAGTGAGAACTTGTCTCCCACCCGAACGTCGTTCCTCGTGAAGCTCAGTGGTGTTCCCGCGTCCTTGACAGCAACGCCCGATACAGATCCGTACACCAACCCCAGAGACAGTCCTAGATCTGCATAGGCATCATTGGGCGTGGCTAGCACCTCGAGGGAGGAGGTCTTGTCCTGCGTAGAGGAGGCAATGCTCAGGAGATCTCTCACCATCTCCCAGCTCTGGTTGCTGGCCGCATCTCCAGTCACGACTGGAAAGGCCCTTCCCACCTTGATGTAGTCGTAGGCTCCGTGGATGATGCCGGTGATCTGGTAGTACCCGATGTTGTCTCCAGATACGATCCGTAGTTTGTCTTGAGTACCGATGCCGGTATCTAGCGTGCCTGACGTGATCCGCAGCAAATAGTCTGTCCCGGACTTCTCCGCAAGGGCGCCAGACCCAGACTGAACCACAGACTCCAGTCTCGTAGGAGTCAGGTTGGGTGACGCAGCGACAGCGTCGTACAAGGTGTCCAGACTCAGATACCCAGAACGCACTGCCGCGCCTCTGTAGAATCCCAGAGTCTGCATCGCTCGTTCGTCTGTGGCTGTCTGGGGATCCAACTTGATAGCGGACCCTTCTCCATAGGACGTGGACTTGACACGAACCACATCCATTGTTCCAGATGGGAGAGCTGGGATGCTGGCGACCTCTGCCGTGATGAGAGGGCTCGCCGCAACGATGTCAGCCACTATCTGTGCCTCTGTGCGGGAACCAACGGTGAGGGGTACCGTGACCACGTTGTCGTCGTCCATCAAGAACGTGATGGAGTTGTTGGCCTCCGCGCCTTTCGTATTCGGGATATCATCCGAGTCCTGGCTATCTGAGAACCCAAAGGCCGAGTTGATGGCGGACTGTAGTCCGATCACAACATCGTGAACTGCTCCCGGGGTGTCGTGCTGAATGTGGAGGTACCCGCTACCATTGTTAGAAGCTGTGGCCACGTCACCCAATGCTCCCGGCTGACCATCGAGGCGAGAAGCTAGGTTGATGCCCAACGACAAAGAGGTGGCATCCCAGGTACCAGCTACAAGACCGATCTGGTACCCTACCCCATCCACGTAGACGACGAAGATGTTGTTCGGCGCCGCCGGAACAGTGTACGGGCCCGGGTAAGAGCTCTGCACATAGGCGGCCTGCTGTGCGTGGATGTCGTAGGACCCTGATATAGATCCGTCCAGTTGAGCAGAGCTATCTGGAACCAAGACCACATCCTGCGGCGCCCCACCGTTTACAGAGAACCGTAGAGTATCGTTTACCCCCGATACGATCTGAAATGGGGCAGAGACCGACGTAGTCACCTTGGCCGGAGTAGATGTCGAGCTCCCAGTAACGTAGGCCGACTGCGCTCTGTCGGATGTCAGAGCGTACCCCTTCATCCTCGGAGACCTCGGGTCTGAGACAGTAGACAGATTGTCTACGACAGACCTACCGGCTTGAATACGAAGGAAGGCATCTCGAGTAAGGGCGATGGCACCATCAGCAGTGGCTGTATCAAACTGGTTTTTTATGTCAGTTAGGTCAGCTCTGATCTTCCTGACTGACCCCTGGATAGTGATCAACGGGAGATTCACCGCCAAGAACTCTGCTAGAGATGACTCGATCTGTGTAATCTCATCCAAGATGGTGGCATGCACAGATCGAAGGGATGGGATCACACTCTTGATCTCGCTCTGTGCCTGCTGTGGGGGCCGAGAGATCTTGAAGGCATTTGGGAAGGGCTCCCCGGAGTACCTCCGAATATTCGGGGTCAGGGACAAAGCAGTAAACTCGTCCAGAGCGTTCTTGTACCTAGTGAACGGTCGTTCTGTGACGGCGTTCCTCTCTGTCACTAGAAGATCTATCTCTTGCAGGGCTACGGCAGCATCAGCCAACTTGCTGGTAGAGGTGACTTTGGTAGTTGGGCTCCCCACCTCGAAGATGGCTTCCTTGATGTCCGACGCATACTCGATGGCCAGCAAGACATCTTGGTTGATCCTGTTGGCCACTATGGAGAGCAGGTAGAAGATGGAGCTGGGGTCAAACGTCAGTGTGCTGGCCGCGAACTCCTTCACCTCTTGGAAAGCATAGTCCGCACTCAAGGGCCCAAGTACGTCCCTCTGTGTCTTGACCTCGGAGCGTACGAACCCGGATACAGCCGACTTCAGTTCTTCATCTGTGTAATTGCTCACAGGCCGACCCTATCGAACTTCTTCACGTCCGTCTTTCTCAATTGGAGCGTCCTCCCTCGAATCCACTCTGGATCTTGGTCCAAGATCTCACAGATGCTTAGGAACGACGTGAATCTGTCTTTGGGGTCCGCATCCTCTCGGAACATCCAATTGAACGCCCCGACTGCTAGCTTTCTGTTCACCAGCTTGGGATCGTTCTTGTACAGAACGATGTCGAAGGCCGCTCTTCGTATGATAGCCGCCATCAAAAGTCGCTCCTGATATCCCTCTCTATGCACGGGGCGGATCACTAAGACAGACGGGAGTCTTACAGGAACTCCCCACATCTAGCTCACCGTGACGCCCAACGGGACGTAAACAACGCCTACATCCGGGATGAGGACAATCGTTTCATCCAACCTGGAGACATTCACCTGGGTGGTTCCATCCGACACTCCCATGACGTAGATCTTCCCATTGGAGACAACGATGGTCGCCACACTCTCGTCTGCCACGGTGAAGATGACATCCTCTACCGCAGCATCGGTGAGCACCCGGTCATCAGAAGCCGTGACTGTCGGCGTAACTTCTACCACCTCCCCGACGATCAGAGAGACACTGGTGGGTGAGAATGCAACCTGCTTCACCACGGGGAACAACAGGTCCGGCATGTTGAAGGATGCTTGATCTGGGACAACGACGTCTCGAGAACAGTCCTCCAACGTCTCGAGACGAATGCTGTGCTCCCCATCCCGAAACAAGTCGATTTCAATGTACCCATCGCTGTCCGTTCTGGCATTGATCATACCTCCCATCACCGCGTTGCCATCCACGATGGTCGGCTTAAACTTGGGGGTGATGATCACATCTAGGTTCGAATAAGGCAGACCATCTCCTCGATAGAAAAACCCGCTGCACCGACACATACGTGGATCGACGGCGGCGGGTCGTGAGAACGTCTGTCCTTGCACCGTGAAATTGTTCGTACCTGTGGGCGCCGACGCGGGAGGAGAGTAGACCTCGATGAGCTGTGGAGACTTGTTGTCGTCCCCCAGGGCCCCGCTGAAACTCACCCCCAACTTGTGAAGGCGGATCTGGTAGACGATGGGAGGGTCATCTCCCTCCAGAGTGAGGTCAGCCACTGCGTCTCCTCCGACCAGCGCCGACGTGGCCTCCGAGTCGAGGGTAGTCCCAGTTGCGTCGAACACCCGAACCAACACCCCCTCGAGGGCTCCAGGGATGGGAGTCTGCTCGTCTACCGTGAGAATCTTTACGGTTTCACTAGCCATCTGGTCAACTCCCGGACCTCTCTAGGAAGGTCCGCAGCAATGGGGTTCCAAATATGGCGCTTCTGCGGCGCCATTCTAGCTGGGGAGCCCCAGAGCAGCTTACACGATGCGTTGGACATGGATATCCAGGATCGCTCTGGTGGCGTCTGAGCGGCCTTCAGAGAGACGTGCCTACACCTACATGTATGAATGTACCCTACAAGGCGAGGAAAGCTCTGGCTGTCACACGCTTCTCGGGGCATAGGGCAAGTCCGGAACCTGGATATTGAACTGATCTTCGACTACCAAACTATTGTCCAGCAGATCGAACTCTGTCCCAGTACTGGGAACCCTGATCCTGCGGACGATAGACGTACCGCTGAATACTACATCCACCAACGATCCCATCACAAGCACGGTCTCCGCCATCCCCGCACTATCCGTAGTGATCACTACGGAGTCTCCGAGGATCCCGTACCCATCAGACGACCTAGCCTCAAACACACTCTTGATGACAATCTGTCTGTCAACCAATGCAGTACCATCTAGGTTTGCCAGCTTGACCTGAGCCACGATGAGGTTGGCCGCGTCTACTGCCGCACTTGTCGTTCCCTGGATCCAGTCCGACCAACCACTGAACGTTCCATTGGTCGTGTTGTAGAACCTGGTACGGTAGTAGTACGAGGCTAACCCGCTCCCATCATCGAACTCATAGGAGGTCACACCAGAGATTAGATCAATGTGGGCGGATTCTCCATTGTCCTTATCTCCTATCACAAACCCTAGATCTGCCAATGCAGACCCGCTCATGATTTCCAGCGTGTACTGCGTTCCGCTGTTGTCCGTCTTGATCATGAGACGCCCACTGGACGCAGAAGCTGCGGCGTTCAGTCCCGCCAATACCAATGCGGAGTTGACCTCACTGATCACAGAGGACAAAGAAGATGGATTGGCAGATGTGAACGTTACCGTCACCTCCGTACCATCCACCTTGAAAACCATGGTCTTCCCGTTGACGAGGAATGGCCCCTCGAGGGAACCAGTCAATGCAGCTTGGGTAGCCACCAGCGCTGTGATGCTCACAGGCGTAGGGGAAGGGGGCGCCGTGGTAGATCTCTGGACCTCGATGGTGTCATACAACGACATCACGTTCGCCAGCTCAGCCACGTAAATCTTCAGTTTGATCGTTGCCACGTTATTCCTCTTCGACCTTGACGATCTTCGGCTTCAGTTCTTGTGCCGAAATATTGGACGGAGCGTCTGGAGAAGTGGCTTCCGGCTGGGCTCTTCCCGACATCGATGGTACTAGATCCTGTGCCGAGACCATCACGGGATCTGTTGGTCCCGGGTCTGCGTCCGTAGCCGCCTGTCTGATCTTCGGGCGCACCTCCACAGCCATGGTGACTTCTGCTAGATGCAAACTGACAGGAGTGGGAACGGGTACAGTCGTCTTCTTCCCGTAGCAGATCATGCCATTGGTGACAAAGCTGGTAGAGGACACGATCTACTCCTTCACGTACCGATATGACTTCAGCTTTCCTAGCCCCTCGTGTTCTGCCGTCATCGTGTATGTGGCGATCAATCCAGTAGCGTACGCGTCTCCATCTGTAGCAGCCTCAGCGTTAGCTTTGGAATCGTACAAACGGATGCGGGCACTCAACAATTGATCAGCCACGTCAAACACAGTGTTGTCAATGAAAGCGTTCTCATGATTGAGACCGAGGAGACGTGTCACGGCAGCAGCGAGATCGTCCACTCCACTCTGAGTGACGAAAACTTGCTCGACCTCTCTGGTGTAGACAATGCTTTCAATGGAGTGACCGGCATCCACGTACGTGATGAAAACCGCAGAGAAGGCCCCCACAACAAGGGGAACCCACTCCACCTCATACCTACCTCGAGCTGTGTGGAGTAGGGACAAAGTAGCTATGGGTGAGGTGCCACCAGAAGTGTAGATCTCAGCCTGCGGGTGCTTGTCCTCAGACCCGTCCTCCAAGATCATGACAAGGGGGACAGCAACCCCCACTCTGGCTGGAACGCTCACTGCTACACTTCACCTTCTGCCAACATAGTGGAAGTGATAGCTGGGTGGTCTTGCCCCGTGGCAGACCGCGCAACACGAGCACTACGCTCCACCACCTCCTCCAACCGTTTGCCCGCCCGTCTCATACGCTCCTGGGCAATATCGGCCACAGCCAACGCCTTGGCATGACCGTTCTTGCGCATCCTAGCCTGCTTGGCTAGCGCATCCTCCACTTGAGACAGCTCGCACATCTGCATAACGACAAGCTGATTCCCGATCAGCATGTCAAGGCTAGATCTCTCCTGCGCCTCCACAGCTTCGTCCAACTGCGATGGTGAGATCGCCCCCATGCTCACCAGGATGGCCCCCAAAGAAGTGGTATCACCCTGTCGATGGCTCATGCCAGTCTCCGATCAATACTGTCTAGCACCTTGGTTAGTGCGTTTACTGCCGCAGTTTGCTGCTCCGTAGACTGAATCATGGTGAGGCTGATGGACTCCAGCTTATCAGAAGTCTCCTTCACACGGTTCTGCTCTACCTTAAGCTCTTCCTTGTGCTCCATGCGAAGCTCTTTCATCTCCTTCTTGCTGAGCATGAAGAGGCTGAAGAATATGACAACCATAATCCCCAGGGGACCATAGGTTGAAAGCTGGATGACTAGTTTCAGAGTACCCGGATCCATAGCACTTCCCGCGAGATTCCCCCCCTCATGTTAGCAGAAGCTTCCCCCACTAGTCTTTATCCTCTGGCGGTCCCTCCAACTCGTCGTAGATGTGCGGAGATGATCCACACTTATCATCTCCATTCCCTGTCGCTACCCCCCTCTTACGGTCTTCCTCGAGATGGAACATCGGACAATGGTACTGAAGATTTTCCAGGGACTTCTCCATGCGCCCGATGGCCGCGCCGTGCGCGTGTACCGTACTCATCACTCCCCGCGTGTTCGTCGAGAGGGTGCGGATCTCTCTAGTCAGCGTCTCGATGCGCTCTAACAAAGAGTTCACGTCCTTTATTGTCAAAGTGATCATCAACGCTGCCTTTCCAATACTGCGCAAGCCTGCTCGTTTCCAAGGCGGCGCATCTTCTGCATGGTTTTCGGATCGAAATCCAGACCGTTCGTGGGAAGTTCTTCGTCAGGACGGATCACAATGACAGACGACTCTTCTTGGATGTCGTCTTTCACAATCTCATCGGTCATGAGATCGAGCGTGCGTCCACCGATACTAAAGATGTTGTTGTAGCGCTCTGAGCTTCCGGAGGGGTTCTCCGTGCTGTGTGCGATCACGATGACTCTGTCCGCTCCAGCCTCTTTGACAACGTGGACCGGTGCTATCTCACGGACACCGCCGTCGATGAGCTGATGGCCCATGAAGTCTATCGGTGGCATCAAGAGCGGCTGGTTCGTGGATCCCATCACGCACCTGACTATGCCATCAGGATCTCCCCAACCAAGAGCGTATGGCGAATCCTTCTGGCTGAAGTACATCACCTTCTTGCTCTGGAGACTGACTGCGCAGATCAGCACCTCGACACGGGAGTTCATCACGATGTCGAAGTTCTCGTTTACCCAACGACGAACACGCTTCTCCAGCGGGCGGGTATGGTACAGGCTCTTCCAAAAGAGCCCCCTCCAGTTCTTCCGGATAATGTCCCGCGTCTTTACTGTCGTGTAGTGCGCAATCATCGCTTCGATGTCGCCAGCAGCAAGCATAGGAGCGATCAAAGCGCCAGTGCTCGTACCAGCAATGATGTCGAAGGACATGCCTGCGTCGAGTAGCGCTTCGATAGCCCCTACCGCGAAGGCTCCCTTCGATCCACCTCCTCCGATGACCAATGCGGTCTTCATCCCTAGATCGCTCCAGGTCTGAACGTCATGAGGTAGCCGCCGATCTTGCCCGCACCAGGGGTGACCTTCGTAGCCGTGAACACGATCTTCCAACGTGAGCTAACCCACTCAGCTTTGTATGCGTCCAAATCCCAGACACCGAGCGGGTTTCCACAATCCATGTTGCGGCAGAAATACATCTCTAGCGGTATGTCGTAGAAGTTGAACACGCCCTTCCCGTCCGGCACTGCCGAGACTTCCTCCGACCAATACTG
>Ga0100403_1002413_pt1 | contig 15022 bp, 11 predicted proteins | sample CryGeymet201501t_FD_83663 | JGI IMG/M metagenome (GOLD analysis project Ga0100403, IMG submission 83663) | Groundwater microbial communities from Crystal Geyser aquifers in Utah, USA - Crystal Geyser metaG 2015-01t | ecosystem: Environmental > Aquatic > Deep subsurface > Groundwater | place...
CAAAAATTCAGTAGAGATATAAAGATGAATTTGGCGCTCGGACAGAGAGGCGAGAAGGATTTGAGCCTCCAAAGGGGTGTAGTAGAGCTTCGCATCCAGCGTTTCTCCAGGAGAAAGGAGATGAAACCCAACGAATGTCATGAGGATTGAGAGCCCTAAGAACAAGAGGCCCATTGAAGATTGCATTTTCATTCGCCCGCCCCCTTAAAGATTTCATCTAGGCAAGATGAGATGAGGTCACCCTCACTCCACAAGTCTTAAACTCTTCCCAACATTGTCTTTTGCCTTTTCAAGTTTTTCAGCTTGAACTCCAGGCAAGTCCTTTAAGAGCGGAGCATATTTTTTATCAATGAGATTTTTAGTTTCTGTGAGAAGCTCATCAAGGCCATGGGACTTTTCCAACTGCTCCACAGAGGCTTCCTGGTGAACTCCATACTTTTGATGAAGAGCTTTTCCCAAATTTGGATAGCGATAGATCAAATATTTTTTTAACTCTCGGTGTTCGACAACCGCTTTGTTGCGATCATTGGAAAGGGTGACAAGCTCCCCCATCATTTCTCGCACTTTTTCTGAGTTTTTCTCGCGACGTTTACGCTCCACCAATTTTTCAATTTGAGAGTTCAGATCAGCAATCTGAGCTTCAAGACCAATGATTTTCGCATTCTTCTCACGATATTCTCTTGAGTCCGGGCCTTCTTTTGACGCTCCAGAAGCCTCTGGCGCTGCGGCCGCTCCGTCTTCACTGGCAAAAGCCGCTGGCAAACCAAAAGTCAGTGCTAAAGCATGGACGACGAGGACTTTTTTAAGAACTTTCATGCTGCTCCCATTTTAAATGAATCGACAAAACTTTAAGCCTTTGCAAAACCACATGGGCCTTCACCGCAGAAATGGATTTGATCTCAAGGGTTCCATTTTTAATTCCACTTAAGAGATCTTCAGAGTTCCACCCCAACTTTTTATCTGTCAGAGACTCTAAAACTTCCTTCCTCAAATCCGCCGTATCGATTCCAGAAATGGTAAGATTGTAGAGCAAACCCTCAACGCTGCCCCTCTCATCTAAGGCTGTTGCCAGTTGGGAAATGTCCACTTGATCCAAACTGTCTGCCACCATCGAAGCCACTTCAAGCTGAGGGTCCCCCATCTCAAAGGATTCCAATTGGCTTTCCTCACCGAAGTTCTCTTGAAGCTCATCGCTCTGAAAAGTCTCTGGATCCATAGAAGCTGAAAAATCCTCAGCAGAACTCTCTTCAACGCTGCCCTGGTCAAACTCTTGCTGGTCGTCGGGGCTCCCTAAGGGGTCCGAGAAGTCCTCGAGCTCCTCACCTCCGGAAAAATCAGTAGCCTCTTCCTCTAAGGAAGACTCAGAGAAATTTTCCATCGATTCTTCGTATGGGACTTCTTCCTCGACTGGAGAGTTGGATTTGTCGCTTTGGGAGGACTCCACACTCTCTTCGGAGGGAGAGTCCAACGACGTGGATTGCACCGTGCCGTCCATTTCGATAAAAAGGGCCGCTTCGCAACCTGGGCAATCGATCAAGCCGAAATCATCTGGAAGATCGGCCTGACAAAAAGGGCAATTGGACATTCTATAATTTTAGCTTCTTTTTCTTCTTTTTCTCAAGGCGTCTGCGCTCTTCTCGATTCATTCTCGATTCGTCTGGACCTCCACCTGGACCCGAGCTGTAGCTCATCTCTTGAGAAGGTCTTTGCGGTTGGGCGAAAGGCATGAAGTTTTGAGGAAGATCCTCATCGGCCCCTTGATAAGAAAGCTCGCTGCTATCCAGCTCTTTTTGCTCCCTTTCGGCCACAAGCTCTCGACCTCGGTCCTGGTCCACAAGTTGAATTCTAAAGAGCTTCTCGATTGCCTCCGACTTGATCAAAATGTTTGCCAGTTCGAAGGCTTTAAAAGCCTCCTTTTTGTATTCAATCACAGGATCTTTTTGAGCATAGGCTCTTAGGTTGATGCCTTCCTTGAGCTTATCCACACCTTCGAGATGCTCTTTCCACTTTTGATCAATGGCTTGAAGGACAACCATTCGAACGATTTGGTCAAAGAACTCGCCCAAGTGCGCCTTTTGCCTGTCGTAAGTCATCTTGACGCTGTTGCTGACCAACTCCGTGATGGCCTCCGCAGGCATCAACCGAATTTCTTCTTCCTTGAACTGAAGACCAAACTGACGAGAACACTCCGTCAATAGCCCTTCAATGTTCCAATTTTCGCGCTTTGCTCCCTCAGGAATGTAAATATCCAAAACTCTAGAGACCACATCTCCAAGCATGTCTAAGACAAATCTTTCAATGCCTTCGCCTTTTAAAATTTGGCGACGCATTCCATAGATCGCTTTTCTCTGCTGGTTCATCACGTCATCGTAGTCGAGGAGGTGCTTTCGAATGTCAAAGTTATGACCTTCAACCTTCTTTTGAGCCCCTTCTATGGCGCGAGAAACCATGCCCGCTGTGATGGGCTCATCTTCTGGAACTCGAAGTGTGTTCATGATCTTCTGAATTCGCTCTCCATTGAAAATTCTCATCAGATCATCTTCAAGGGACAAATAGAACTTGGAGGCGCCTGGATCTCCTTGGCGCCCGGATCGACCTCGAAGCTGATTATCGATTCGACGAGATTCGTGGCGTTCCGTTCCTATAATATATAGACCACCGGCCTCTAAAACTTTGGCCTTCTCTTTTTGGCAAGACTCTTTAAATTTTGCGGCCATCTCCATGATTTGCTCTTCTGTGGCATCCTTTGGAAGTTCGGCTCGCGCTAAAAACTCTGGATTTCCTCCAAGCAAAATGTCTGTTCCTCGACCGGCCATATTTGTTGCGATGGTCACCGCTCCGAAACGCCCCGCCTGGGCTACAATCTCAGCTTCTCGTTCATGATGTTTTGCGTTTAAAACGTGGTGGGGAATCTTTTCCGCTTTCAATATGTTGCTCAGTCTCTCCGACTTCTCAATACTCACGGTCCCCACTAAAACCGGCTGCCCCTTCTTTTGAGCTTCTCGAATCTCTTTGGCCATCGCCTTATATTTGGCTTGCTCCGTTTTATAAACCTCGTCGTCCATATCGATTCTTTGAATCGGTCGATTGGTTGGAATCACTTGCACGTCCAATTCATAGATTTTCTTGAATTCGACAGCCTCTGTTTCGGCGGTTCCGGTCATCCCGGAGACCTTGTCATACATTCTAAAGTAGTTCTGAAAAGTGATGGTCGCTAAGGTTTGGTTCTCGCCTTTCACTTTTAGACCCTCTTTGGCCTCAACCGCTTGGTGAAGACCATCACTCCAGCGCCGACCCTGCATCAACCTTCCGGTGAACTCATCGACGATAATCACTTCGCCATCCTTAATCATATAGTCCACATCTCGGCTAAAGAGATGATGGGCCTTCAAGGCTTGGTAAATATAGTGCATATAATCGATATTGGCTGGATCGTAGAGGTTCCCAACGCCCAAAAGCTCCTCTGCTTTTGCGTTTCCCTCTTCAGTCAAAGACACGGTCTTGGTCTTTTCCTCCATGGTGAAGTGAACATCTAATTTTAAGTGAGGAATAATTTTATTGATCGTGTGGTACTTGTCCGAATGATCGTCTTTGGGCCCAGAGATGATTAAAGGAGTTCTCGCCTCATCAATTAAAATCGAGTCACATTCGTCCACGATAGCAAAATGAAGGTCCCGTTGAACGTAATCATCCAGATCGAACTTCATATTGTCTCGAAGGTAGTCAAAACCAAACTCATTGTTGGTTCCATAAGTGATGTCCGCCGCATAGGCGGCTTTTCTTTGTCGGTCTGAAATGTCATGGATAACCGTGCCGGTTGTCAGCCCCATGTAGCCGTAAAGCTGACCCATCCACTCGGCATCTCGAGTGGCCAAGTAGTCGTTCACTGTGACCACATGGACTCCGCGTCCGGTGAGGGCATTGAGATAAACGGCCAAGGTCGCAACCAGAGTCTTCCCCTCGCCCGTCTTCATTTCTGAAATCGTACCTCGGTGAAGGGCGATCCCGCCGATCAACTGAACATCGTAATGCCTCATCCCTAAAACACGAACACTGGCCTCTCTTAAAGCGGCAAAAGCTTCAGGGAGAAGGTCATCTAAGGTCTCCCCTTTTATGAGGCGCTCTTTGAACTCCGCCGTCTTCCCTTTCAGCTGGTCTTCGGACAGGGCCTTCATGCTCGGCTCAAGGGCATTGATCTTATCAATCAAAGGCTGAAGCCTCTTCATGTCGCGTTCGTGTTTGGAACCAAAAATCTTGGTCAAAGCTTTAGTAATCATAGGTTTTTAAACATAATCCCAAAGGGGGAAAGCTGTCTAGTGAGCCTTCGGATTAGTTTTTTTAGGTGCAGGACGAGGAAAAGGGAGGCAAAAAGGTCAGAACCTGCGTTCTCTGAACCTCTGAAGTCAAACTTAAGACTCAATCGATGTCGGCTGAGCTCTTTCTGAAGGCTTCAAAGAGGACCATGGCCACGCTGGTGGCCAAATTCAGACTTCGAATGGGCCCAGGCATGGGGATGGTTAAGCATTGATCAGGAAATTGATTCAAAAGAGACTCATCCAAACCCTTTGTTTCTCTGCCAAAAACGATCCAGTCCCCATCTCGAAAGTCATTCTTTGAAAAATCTTTACTCGATTTTGTGGTGAAAAAGAAAACCCGGGTGGGATCCTGGACCTTCGCCCACCAAGATTCAAAAGTGGGATGGTGAGAAAAAGTCAAATGAGGCCAGTAATCGAGACCGGCCCGTCGAAGTCGCTTGTCTGAGAGTTCAAAACCTAGCTTCCCCACGACGTGGAGCTGAGCTTGATAGCCCACGCAGCTTCGACCGATGTTTCCCGTATTGGACGGAATTTCGGGCTCAATCAAAACAACATTCAAACGAATTGGTGTGGACATGGCTGGCGATCATCAAGATCTCTGGCGAAAAAGTCAAACATGGGGAAGGCTCCCCATGACATTCATTGACTATTCTCTACGATTTGATACCTCAAGAGGTCAGACATGAAAAAAATTGAGGCCATAGTTAAGCCCTTCAAACTAGATGATGTGATCGACGCTCTCAATGAGGTCGGAGTCGAAGGGGTTTCTGTCTCTGAAATTCGCGGGTTTGGACGGCAAAAAGGACGCTCAGAGATTTACAAAGGCGCCGAGTATGTCGTGGATTTTCTCCCAAAAATGAAAATTGAAGTGGTTGTGAGTGACGACCTTTTAGAGCCTGCTCTTGAGGCGATCAAGGCGGCAGCTCACACCGGTCGCATTGGCGATGGAAAAATTTTCGTTTTTAACGTTGAAAAAGCTTTAAGAATTCGCACCGGTGAGACAGATGAATCGGCCCTCTAAAACAAACAAAGGAGAACAGAACAATGAAATCCAGTGAAGTGATCAGTTTCGCCAAAGAACAAGGAGCCCTGATGGTGGACCTTCGGTTCACAGATCTTCTCGGATCTTGGCAGCACGTAACTATGCCCATCGCTCAATTGACTGAGGGGCTGTTTGAGGAAGGAGCTAACTTTGATGGGAGCTCTATTCGTGGATGGCGTTCGATCAACGAATCTGACATGACCATGATTCCTGACCCAAGCACCGCTCAGATGGATCCGTTCACTGAAGTCCCAACTCTTGTTCTTATTTGCGATATCGTTCACCCTGACACTCACGAGCCTTACGAGCGAGACCCAAGGCAGATCGCAAAACAAGCCGCCGCTTACTTGAAATCCTCTGGGATTGCAGACACCGCGTTTTTTGGTCCAGAAGCAGAATTTTTTATCTTTGATGACGTTCGCTACGATCAAAATGCTTACAGCGGCTACTACCAGGTCGATTCTGATGAGGCCGCATGGAACTCTGGCCGAGACGAGGATGGAAGAAATCTCGGCTACAAGCCCCGCCCCAAGGAAGGCTACTTTCCGGTTATGCCGACCGACTCTCTTCATGACCTGAGGACGGAAATTTGCTTGGAACTTGAAAAGATGGGATTCCAGGTTGAACGGCAGCATCACGAAGTGGCTTCCGCCGGACAAGGCGAAATCAATTACAAGTTTGATGAGTTGGTGGCTTCCGCTGATAAAATGATGTGGTTTAAATATATCGTTAAGAATGTGGCTCGCCGACATGGGAAAACAGCGACCTTCATGCCAAAGCCCATCTTTGGGGACAACGGGTCTGGAATGCACGTCCACATGTCTTTATGGAAAGGGGATCAACCCCTTTTTGCCGGCGACAAGTATGCTGGGCTCTCTGAGCTGGCTCTCAATTATATCGGTGGAATTTTAAAGAACGCTCCCTCACTCTGCACTCTGACGAACCCGACTTTAAATTCCTACAAACGTTTGGTTCCCGGTTTTGAGGCTCCAGTGAAGTTGGCCTATAGCTACAAAAACAGATCTGCCGCTATTCGAATTCCAAACTCTGGATCAAGTCCAAAAGCAAAAAGAATTGAGTTTAGGACTCCCGATGCCGCTGCAAATCCTTACCTGGCCTTTTCTGGCCTCTTGATGGCTGGAATTGATGGAGTTTTAGGGAAAGAGGATCCGGGTCAACCTCTAGACAAGGACATTTACGGACTTCCCCCAGAAGAGCTCGCTGGGATTCCGTCAGTCCCCAGAACATTGGATGAAACCTTAAGCCATTTTAAAAACAATCACGAGTTCCTTTTGAGAGGTGAAGTTTTTAGCCAAGAGCTCACCAAATCGATTTATGATTATAAATTTGAAAAGGAAATCATTCCAGCTCAACAGAGACCCACTCCGTTTGAGTACTTTATGTACTACGACGTATAAATTTCTCCGCTCACTTTAAAGTTGAACGGAAAGGATTGAACAAAAGTTCCAATAAGAAGAAAGCCGAAGGTCACTTCGGCTTTCTTCTTTTAAAATTGAGAAGACCATTCGTCTTAAGTTTTTCTGGATGTGATTTTGGCCCGTTGTGATCTTTTCTTTTCGGAGAACTTTTCCAGCCCTGGCCAATGAATCTCTTCGAGGCCTTTGGCCAGAACTCCCGATCGATTTCTCATTGCGGTGCAAATTTCCTGCACCGAGCAAAAACTCTAGCGATTTTTGTTTACGAACACTCCCCCACCGCCTATCGTAAATCTATGACTGACGAAGCCGTTACATTTTTAGGTTATGAGTGGGTTCTCCTTGAAGATGGTCTGATCACCGTTGGGATCAACGACCAGGGGTTAGAAGAATTCACCGAGATCAATTCCATCTCCCTGCCTTCAGAAGATGAAGACGTTCACCCCGATGAAGTTTGCGGAGAGCTCGATACGGATCAAGGGCCACTCAACCTTTACTCGCCTGTTGCTGGTGTGGTTGTTGAGGTGAATGAAGCCGTCAGCGAAAATCCCTCTTTAATTATGGAAGAACCTTACGGTGATGGCTGGCTCTTTAAGGTGGAGCCAGACAATGTGGCCGACTTTGAAGAGCTCTCTAAGGCTTCAACCAATGACGACGAATAGTTGAGCCCTGATTGATATTTAATAAAAGACCGTCGCTCTCATTACGACGGTTTTTTTAAGTCTATTTTTTAAAATGATCTTCTTAAATTGATCTCAAATGATGAGTTTAAAACCAGTACTTCATCACGCCATTGATCGCAAAAACATCTGGGGAATCACTGGCCGTCATCAAGTATCTGGCATTGGCTCCTAAAGAAACCCAATCCTGATCCACCTTAAAAGTTTTGATATCAAAACCCAGGTTTGGCATCAAACCGCCATAGGTGTTTGTCGTTGGACCAATGTCTTCAACAAGAAGCCCTGTGGCGAGCCCCACATAACTGTCCCTTAAAATCATAAGATTGCCACCAAAGTTGTAGGTTCCTTTAAGAAGAAAACTTGTTCTTTTAAAGTCGTCCCCTGCATTTGCATTGTAAATGGCCTGGCTCACTTCCATCCCAGCTCCGAACGGAATCACGGGCTGAAATCCAACGTCCACCCCATACTCTGCCCCTGTATCAAAAGAGCCTTCCGGATTGGAAACTCCCACTAAAGCCGCAATATGGGGCTCAAACTCTTCCCGAACTTCCACCGCTCTCACCTCTGGAAGAGACTTCCTGAGCTGACTCTCTGTTGTGCTTTGGGCGTAGATATTGAAACTAAGCCCAAAAACACTCACTAAGATGCTTTTTTGCACCAACATTAATGACTTCATAGTACCTCCATTCCTAAAGTATTCACGGAAAGGGGAAAGAAAACATGATCAAAAAGAAAAGGATTTGTTTAGAATCCGACACAATCAACTGGACCCTTTTCAAGAAAAGTGGGAGGGATAAAGCATGACGATGAAGCAGTTTGTCTCTTCTCCAACATTCAAATGGATCATTTTTCTCTTTGGGCTAGGCCTTTCTTTTTGGATGTTCACTACTTTTCAGCTTCACTACGACCAAGAGCAGATTCTTGGCAAGGTTCACAAACTATTAACCACGGGAGAATGGACTCACTATGGCAACCGAAGCACAGGGCTCGGCTACAATCCCGGAACTTTGCTGACTCTCTTGGCTGGAGCTCCCATGGCGCTTTGGTATTCGCCTTACTCGGCGATGGGGCTCATTGTTTTTACCCAAGCCCTAGCTTGTGCTTTTTTCTATTTTCCACTCTCTAGAGTCTTCGGAAATCTCTCAGCGACCTTCTTTTTGCTTTTATTTTGGCTGAGCCCCTGGAGAATTGAGCAGGTTGAACTTTATAACCCCTCTTATCTTTTTATTTTTTCCGGTCTCCATTTTTACTCAGCCTTCAAACTCTCGAAAAAGAAGAGTTTTTTTTGGAGCGCTGTCCACGTTTTAAATATGGGCCTCTGTGCTCAGGTTCACTTTTCGGTTTTGATCTTGGGAGTGACCTCCCTTGTTCTTTGGGCCTTTAAAATGGTGCGGGTTCACTGGTGGGGTGTGATCTCTGGGCTGCTGCTGACCTTGCTCAGCCTGCTGCCTTACTTCCTCAGTCTCGCCGCCCAACAATCTGAGACCATGGCCGTGGACTCTTCTTCCGGCTTTTTTCCTGGAAAGAATCTGATTTATATCTATCCTGTCATTAAAGCAGCGCTTTATTGGCTGAGGTATGGATCCTTTTACTTTGCTCGACATATTTTTACGACCGTTCACTTTGCTTGGATCGACAACGAGTCTTTAAGAACAATAGTGGACCTCTCCTTTCATATTCTAAAGTGGCCCATTGGCATCGCAACTTTGTTCATTTCAGGTCTTTTTCAGTGGAAGTTTTTAAAGATGATTTTGGAAATGAAGCCTTTTCGGCGAGAGCCCGATCGAAAGCAGCTCTCTGAAAAAAATTGGATGCTTCATTATGGATTTTACCTCTTTATAGGAATGCTGATTTCAGCCGCCCTGTCTCCGGTGGAGTTTAACCACTGGCACCTCATTCTTTGCCTCCCCTTCTCAGCCCTTTTGGTGAGCATCGGCCTTGGAAAATACATCGAGCAAAAAAACAAATGGCATTGGTCCCTTGTGGCCATCTTGGTCTATTTTTGCATCTACAATTCCTTCGCCGTCATGGGGAGCAAAATGCATAACCTAGGAAACAGCTACCATGACCAAGTCATTGAACGGTTTCCGGTCGAATAAGGTACCTGCTTCTCTTTCCGATATGCGGTGCATATCGGAAAGAGAAGCAGGTGCCTTATTTCTTATTCTTTAGAAACTAGGATTGTTTTAAATCCAAACTCGACGTCTATTTGATTTTGCTCAAGATAGGATTGAATTTCGCTCGCTAGTATTTTCTGGTCTTCCATCGGGAGAAGAGCTCCCGGGAACATTCGCACCACAGTCTCAGACACTTTGGCAGGACTGCCTTGATCTTTCAGGACCATAGCGTTCTGTGCTCTCAATTTAAAATCATGGCTGAACATTTGCTCCTCTAAACACGGTGAATCCCCTTGCTTATGGTTTCCAACTTTAAAGCTAAACTTAGGATAATTTTTCGAAATATATCCCCAGATAATTTCTCGAATCCCCTTTAAATTTGAATTTACGTAGCCTGGATCTCTATAGAGTGAAACAAATACCCCTCCCGGCTTTAAAACCCTCCTAATTTCAGACAGAGTTCCGCCTAGGTCCGAAACCATATGTAAAAACATGTGCGATACGATACATTCAAATTCATTTCGGCCATAAGGCATCGCTTCTGCTCGACCAAAATCAAAAGACCAGTCAGGAAAAGACTTTCTTGCAATAGCGATCTCAGATTCAGACTGATCAATTCCTGAGTAGGAGTGGTTAAATGCCCTACCCAGATACCTGACTAAATCTCCAGTCCCGCATCCTAGATCCAGCATTCTCTTCGCCAAAAATTGATCGGCAATTTCCGCAACCAAAATTTGATAGGTATTTTGCCCAGCTGCAGAAACATACTTCTTCATAGCATCATGGGTGGACCCAGGATCCCTTCTTTGAATGTCTAAAAAAATTGTTTGAGATTCCTTTAAACTCAATCCATCCCCATTGAGCACTCGCTTATAAAGCTCTTGCACATTATCCAAAGGACCCTCTCTTCATTTAAATCTAAGTGCGCCAATACATCATAGATAAATACTTAAGAAACTAGGAGTCTAAACATTTGTCATCAGCCTGAGAGAAAACCCTTAAAACAAGGTACCTGCTTCTCTTTCCGATATGCGGTGCATATCGGAAAGAGAAGTAGGTACCTTTTAAGAGCCAGTGGGAAGTTGGTCGAGCGAGACGGAGTCGAAGTCTTTTCCGTCGAAACCGATGATCACACGTTCTTTGTCAACCACCGTGGCCACGTGAACTGGGCGGCCCCAGATTTTTTGCAGGTTTTGCATCGTGGCCTTCATGTAATCCGGCTGCATTTCGATGCCTTCAAACATATGCGCCAATAAAAGCTCTCCACGATTGTTGTGATTGGCATCCACAACAGAAATGATGGGTTGACCAAAGTTTGTCAGTTGAAAAAGAAGCTTTTTCTTAATCAATGGGAAATCTCTGGTGTCGACCTCATACTCATTGGTTCTTTGATTGAACTTATACACAAAGAGCTTGTTCTCAACACAAAACTCTTCCGTGAGGAACTCATCAATAAAGGTCACATCATTGTAATGCTTTCGAACCTCGAAGATTTTTTCTCGGCCAAGGTTGGTCTTTTTGTCCCAAGCCTTCTTTTCATCCAAACGAGTGCATTCGGACCACTCTCTTCCAAATTGCCCCTTGTTCCATCTTTCTTCGATATTTCGAAAGAGCTCAATTCCGACTTTGTAAGGATTGAAACCATTAGGTGCCATCGCCATCGTTCCACTGTGTCGATCGGCAAAATCAATGATTTCTGAATCATTCATGATCTTTTCCGTCATCAATCGAGAGTGCCAGTAGCTCGCCCAGCCTTCATTCATAATCTTCGTCATGCCTTGAGGGGCGAAATAGTAAGCCTCCGCTCGAATGATCGACAGCACATCTTGCTGCCATGCCGCTAGGGGGGCGTGATCCATCAAAAATTTCAACACGTCTTTCTCTGGATTCTCTGGAACCCCCTGAACTTGGTTTCTAAACTCTTCGGCTTTCTTCTGCTGTTGCTCGGCCACAAATTCGGGCGGGTTGATGTACTTCTCCATATAGGACTTATGAACTTTGAGCTTTCCATCATGGCGCTCCACCGCTTGAGGCACAACTTCCTCGTTGGGGTCTTGCTTTGACTTCGTAACATAGGGAGCGTGACGGTCGATCAGATTTTCTAAGCTCAAGCAAACATCGATAAAGTCTTCGACCGGCTCAACGCCAAATCGATCCATATACCTTCGAATTCTCGTGGCATGATTGGCCATCTGATCCATCATCTTTGTGTTCGTCGGACCAAACCAAGCATTGTTTTTGAAGAAATCGCAGTGTCCATAAACGTGAGCCATCACCAACTTTTGATCGATAAACTCGTTGCCCTCCATCAAATAGGCGTAGCAAGGATCTGTATTGATCACGAGTTCATAGATTTTAGAAAGACCGTACTCGTAGCTTTTTGAAAGCTGCTCGTAGTCCATTCCAAATCTCCAGTGAGGATAGCGAACGGGAAACCCACCATAGGCAGCAATTTGATTGAGCTGATCATAGGTCACGATCTCAAAGATGGTCTCATAGAAGTCTAAGCCCACATCTTGAGCGATCTTCATGATTTTCCTTCGCTCTTTTTCAAGTTCAGGCGTTAAATTGGCCATCTACTTCCCTTTCCCCAAAAAGTCTTTAATCGAGTCAATGATCTTGTCCTTACTCTCAATGCGAGAAATCACTAAGGATTCCTCACCTGGGAGCGACTTCTCCAGGTCCTTCAGAAACTGTCCACTTCCATATTTGCTTTCCACCTGACCGTAAGCAAACTGGTTCACTCTCGGAAGAAAGTAATCTTTGAGCAGTTGAATACAATGCTTGGTGTCTTCCCCACTCCAGTTGTCTCCATCAGAAAAATGAAAGGGATAAATATTCCACTCATTTGGGTTGTAGTCCTTTTCGATGATCTTTTGACAAAGACGGTAGGCGGAGCTGATTAAAGTTCCTCCGGACTCACTGGTCGAAAAAAAGGTCTTCTCATCCACTTCTTTTGCCGCCGCATCATGAATGATAAATCGAGTCTCTAAGCCTTTATAATTCTTCTGAAGCCAGGCATTGATCCAAAAGCTTTCGAGACGAACAATCTCTTTTTGCTCTTCTCCCATGGAACCAGACACATCCATCATATAAATGACAACCGCATTGGCCGCTGGCTTTGAAACCTTCTTCACCGTGCGGTAACGCATATCTCTTTTGATGGGAACCACTCTTGGATCCAAGGGGTCATAGGATCCGCTGGCAATGCTTCGCTTTAAGGCTTCTTTATACGAAGATTTAAAGTGCTTCAGATTATCCGGCCCGATTGGGGCTCGTCCGGTGTACTTGTTTGAAAAACTATCGACTCGCTTGTTTCCCTTAGGCTCGATTCGTGGAAGTTGAAGCTGCTCCCCTAGAATTTCGGCCAACTCATCAATCGTAACGTCGGCTTCTAGAGTGTGCTCACCCGGAGAATCACCCGCTTGACCCTGACCCGGCTGCTGCTCGCCATCGACGGCGTCCCCTGGCTGACCTTTTCCTTGGCCCACCCCACCTGATTGCTTGGGCCCATATTTAAATCTTGGAAGATCGATGGAGGGAATGGGAATCTTGACGTACTCGTTCTCACGACGACCAATCATCTCCCCTTGGGTCACATACTTTTTAAAGTTCTGCTTGATGCGACCTTTTACAATCTCTCGGAAACGATTATGGTCTTCGCGTATTCCCATGGTTTAAACCACCTATTTCTTGTCTCTGATGTCTCCTCGAGCAAAAATGCTTGCCACATAGTGCAACACATCGATGGCCGAAATTTCATCATATCCAAAGTCCTTGATCAGTCTTGTCTTAACAATGTCGATCTTCTCTTGCGTGTCTTTGTCTACAACGGAAGAAACAAGGCTTGTGAGTTTAATTGAATCCTTCTGATCTTCAAAAAGCTTGAGCTCTAAGGCCTTATGAAGACGCTCGTTGGTTTTGTAATCGAACTTTCGGCCATCAACCGCAAGCGCCCCAATGTAGTTCATGATTTCTCTTCTGAAATCATCTTTCCTCGACTCTGGGATCTCAATCTTCTCTTCAATAGATCGCATCAGACGCTCATCTGGCTCCTCATCAGAACCGGTGTACTGGTTTCTGACTTTCTCCTTCTGAGTGTAGGCCTTCACATTGTCGATGTAGTTTCCACAAAGTCTTTGAAGAGCACTTTCATCCGCGGAGATCGCTCTTTGAACCTCAGACTTGATGATCTCTTCATACTCTTGCTTCACCACACTTAAAAGCTCTCTGTAATCTGCTTTTTGCTCTTCATTTGAAAGAAGAGAGTGATGCTTTAAGCCCCCCTCAAGTTCATTCAAGACCATAAAAGGATTTACAGATCCTTTGTTCATCTGCTGAGCCATAACAATGGCATTCGAGATTTTATCTTGAATGTATCGAGGAGAAATTCCGTCAAGGCCCTCGCGATTCACTTCTTTTCTGAGCTCCTTGATGTTGTCCTCAGTGTAGTTTGCCAAGGTTTTTCCATCATAGAGCTTGAGCTTTTGAAGACGAGTCAGATTGGCTTTCTTTGGCTTTTCAAGCCGAGTGAGAATGGCCCACATTCCGGCCATTTCAACCGTGTGAGGAGCAATGCTCACTCCTCTCAAAACGCGGCTATTGAAGTCCTTCGTGTAAATCTTGGTCTCGTCTTTCAACTTAGTGATGTAGGGAATATCGATCTTAACGGTTCGATCCCTCAGGGCCTCCATGAACTCATTGTCTTGAAGCTTGCGGTATTCCGGCTCGTTGGTGTGACCAATGATCACTTCATCGATATAGGTTTGAGCAAATTTCTTTGGCTTCACTCGATGCTCTTGAGAGGCTCCTAAAAGATCATAAAGGAAGGCCACATCCAGCTTTAAAACCTCAACAAACTCAATCATCCCGCGGTTTGCAACGTTGAACTCTCCATCAAAATTGAAGGCTCGTGGATCTGAGTCCGAACCGTATTCAGCAATTTTGCGGTAATTCAAATCTCCAGTGAGCTCTGTCGAATCTTGGTTCTTTTCATCTTTAGGCTGAAAGGTTCCAATTCCGATTCGATCCGCCTCTGACAGAGTGAATCTTTTGACTCTCACGTGAGTCAACACTCGATTGATGTCCCCATGATATTTCTCCATGAGCGCTCTGAAAAAGTAGCGAGACGGAGGACACAACTCACCGACAATATTGATTCGGAAATCCCCTTTGGCTCCGCGATTCAGCTCATCACAAACACCTTGTCTTAATTCTTCTGGAATCAAAAGAAGAGGGTCTTCGTGCATGGGACTTGGAAAGACCTTAACGTCCTTTCCAAAGATGTCTTCACACTGACCGGCCTCATCCACCCAGTCAAAGGTGTAAAGAGCGCCTTCGTCTGTTTTAGAATATCTCTCGAGACCTTGCTTCAACAGTCGGCAGATCGTGCTTTTCGCACTTCCAACAGGGCCGTGAAGAAGAATCACCC
>Ga0100403_1002418_pt1 | contig 14999 bp, 13 predicted proteins | sample CryGeymet201501t_FD_83663 | JGI IMG/M metagenome (GOLD analysis project Ga0100403, IMG submission 83663) | Groundwater microbial communities from Crystal Geyser aquifers in Utah, USA - Crystal Geyser metaG 2015-01t | ecosystem: Environmental > Aquatic > Deep subsurface > Groundwater | place...
CAAATTTGCTTACAGATGAAGAAAACACTTTCATCTGCCACTTCGACGCCGACAATAATCAAGAGAATTACTCAATCCAAAGACTTAACGCTCAATTAAAAACACTAAAAATTCCGAAAAATACTCAAAATTGAGGTTACTGATTCTTAATCCCAGAAAGAGCTGCTTGAACAACATACTCTTGATCAGCTCTAGATAAATTATTCAACCGCAACCACAGTTTTGGCCTTACTCGTTAAAAGAGCTTCGACATTAGCCACATCTATATTTCCATATTGATCCACGTCAGCAAAGCGCAGCTGAGCTCCCCTGAAAGTAAATGCATTGGCCGTGAAAACAAAAGTATAGCTTGGAAGAATAATTTCATCCCCAGGACCTGCTTCAATGAGCAAAGCCATCATTTCAAGAGCATGGGTCGCCGAACTAACCAACAGACAATGGGCCCCTGTCTCTTAGGACAACCACGCCTCGCCTCGCATTGCCTTGCCTTGTAAAAAGGCTGTCTCCAGCCATCTGGGCGGATTGAAGGCACTCTTTGATAGAAGACATCATTTCCTCAAAAAATCTGCCATATCAAAGCATTCGCAAAATCCAGCCAACTCGTCTAGATTCTAGCTCAACGTGAAGCTATCGATTGTTGTGCCCACTTACAACCAGGGCCCCTACATAAAAGACTGCCTCTGCTCGATTCAAGGCCAGAGCTTGAAAGAACTTGAGGTCATCATTCAAGATTCGTGCTCCACCGATGATACACAAACAATTTGTGAAGATTTTTGCAAAAGAGATCCGCGATTTAAATACTTTAGAGAAAAAGACTCTGGTCAAACGGACGCCTTAAATCGGGGCCTCAAACGCTCTTCTGGAAAATACTGGACCTGGATTTGCTCAGATGACTTTTATCTAAACAACCAATGCCTCGAAGCCCTGATCACACCATTAGATTCCCAAACTCCAGACGACCATTATGTTGGGGCTTTTGGAAATGCCAAATACACAGACGAAAAGGGAAGCTCTCTTTATGGCTACCACAAATTCTCACGCAACCTTGAAGAACTAGACCTTCAACACGACTGGCCCATTAGTCAGCCTTCTTCACTCCTATTAAAAGGTCGTCTCGATGAGATCGGCCCCTTAAGAACCGAGCTTTATCTAGGCATGGATTTAGACTTATTCTTACGCATGCTCAAAGGCGGGCGGCGCTTTAAATATGTAGACATTGATGTGGCTGGGGTGAGACTCCAAGGAGACTCAAAATCGGTCCGACTAAGAGAGAAAACGGCCACCAACGCTCTTGATATTATAGAGGGTCACTTTGGTAATATTGGATCTATACGAAGGTCTGCCTATGTCATGCAACTTACGCATTTGATGTTTGAACGCTTTGGAGGAAATTTAAAGATTCACAATAAAATTTCTCTTGTTCGCCTGAGAAGAAAAATGCTTTGGTTGGATAAAAAAAAGGTATGGTGGAGAAAACTGGGAACAAACACCTTTCTATCAAAACCAGTTTGCATTGCTTTTGACTGGACGAGTTATCATATACTCCATATGATTCCTTATTATGTGTGTAGATTAATATCGCTAACCCGAATTATTTTAAAGTGGAAGACAAGTCACGGAATTGTCTTTAAAGGACCACCTGTAAGTAGCGAAAAACTTAGCTAAAATAAAACCGGCTAATTGCTCTCCAAGATTTTATATAGGGAAATTGCTGGCGTCACATTTTCAAGCTCCATAAAAGCCAGCGAACCAGAAATCGCCTCGACGCTCTTCCTTTGGCAAAGTAAAAATTCAATGCCTTTCGAGTGAAAGTTAAGTTCAAGCGTATCGATAACAACATAGTCAATTCCGTAAAGCTTAATATCGGGCATTGAACCGTCTAAATCCTCTCGACAAACACCTAAAGTCTTAGGCTTTGTAAAGTTAGACAAAGGACTCCAATAAGGACTTTCGACTCGGGGCCACACCCCTTTGACTACCGAATATAAATACGGATTTTCATTACCAGAATGAAATGAAAATTGAGCCGGTCGATCAAATCGATATACATATATAAACTTTTCAAAGCCCATTTGCTTCACATTCACAGCAAAAAATCCGACAACAAAAATCCCTTTTAATGTAAGCAATTGCCAGCCATTAATCCTAAGGAGACCAAGCAAACGCTGGAAAAGCATACTCAAGATGGCAATGCAAAAGAATGCTTCGAAATAAGGCATTAGCCATTGGCTCACATCTTTTGTTAAATCCCAAACCAGCTGACGCGGAATCGGACGAAGAGAGTCGGGAATCCATACCAGAGAAGCACTACAAGCTAGAGTAAAAAAAGGAAACACCAATAACAGCTGTGTTCCAATGCACTTTCTTCCCTTATAAAGAGCGTAAAGCGCCCCAAAAAAAGAGAACACCGTCACAAGTTTTGCGCGATTGTGATCGAAACCAAAAAAATAAGTTTTCAGGGTCATGATGCCATCAAATGGCATATAGCCAACATGAAATTTAGTAGGCAAAACCTGATACACAAGCAAAAGAGAGAATCCAACAATCAAAGACGAAACCCATCTGCTATCAAACTTTGACACATCGATATGCCATGTCGGAAATTTTCTGGAAAGACAATAAACCACAATGACAAGGCAAAAAAGACCTCCTGCCAATATCGATGGGTCAATCTTTGTAAAGGCACAAAAGCTCAGCCAAACAGGACCAGCAGCCAACAACACAATTTTAAAAACCCATCCTATTTGGACCGGAAAATAAAAGGGTAAAATTAAAAATAACATCGCAGCATAAGGTAAGCTCAAGGTACCCATTGAAACAGAGGCAGCTAAGCATGCTGCCGAAGACCACTGCCAATCGTTAGAGACTTTTTCTTCGACTTGAAAAAAGTGAGAAATAAAGAGAAATAAAAAAGCTAAACCATAGACAGACTCTTTTGCAGTCTCCATTAAACCAAAGAGTCCAAAAAAGGAAAATACACAGGTAAGAAACATTAAAATCGTAAAAACTTCCGGAATTTTTATCCAAGAACAACGATCTCTTAAAGAAAACAATACGAACATGCAAAGTGGACTTAAGAATACCTTAACTGGTGCTGAGGCACTAATCACCGGAAACCAAGGGAATGTATAGCTTGTCGTAAAATATGACAAAGCAAGAAAGCCTGGAGACCCACCACTAGAAGTTACTGGTTTAAGATCTCCGTTGAGGTGAGCAATCAACCACCGCAAGCAATTATCCATCGTCCACGGAACTCGATAAAGCGACCAAATTCCATAAGCTAGAGCTAGAAGATAAATAAAAAATCGAAGAGAACTTGGTCTAGAGAAGGCGATCTCTACCTTTCTTTTTCTCAAAAGAACTAAGCAAACAACTAAAGAAACTACAGGGACAACTCGACTGCCCACCAAGACTGCCTGCACACCTACAATAGCCTCTAAAGCCATCGCGATATAAAGTAAGAAATTCAAGAACACCACTCCAAACGAAAGGGTTCCCACCAAAAGATAAAAAGAATTGGCCTTAGAGCTAAAAATGGTTTTAGAAATTAAAAGACCAGGCAAGATAACAAGGCCCAGTACGACTAAACTCATGGCAAACGTAGAAAAAACCAGGAAATTCATACGTTAAATACGACTAAACGTGTTCCTCATCAACAATATATTTTGGTCGACCTTTAACCTCATCATAAATTCGACCAATATATTCTCCCAAGACCCCTACTGAAATGAGCTGAACTCCACCTAGAAATAAAACCAGGATTACAACCGTTGGATTCCCCAGGGGAAATGGCCAACCACCCAATTTCATAACTAGGTAGACCAGAGCACACAAAAAAGATATCCCAGCGATGCCAAAGCCCAAAAGGGTGCTCAGAGTTAGGAGATAATTAGAAAAACAAACAATGCCATTTAAGCCAATTTTAAGGGAGCCAAGAAAGCGATTGTAATTGCCGTCACCGGAAAAACGTTCCGGCCGATCGAATAAAATGGAAGTCTGCTTAAACCCCACAACTGCAACAAGTCCACGCAAGAACCCATGAACTTCCTTGAGCTCCACAACGTTATCGACCACGCGTCGACTCATGAGTCTAAAGTCTCCGGTGTTGGGGGGAATAGTCACTTCGGCAATTTTGTTGATAAACTTATATCCCCAGTAAGCAACAGCTCTTTTAATGAGAGTCTCACCTTTTCTGTTTTTTCTCTGTGCGTAAACAACATCAAAACCTTCTCTCCACTTTGCTACCATCTCTACAATGAGCTCTGGAGGATCTTGCATGTCTACATCAATTACAACAACAGCTTGCCCTCTTGAACGCTGAAGGCCCGCTAAAGTTGCCATCGGCTGACCAAAGCGCCTAGAAAAAGTAAGTAACTTTATGCGAGTGTCTTTAGCCCTAGCCTCTAAAATCACTTCACGACTTCTATCAGGAGAGGGATCAAGAGCAAAAATAATTTCATAATCTTCAGTAAGTTGGGAGAGAATCTTAGAACAAGTTTCTAGAAATACAGGAATATTTTTTTCTTCTTTGTAAACAGGAACAACAACGGATAACAAAACTTCTTTAGAGTCAGGCATCTAATCTCTTTCTTCAAAGAATTGAGGATTCGAATCTAAAAAATCTACCGTGTCCTCAACAGCACTCTTAAGACTCCTCTTGGCAGTCCAGCCGAATTTTTTAAGCTTCTCTGTAGCCAATTGAATCCTCGGGGAGTCCCCAACCCATCCACGCTCTCCACCACCATAAGTTCGTTTAGGCGAAATTCCCAAACGCGCAGTGATGTAGTCAACCGATTGATCCACCAAAAGTGAATCATCGTGACCGATGTTGAACACCTCAAAGCTACCCTTTTTTATATTATCTATTCCACACCACAGACCCTCCATCAGATCCATAATATGCAAATAAGACTTATTCTGTTTGCCGTTGCCTAAAATGTGCAAAGTGGAGGGATCTTTTTTTAAGGCTTTCACGAAATCAAAAACATGACCATGCGTGTAGCGAGGCCCCATAATGGATACAAAACGATAAACAAGCCCCGTCATTCCATAACCTGCACTATAAGCGGCAATCATTGCTTCGCCAGCTAATTTGGAGGCAGCATACAAAGAGGTTTGCACAGGGAATGGACAATCTTCTGGAGTAGGGAAAACTTTTGGCTCTCCGTAAACTGATCCAGTAGAGGAAAACAACACATTATTACAACCCGCCAAGCGAGCCGCCTCAATTACATTCCAAGTGCCGGTGGTGTTAAAGTCTAAATCACGACGTGGTCTATCTGTTCCCTGTCTTACATCGGCATTGGCAGCAAAATGAACGACCCAATCGGGAGAAAAGTTATGGAAAGCTTTTTTACAGCTTTCTAATTCTCTTATATCGCCAGCAATAAACTGAAACCGATCATTTTCTTTGGCCGTCGAGACGAACTCTTCAAAACCCGTTTCCATATTGTCAAAGGCTAAAACCTCATGACCACGCTCAAGCGCGCTATCACAAAATGTACTACCAATAAAACCCGCACCACCGGTCACTAAAATTTTCATCTTCTACTTAATCCCTTAAAACAACTTGAGCACCCAGTTCATCAAAACGAAAAGGCACATCTCGCAAACCAGCTTCTTTCATCACACGACGAAGCTTGCGTTTATCCTCGGCAAGGAACATCAGGAAACCACCGCCGCCTGCGCCAATGAGTTTTCCACCTAGCGCACCGTTTTGAAGCGCTAATTGATACCACTCGTCGATACGACCATTAGACATTTGCTTGGAGCGCTTCTTCTTATGCTCCCAGTGAACGTTCATTAAATTAGCAAACTCATTGAGATCACCTTTTTCAATGGCCTCCCAACTCTTTGTACCCAAGTCTTTTACAAAGTGGAGGTTTTGAATCATCTCTTCACTTGGGTCGACCAACTTCTCAGAGTTTGCAGTGTTTAACTCCGTAATCGTCTGATCGTTCTGTTCCTTCAAGATATCATTGGCGCTTCTGGAATAACCAGTGAAAAACAGTAACAAATGCTCCTCAAGTTCGGTATGAACATCTCGATCAATTCGAAGGGGATTGGCCGTTACTTGTCCGTGTGTGTTAATTTCAAAACGAGTTAAACCACCAACAGAGGAAATATACTGATCTTGTTTGCCAATAGGAGCTCCCAATTTATTAATCTCTATATCACAAGCATCTTCAGCCAAGCTAAGTGCTGTGTGAAAATGCTGCGTATACGTGTAAAGAGCTTTTAAAAGCGCTACCGTGAAAGTGCCTGAGGACCCAAGCCCGGTTCCCGAGGGAATATCCGCAAAACTTGAAATCTCAATAGAGTTCTCCACACCAGTCATTTTAAGTGCTTCACGAATAATGGGGTGTTTGATCTTATCAACTGTCCCCACCTTTTCCATTTCAGAATACTTGAGGATAATGTTCTCTGCGAAGGTCTCGTGGAGAGAAAGATAAATATACTTATCAATAGCAGCACTTAAAAAAGTTGAACCATAGCGCTCATAATACGACGGCAAATCAGTACCACCACCACCAAGAGAGATTCGAAGGGGAGCCTTTACTATAATCATATTTATTTTCTATAGGCGAAAAGCGCTCGTTGCAATCGCAGAATAGCCCAATAAACCCCTGATTTCGTATGTAGAAGCCGAAAAACACTACCAGGCTTGCCCACTGCACCGCCTCAGCTCAACTCGACAAGCCCCCATTTCAAGCTCGGAAACCACAGAGGGGCAAAACTCTTTCACCCTAGATCTTTTTGTGTTCAAAAATTCACGGTAACTTCGATCGGCTGGAATCCAATCCAAAAAGCACTCCTCATTACCGATGGCTAGAAAATCTAAGCCCTCAAATTGAGCAAGCACTTCTTGTTCCAGGTTTACAACTCGATGCTGAGTCCCAAATCGAGAACTATAAGTTACATCCAGCGAGGGCTTTTCAGTAAAAGCCAAATAAATAGGCCAGAGCTTTGCATTAAAATTATACTCTTGAGCATAAAGAGCCCCAACACTAAGCCCATCCGAGGAGCCCTCTGCTACTTCATAAATACGGTCATAAGCCGATAAAACTTGCGCCTTTAGGTTTGAACTCCTAAAGAACTGATAGTCAAAGTTATTATAAAAGAGGAAACCTCGCCGCAGACCAACAACGCTCAAGATTAAAACGAAGGCAAACGAATATAGAAGTTGTTTTTTCGAAGAACACTTTAAAGTTAGAAAATAAGCACCTAGCAAAGAAAAGGCAATCATCAACGGAGCTAAGGCGAAACGCAATACCCCGCCATTGTTGCGTGTAGGGTTCACAATAAGCATGGCTAAAATTAGGACAAAACAAAAAATCAAATATTCAACATATTGAAGTTCTAGCCTTACAGTTGTCTTGTTCTTTCGAAACTCCGTAATTAGGATTAAAAGCGTGAAGCAAAAAAGTATAAGAAAAACAACTAAGCCCACAGTTCCAGTAAACAAACTGTAAAATTGCTCTGGATAAAAGCTAAAAAAACCCTTTCCACCCCATTCAACAACCCAATCACTTGAACTATCCATTTGAACACGTGAATAATATTCAATTAACCGCTTTACTGCGCTCCAACGAAAAGCTGTCACAACAGCAATCCCTAAAAACGGGAGCGCTAAACTCAAAAAAAACTTACTACTAAAAAGGCGCTCCTTTAGACTAAAAGTTCTCTCTAAATAGAAAAACTGAAAAGCACTGAGCGAAAAAACCACGACAACCAATACAGACATGTTGTGAAAACGTTCCAAAAAGGCAAGTCCAACAAAAAGAATCGTCTTCCAATCTGGTTGATATAAAGAAAGAAGAGCTAAGCTAAGCCAAAGCGCCCCAGAAATATCGACCCTTAAATCAAAAACATTGCCTGGAACTGCTGTGAAGAAACCAAAGCCCAAAAACACAGCTAGCAAAAGTGAAAAAAACAAGGCCTTGTTCACTCTTAAGGCAGGTAATTTTCTGGAAAGGAAGGCACTTATCCCAACAAGAACTCCCAAGCTCCATGCAATCTGTCCCCAAACAAGCGTTTGGTAACTAAATCCGGTGAGTTTCAGAAGAAAATAGAGCCACGAAAACAAAAGCAAACCCTGCTCTTGGGTTTTCCATAAAAGCGCTAAACCACTGAAGAAGCCTTCTTGATTGTAGGCTATGGCTAATTTTGAAAAATAACCCAAGCCATCATTTAAAAAAGGGAAATCTATAGGGCCTAGTGCCATAGCAAGCTAGACTTTATCCCAATACGTGCATTTTCTAAACTCGGCCGCACCATTAATTATTCATAGTAAAAACAAGTAGGTCAGTGTAAAACTCAAGCATGTCTTTCAATAGCAAAAAGCACATTTTAATAACCGGAGGCTCCAAGGGAATTGGCTCTGTTGTGAGTCGAAAACTTATCAAAGAAGGTTTTCATGTCTCCATTTTTGCTCGAAATCAAAATATACTGGAGAGCCTTAAGACCTCGCTTTCACCCAACGAGCAAGAGCAAGTCAGCCTCTATGCTTGTGATGTGAGCAAAGAAGAGGCTGTTAGTAAAAACATCAAGCATGCCATTAAAAATTACGGTGCCGCCCACGCTCTCATTTGCTGTGCGGGAATTCATGGCCCGCTTGGAAAGTTTTGTGACACTCAAAGTGTTGAATGGGAGGAGGCCTTTAAGGTAAATGTCTTTGGTTCGATGTATGCCCTTCGAGCCGTTTACCCTTCTATGAAGAAGCAAGGGCATGGGCATGTTGTCTTTTTTTCAGGAGGCGGGCAGGCCGCCATGCCTGGATTTTCAGCCTACGTTGGCTCGAAAGGGAGTATTTGGAGAATAACCGAAACTCTCGCTGCCGAACTCAAGGAGGACAACATTATGGTCAATGCCATTGCACCTGGAGCCGTCGACACCGGCCTTCAAGACCAAGTCATTGCAGCAGGCCCAGCCAAAGTAACAGAAGACTACTTTAAGCAGATTAAGAAGATAAAAAAAAGCGGAGGGACTTCTCCAGACTATGCTGCCAATCTTTGTGCCTATCTAGTAAGCGAGCAATCATTGGGCTTAAGTGGGAAAACTCTAAGCGCAAGGTGGGACAAACCCGAAGAATTTGAAAACAAAAAAGAGATTAGCAACAGTGATCTTTTCACCTACAAACGAGTCATCAACAAAACCGGGGGCACTCGTTTTTAAAAAGCAACGTAGATAAAGGGCACCAGTGGGAGGCTCATTCTATAGAAAATGTAACTTAAAAAAATTGCCAAAAAAAAGCCAAGGCAAAAACTTAGGGCTTTTGAACCTACAAAAAAATAGCTTAGTTTTTTATAAATATCTCTCATTCCTTCCAACCCCATCGCTCCATTGCCTTTTTCTTTAATGCTTCAGCATAGATTAGAGCAAACTTTCTACCACCACTTCCTACAAAATGAACCCGATCACCATAGTCATTAGCGGTAAAACCAGTTTCATCAACCACTCTTGAAGTGATTCCATGTTTTTCATACCCAGCTTTACCCATCTCGTAGGTGACTTGGTAACATTTTTTTTGCTCTGGAGTAAGTTGTTTAAAGAAAAATGGAGACTCGTAGGGAATAAAAGCCAATGAAATTTCTCGCATTAAAGGAGGGAAAAAAGCTGGTAAATTTTTAAAGTTTTCGTCGACACTTTCAACAAGCGGCCTAGAGGTGGATCTAACCTGGTCAAACTCACAAAAGTGCCCACCTCTGCCAACAACAAGTTTCAAATCAATACTAGACCGATCGTCAACCTGATCAGACATCTTCTCCAACATGGAAACCCCGACCGCATCATCATCAGCAAAGTTTTTCCGAGCCAACAAAGAGGATTTTATATCACCCGAAAATAGATTACTCCAAACCGTAAAAAACTGCGTGTATCCAATACCTGTCCATAAATCTGTAAAATATAAGAGCGAATCGAGTTTAAATGCAATCTTTCGCTCCAACAACTCCTCAAAAAAACTGGAATCCTCACTCTGACCTAATCTTCTTTCATGTTGAGCATAAAACTCATCTCTAACCGGATAATCTAAGAGCATATTTTTGTAATAAGCATCCCAATATGCATATTGGTTTCTCAAGCGAGAAGGGTTTCCAGAAAAATACGGCGCGGAATCAAAAGCATACAATACTTTTCTCCCCTGCTTCAACAAGGCTTCCGCGGCAACCAAAGAGAACTCCGTTGGAGCTCCCCCACGAAGCGCAAAGTTAAAAACTTTAAAATCAGAACCTAAAAGATTCTGAAGGTGTTTTGTCCAAAGCTCCCCAGAACCCTGTCCAACACCATGACTTATAGAAGAGCCCCCAATAATAACTATTATTTGTTCCTCAGTAGAGTTTTCCAAAACAATTTGTCTGAGGTTTGAGGCCGTAGGAAAAAACAAGCTTTCCGGACTTAAGAACAGATGGAATCGAGTAAAGTCCTTATAAAAGGAATGTTTTGCGAAATATCTTCCAGCAAGCGAAACCGCTGCCAAACCAAACAGAAAACCCACCAAAAGTGCGGCCAAGCCCTTTCTCGATCTTAATACGCTCATAAGGACACCAAAGCTTTCATCATCCTAAAGGCAGTCTCGGCCGGATAAAAGAAATACAACCAGCTAAAACAAACAAACAAAAAAGTCACAAGCCAAGCAAGAAAGGGCGCTCGATCCATCAACGCTCCTACTGGCTTAAGAAAAGAAATCTTCCTATAGTTGCCACAAATGGCAATACCAAGTCCGTGAATAACTCCCCATATAGCAAAATTCCAAGCAGCCCCGTGCCAAAGCCCACAGATAAAGAATGCTAACAATCCACTGAATATCTTCCTGGCTAGCCCGTGCCGACTACCGCCAAGTGGAATATAAACATAGTCACGAATCCAAAGGCTCAAAGACATATGCCAGCGACGCCAAAATTCGACAAGATTTTTTGAAACGTATGGCCAATTAAAGTTCTCTGGCAATTTAATGCCCATCAACTTTGCAAAGCCTAGGGCCATGTCGGTGTACCCGCTAAAATCCAGATAGATTCTCATTGCTATCAAAAACAAAATTATCCATCGGGTCAAAAAGGGCAACTCGAGAAAAAGCTGCTCCTTAGCCAAAATATACATAGTTAAGTTATCTGCAACGATTTTCTTAAAATACCCAGAGGCTATTCTTACAGCACCTAAGTAGGCATCACCGGGCAGCAAACGACGCCCAATCGCCTGATGTAGCTCATCAACAAAGCTTTGATACCGTTTTACGGGACCCGCAACAATGGAGGGCCAAAAAATAGCAAACAATGAAAAATCCCACCAATTCTTTAGGGGGCGGCTTCCCTTTAAGACATCATAAAGATAATGGATAAACTCAAAACTAAAGAAACTAATAGCCAAAGGCGGCACTATGCTCTGCCACCACAACCCCGATGAGCCAGAAGAAAAGAATTCAGGGAAAAGTGGACGAAGAGTGTGCTCAAAGAAAAAGAATGTGTATTTATAAAAAATTAAAGCAAAAACATTGCTCAGCATAGCGGTTTTGATCAAAACCGATCGACCACTAAGAGCTGAAAAATATGTAAAAATACCCAAGATCACTATCGGAACAACGCCAGCCGGTCCCGCAAAATGCGTATGAAATATGATGGAACTAAGAACAAGAGCGGCTTTTTTAGCTCGACCAACTGGGGCAATGTAAAACAAAATCAAACTAGGCACTGCAAACACCCAGAACCAATAGGTCATATAAATCATTTAATTAACGTAGCCTCATAAACCGATTCAAATTTTCTCAAAGACTAACTTGGAATTTCTGCCCTGACCAGCCAGAGACTCCAAAAGACTAGAAAATTATAGTCTATGCTTATCAATACGCTGTTGGTTAAAGCTCAAATTAGATATAGCCACGCCCATAGCCGTAAAGAACAAGAAAGCAGAAAACGGTTTTGAGTTGTGTAAAAAGTTTTCCGTAAGACCAACCAACCCCATAAAGAGGAAAAACCTTTGAAGAAAAAAGCGCCCTTTTGCCAAACAAAATAATGAGGCAAAAAACAACAAAAATCCGACAATTCCCGACTCAGCTAAAGACTGAATAAAAACGCTATGAGCAAAAATATCGTACCCGGGCCTCCAGTATTTTTGAAGATCAACCAGCTCTGCCGTGTTAATTCCATTGAGCCTATATCCCACTCCAAAAAAAGGGTTATCAATAAAAAGCTCCAAGTTATACTTCCAGGCAACTAAGCGAGCTTGAATGCTTGGTCCCCGTAGCCCCCATGAGCTGCGAACAATTTTATCGTTAAGCCACGGGTTGGAGTAATACAAGATAGAGAACAAAGACACAGCGCCCACAACAGCAAGAACCACTCCACGCCAACGCCATCGAGCAAACAAACGAGGCAAATAACAATAACCAAGAAGAAGAGCCGACAAAGCCAAAGTCATGCGATTGTTAGAAAACGCAACTCCCAAAAATAAAACCAAAGCCACCAAAGGAATTTTGTAGGTTTTTAAAAAGACGCCCTGAAAACGCACAAATAACCCAATAAATAGAAATGCGGGGAAAACATTGTAGGCAAAAAATATAGGATTCTTAAAAAAACCAGCTCCCTCAATTTGCCAACCAAAATACTGATACCCAGCGTAGAAAACATTAATCATATAACAAAAAAACGTCCATTTAAGAACAGGCCACATTTGCTCAGCTGAAAAAGGCTTTAGCAAAGGCAAGAAAATAAGAAGAAATAAAGGCAATGAACTGGCTCTATCCATAGCCTGAAAGAACGGCAGCTCAGACCAAAGTTTAGCAAACGAAAGAACCAGATAGGTCAACATAAGAACAATCGAATAGTTCTCAACCCTCGTTAACCTAGCTCTAAGAGAAGGTTGCAAGTAGAAGTAAAAAAACCAAAGACAAAGAAGCGTAGAACCAAGCGACATCAGGCTTTGACTCAAGCCACAGCCAATTCCAAAAATGAGCCAGGATAATTGATACCCGTTATTTATAAAAGAAAGCCTCACAAGCCCGCCGGGGAAGAAACATCTTGCTCGTCTATAAAGGCAATCATTGGGGCCTTCCTCCTCAATCTAACACATTCAACCAACTGTATTTTAAGGAAAAAATCACATTCAACCTCAGTTATCAATATCCACAATGTACTAGGCGCCGCAACATTGCACAACGCTTTTTAACTAGAGCCGGCAGACACTCCCTTAACGCGCCAAATTAAACGCGACCGCCCGCCCCCAGCACTCTGGACATAATCTTGACTACAGAACCCTCAAATAGGATTCTGTACCGAATGCCTAACTCAATACCAACCTTATATCTACCCCTTAAAAATGTTGGAACTATCTTCAAAACGCTACAGTCACAAGGAGTAGTAATTATTCCTAATTACGCTAACCCCCAACAAGTAGCACATCTTAATCACGAGTTTTCAGTAGTTCAGAGCGGAATCGAAGGCAGTCGATTAATTCCACTAAACTCGGGTTTTGCTTCGGACATATCAAGATTTGAAATTGATAAAAACATCCTTCCCACAACCTTTGAATTCTTTGACTCGCCCTGGATGCAAAAACTTTCTGACAAATTTTGGAATGATAAGACACTGCTAAATGATCATATTTACGCTATGGAAGAAACTCCAGAGACAAGCCACGTCGCTCAAGATCTACACTTTGATGTAACGAAGACACTTAAGTTCTTCGTATATTTAAACGATATATGTAAAGCTAACGGTGCCTTTGAGTGTGTCCCAAGCTCTATGAAACTTACCGAAACTACAAGAAAAACTTATGGATCCGAAATTAATTATGACGACAGAAGTTTAACCCGACACCATCCATACACCGACGACCAGATCATACCCGTTGAAGCTGGAGCAGGCTCGCTAATTATTTTTTCAACAGACGTTTGGCATAGATCTGGAAAAGTTCAAAGCGGATATAGAAGAATTATGAGAGGGCACACGCGCATTGCCCAATCAACCGCCAACAAACGAGAAACCATTTTAAGCAAAATCAAACGGAAATTTACTTGAGCTGATCAAGCATGGAAAAATCAATCAAGCTCTGAGCGAATCCAAAACTTAATTCTTTTCTCTAGTCCCCTAGGTCCAGTCTTCTTTAAAAAACCCACTATGCCCGGAAAATTAAGATACTTGCTTACTTCTTCTTTTAGCAAAGGCGCTTCAGAATCCAACTGTTTATATAAGTCACCCTTTCCAAGATAAAACTTCATTCTCCAATCAGTTAGACAAAGTATTATAGAGGCAACAACGCTTGCATACCCTAACAATCCAACTCTTTTTGCTTCTTTTAACAAAGAACGTGCCTTATTATTCTGACCAGAAATAAAGCACTTCAGACCATCGACATAGCAAGAAGTCCCATCAGTCTCAGGCAAAAAAACCCCCAAAACAATCAAATGCCCCAAGCGGTCCACATCATCCCTAACAACAGAATCTATACTAACCCCATTATCACAAGTCTGTACTAGCTCATAATGCATCCTGTTAAACAGTCCATTGGGCACTCGCCTGATCCAATGATACATCGAATACAATGATCCTTTATCTAACAGATATTGAGATGGTTTAATGACCCCAGCTTTTCCATGTGTATTTAACGAATAAAAGTAACCTTGTTTAGATAAACTTTTCTGAATAAAATTAAGGTATTCCTTGACCATCTTTAAGTCCATCTCACCAAATGAAATGGTATTAATAATCAAATCAAACTCACCATCTATCAAGTTCAGCTGATTTGGCATGGCAAACTCAAGCCCATGATCAACTTTCTCCTGGACCGAAAAGCTCGCCTCCCTGCCTATACTTTCGCCCAAATAATAATTTGAGATATAAAGAGATTCAGGCAAGTCAACAATTGTATACTTTTCAATATCTAAAATTTGATGAAGCTGATTGGCGACAGCCCCATAGCCAGCCCCAATTTCCAATACCCTAAGACGTTTTCCTAAAGGCAATTTTTGTATTCGATGTATCATTGGATCAGGCGAGTGCCCAATGGAC
>Ga0100403_1002421_pt1 | contig 14985 bp, 18 predicted proteins | sample CryGeymet201501t_FD_83663 | JGI IMG/M metagenome (GOLD analysis project Ga0100403, IMG submission 83663) | Groundwater microbial communities from Crystal Geyser aquifers in Utah, USA - Crystal Geyser metaG 2015-01t | ecosystem: Environmental > Aquatic > Deep subsurface > Groundwater | place...
AGCAGGACAGTTTCGCTCAAAGCTGCGTAGAATAGTGGGATGGGTTCGAGTGCTCCAGTGGTGGAGCAAACCCTGGGGAGCGCTCGAACCCAACAGTTTCAGGGGGTTTGACACGCAAAAAGTTCGTTGGAGAGCGTGGAACTCCTCTGTGTCCTGCCCTGAAATGGGACCGCTCGAAAAGCAGTGCCCAAGTGGTCGTAACTCTTTGGAATCTGAATAGCACTCTTTCCCAGTCTTCTAAGACTGGGCACCGTTGAAACTCTCCTTCGGGTTGCGCACCCTCTGTATTGGTGCGGCTTTCCCAGTCTTCTAAGACTGGGCACCGTTGAAACGCGACTACCTGTCGGCCTTGGGCACACCCCTCGGGTGCTTTCCCAGTCTTCTAAGACTGGGCACCGTTGAAAGAAACAAACAAACAAACAAACAAACAAACCGGCGATCTTGGCTCGGATGGCCTTGATACGCAGTCCTTTCCCAGTCTTCTAAGACTGGGCACCGTTGAAACAAAGAAACAAAAGGGAGAACAGATATGTCCAATACACAAGAGCTAGCACAGAAAGTCGAGGCCGCAAGGGCGGCATACTACAACGCGACCCCCCTCATGTCGGATGCGGGGTTTGATGCTCTGGAAGAGGAGCTGCGAAAACTCGATCCCGACCACTGGCTGCTCAAGGTAGTGGGGGCTCCCCCTGGAGACGCAGGCTGGCCCAAGGTGAGACACTCCATTCCGATGGGTAGCTTGAACAAGGCGCAAGTTTACCAGGAGATGGCGAAATGGTCGCAAGCCCTCGGCAACCAGGAGCTGTTCCTGACTGAAAAACTCGATGGCATAAGCGTCAGTTTGCGGTACTTGGACGGTCATTTCCGTCAAGCCATCACCCGAGGGGATGGTCTCATTGGGGAGGACATCACCCGCAATGTCTCCCTGATGAAGGGCGTCGTTCCAACTCTCGGTAAGAGCCCGTTCGATCCCTTCAAAGAGTGGTCCGGTCACCTGCGTGGGGAGATTGTTTGTTTCAAGTCGGACCACGTCAAGTACTTTCCCGGGGAGTCCAATCCTCGAAATACCGCGAGCGGAACGGCCAAGCGACAAGCAAACCCCGAGAAATGTCAACACTTGACGGTGCTGGTGTATCAGGTGCTCCCAGACTCGGGGACACTTCCGACAACCAAGCAAGAGGAGCTGGCTCTCGCACGTGCGATGGGGTTCACCACTCCGCACCATGCGATTTGTCCAGACTTGACGAGGGTGGAGAACATCTACCAGCGATATGTGGCCACCGCTCGTGAGAAGCTCGACTACGACATTGACGGGCTGGTCCTGGAAGTCAACTCTGTTTCCAAGGCAGAAGACCTGGGTCTTCTCAATGGTAGGCCCAAGGGTGCCATCGCGTACAAGTTCCCGCACGACCAGAAAGAGACCATCCTGGTGGATGTCATCTGGCAAGTTGGAAACTCTGGCAGGATCACCCCAGTGGCTGTTTTCGAGCCTGTGGACCTGGCTGGCGCCAAGGTAACCCGAGCGTCCCTCCACAACGTCAAACGGTTCAACGAACTTCAACTCACACGCGGCTGCCGCATCCTGGTTTCACGCCGGAACGACGTGATCCCGGCTGTGGAAGCGAACCTGTCAATCTCATAGGGGATTTTCATGTCAACTAACATCCTGACCATGTTTGGGCCACCGAAGCCCAAAGACCCCCCGCTGCAAGTCCCCACGCATTGCCCTGAGTGTAGCTTTCCCACTCGGATGGATGGGGAGTACCTGATTTGCGTTAACACGCAGAGATGCCCCGCTCAGATTGCAGGGTCCATCAAGACCTGGATTCAGAAGCTCAACGTTTTGGACTGGGGTGACAGTCTCATTGAAGCGCTTTGCAGTGCGGGCTTGATCGCCACCATTGAGGACTTGTACCGGCTCAGGGAAGAGGATATTGCATCCCTACTGTTGTCTGGTCGCCGGGTGGGGGACAGCACAGCCAAGAGAGTTTTGGAGAATCTCCACGCGAAGAAAGAGCTGCCGCTGGCATCCCTGGTGGGAGCCCTGGGCATCTCGATGGTTGCTCGGTCGATGACCAAGACCATCACCTTGGCTGGATTTGACACCCTAGACAAGATGTCCTCCGCGACGGTGGACGACATTGCAGCCATTCCGGGTGTGGGACAGGCAAAAGCTGCGAGCTTCGTGCAGGGTATCCAGGAAAGGATGAACTTGATACGTGCTCTGCTGGCAGCCGGGGTTCGAGTCAAGGCCCTCAGTGACGGACCTCTGAATGGGAAGCGTGTCTGCATGACAGGATTTCGGGATGCCGAAATGGCTGACGCTATCGAGGAAGCAGGCGGTATCGTGAAAAGTGGTGTGTCGAAGGATTTGGACTTCCTTGTGGCCGCAGACCCAACAACCAGCACAAGTGGGAAAGCTCAGAAGGCTCGCCAATATGGCATTACGATCATCAGCCAAGAGCAGCTGTGGGATATGCTTTGAGCGACTGCACTCGGTGTAAAGAACTCGAAAACTGCATTCGGGAAATACTGGCCTGGAAAGACTCCCCTGGCGTGACATCCGCTTTTTTCAATGCGTGGATGCACGGCCAGGTAGCCACAAAGGAAGAGGCAAGTAGCGCGGAGAGAATGTGGGAACGTGCCAAGAAGTTGGCTGGGGACCCCGAGTAGACGTGCGAGAAAGCACAAACCTAGAGGAGATGCGATGAACGATAACACAAATGAACTACAAGTGGACTTGCAGACACCCGAGACGATGCTGGACTTGATACAGCGTCGCTCCGCAGCTATTGCGTCTTTTCGCAAACAAGGGAAGAAGGGCATCATGGGTTGGCTGCAAAACAGCCCCTGTGGGGGGATCGTAAGTGAGGGGATCATGGAGTGCTTTCGAGCTTCTATCGAGAGCGCAGACGGAACCTGGAAGGTTCACTACAACCGCCCGCACACCAATGCACCTGTGGCTCCTCCACCCAAGGGTTCCATGGATTTCATCCCCGTGTCCGCTGCTTGCTTGACAGGTGTGCTGATTCTCCATGTCGATGGACAGGTGTACCCTGGACCCAATTTCCCAAGACTGCCCGAAGCCAGAAGATAACCTTCCTGGCCCTCTCCGCACCAGGCTCCCCTCACTACACTTCAGAGGTCTCGCGCACGATGATGGATAGCAAGCAGCTGACGATAAATCCCTATCGGTTCTATGACCTGGTACAAGTCCAGCAGAGAATGACCCCTGGGATGTCTGAGTTCCTGGATGACTTCGGTGGCAAACTGGCGGAGAAGCGGGTACAACTCGAAGCCGACTACGACGATATCAACGAGTTGTATGATCGTTTCGTTCAGGAATCCGAGAAGGGTGTGCGGGAGCGCCTTCAAAGCGATTGGGCCACCTCGGAGGAGCACGGCAAAGCTCAGGACCCTTACCGAAACACCCTGGCGGGCGAGAGCTTCCTTCATGTCATCCTTACGCTGTCCAAGTTATCTCGGGACATGCATCTGGAACTGCAAACCCTTGTGGAGCTTCTTCGCCCAACACCCCTTATTCTGCAAGAGGGGGCATCCTTGCGGGACCCTTGGTCCTTCAAGGCGAGTGACTTGCAGCAGCTATCCTATGAGATACAGATCAATTCGGAGTCCGTCACGCAATTCACTTCAGGTGTCTTGGGAGTGCGCGATGGACGCAAGAGCATCCTCAAGTATTTGGACCAGACGATTCGAGTTCTGGACAATTTCTACACCGCACTGGTGCGGAGACATATGACAGAAGGGGTGCCAATTCTCGTGGACCCCCTCCTGACCGACGTTGCCCTCTGCATCTACGAAAATGTGGACAGTCATGGGGAAATCGAGAACGGGTCCGATCCCAACAAGGTGTCCGCGTACTCGGTCCGAAAAGCTAAGCTCCTGATTGAGGCGACCAGTGTGGGGAGAATTGGTACGTTCCTCCGAGAGCCGGCTTCTTTTCTCGACTATGTGCGCAACACCTTTCGGTCGTTGTGGGCAGACATGGGGGTCCTGGAGGAGCACTTCGACAAAACCATCGAGGATGTACATCGCATCGTGAATCCCTATGCGATCTATGCCCCGCTTCTCGATTCCAATCTGGCGTCTGGCTTGCGTGTCCTGGACACTATGGACCCTCGCAGTGTCACCTATCGAGATCCTGGAAAGTTGTTGTCCCCCGAGGAGAGAAAGGCGCACAACTTTTGGGTGGACACTCTCCAGGGTATCGTAGAGAAACTCTCCAATGAGACACCCTCCTCGGAACTGGTGCAGTACATCCTTCAACGCAAGTTCGAATTGCGAGGGTGGCAGCAGGACGAGAACAGTTTCTACGTGTGCCGCATCGGTTCCGGCAATCAATTTCGGGGAGTGGCCCCAGGGGCGCTGGAGGTGGTCCCCGGAGCCCGTCCCACGGTCAAGCTCGACGAGATCATTGGGGCCGGATTCGACGACGTGCGCGCCTTCGTGGAGCAAGTGGAGTCTGCCGCCAAGTGGCATGACCTCTTTGTAGCCACCTCCCCGAGTCGCACCGCCGACAAGTCGAATGTGCTACTCATAGGTCCTCAAGGATGCGGGAAATGTGTCACCGGAGATACTCGGGTCTTTACTTCCCGTGGGCTTTGTCGCATTAAGGACTTACATCCTGGGGAGATCGACTCCGATGGGTATGCTCCCCTGGAAATGGCAGTTCGTTCTTTTACCCACAGAGGGGTCTCCTCACATTTCTACGACTCCGGTGTCCAGCCCACTTTCAAGGTAGAGACGAAGCATGGCTACCAAGTTGAGGGGACGGACAAGCATCAAGTCATTGTGGCCACGGCAGGGGGTCCTGCCTGGAAACGCTTGGATGCTATCTGCGAAGAGGACCTGGTGGGGATCATTCGCTACCCGGACATAGGGGTAGCGGATCCTCAGGAAGAGTGGTTCCCTATGGGGCCGGATGATGTGGACGAGGAGGACGCATATCTTCTAGGGTACTGGATCGGAGACGGTTCCTATTCTCAAAAAACCACCCCTCGGTTCTCTGTTGGGGCGCAGGACATGGACTACTTCAAAGAGTTTGTACTACCTGCGCTGGAAAAGAGGTGGGGTGTCCCACATGTCTATCAGGACAAGCGTGGGCTCTACGACGTCCAGGTCTTCCACATGCACTCCGGTGCAACAGCTCTAGTAGCAGAATGCGGATCTGGGGCTTCCCACAAAAGAGTCCCGGAAACGATCCTGCGTTCCAGTAAGAGAGCCTGGCGGGGGTTCTTGTCGGGACTGTTCGATGCGGATGGATCGGCATATCAAAGTCGTGTGGAATGGGCGTCCAACAGTGAGGACCTCATCCGCACTGTGCAAACGATGCTGACAGCTTTCGGGATTGTGTCCGCCATCACTTCCCGGACCCAGCCCGGTCCGGGGGCGAAAGAGTATGTTTCCTGGCGAATGTTTCTCTATGGGGAGAATGCTCGGAGATTCTTCCACCAAGTGGGATTCCGGCTGAAGCGGAAGATGGCCAAGCTAGCGCCACTTTTGTCTCAGAAACGCAACGATAACTGGGATTGCATCCCTGTCAGTCGAGAGCTTTGGAAAGCTCTCAAGAGACAAGCTGGTAAACTCCCCCGAGCAATACACAAAGCGCTGGACCCTTACATGAGAGGGCACTACCCATCACGGCACACCTTGAGTGCACTACTGGCGTTGGTGGGGGTCACCGAGGGGGTGGCTTTTGAGGCAATCCAGCAGCTGGCAGACCCCAAGTGGTTCTGGGATAGAGTCCAGGCGGCAGGAGCTACGGGGGCGTCCAAGCAAGTCTATGACTTGGTTGTCCCTGAGGAGCAGAGCTTTGCAGCCAATGGTTTCATGAACCATAATACGGAGATTCTTCGCGGGGTTGGAGCAGACAAGAGGTCGATCAGCATCTTCGCGCAGGGGTCCGACTTCAACACTTGCTGGCTCGGGGAGGCAAGCAAGAATCCCAAGCGCCTGTTTCAGGCCGGCTTGCAGCTCCAGAAGAAGGCCAACAAGCATGTGCACTTTCTCATCGATGAGATTGACGCCATCTTGAACAATGACCGTCAGAACGCAGGGTACATCAACCTCACCCTGGAGTTCCAAATCCTGATGGACGGTGTGGTGCAGTACCCTCATCTCTCGGTGTGGGGAACGACCAACAGCCCCAACCGAATCCCGATGCCGATGATTCGTCGATTCTCGAAGGTGGCCATCGTAGGTGAGCTGGACCAAAGTGACCGTATCCGACTACTCAAGCACTTCACCAGCTTCCTCCCTTGCGCGGAAATCACAGATGAGTCCTGGAAACTTCTCGCAGACAAGCTGGAGGGAGCCACTGGGGATGTGATCCGAAAGGTCGTGGATACGGTGTGGCGGGAGACGATGACCCGATTCGTGATGCAGGACCCCGGGAATGCGGAAACTCTGGTGCGGTGGCTCAACCGCAATGCGAAGTTTGACATTGGAAGTTTCGAGGGAAAAGAGCGGCGAGGGTTCCAAGAGATCCTGCGAAAGCATTTCGGAATCACCGCAGAACAGTTGGACGTCTCCGTCGAGAAAGCCCTCGACAACGTGGCGATCCTACACGAGATTGAGACGGCGAAGATGGTTTACCGGGATGCTCAGCTCTTCATGGCTTCCGTGACGGAAGACCGTGGTGGGTGCCCCGTATGAGTCGAGAAGGAGATCCCTCCTGACTATCGTAAGGTTCCAGAGGATTCCTGAGGTAGTTTCAATCCCAGGGAAAGGGCGCGGGGTCATAGCAAAGTGCTCATTTGAACCTAGGGACGTGATCGAAAAATGCCCGTTGGTTTTCCTGCGGGAAGAAGAAGAAGCGGCATTTGTGAAGCAGCACGGGGTGCTCTGGTACTACGCGATAGACCTCACGGCCGTAGGTCGCACCGCGCTGCACCTTGGGCTGGGTATGCTCTACAACCACAGCAGCACACCCAACAGTGAAATCGTGTACCAGGCCGGGGATGACTTTCTTTTGTTTGTGGCAACTAGCAGGATCCTACCCGGAGAGGAGATCGTCTACGACTACGAGTTCGAGGGTGAGCCCGAGTACTTGCCGCAAGGGGGTGAAATAGCATGAACGAGGCAGAGCTACAGGAGCTTCTCCAGCAGGTGTCCAACACAACCCCAGAGATACGACAAGAGAAGCTTTCAGGAAAGCTTCTGTCGGATGCCTTCAATGTGGTCGAGCGCAAGGGACCTGTGTTGTACCTGGTGCTGCCGCTTTCGACTCGACCCGTACTAAGGAGTTGGACGACCCTGATCGTCGATCAATATCTGTGGGGCGCGCGCATCCTGTTTACGGAGGCAATACCGGAAAACGTGGGGTACGTTTTCTCCGCTGAGGACTTCTCTGTGTGTTTCGCGTGGGGTACAACTCCCGATCCTCTCCCAATCCAGGAATCTGAGGAGCCACTCACAAGCCAGGAAGCGGAGTCGTTGCCGTTGGAATCTGTTGCCCGGTGCCCTCATTGTGGAGGGGAAGTCCTCGTCACCCTACGCAGCAAGGGGTGACGTGAGCCTTAACTTGATTTTTGTGTTCCCGGTTGATCGGTTTTGGTGGGAGGACTTTCCCTTCCAGACTCCCACGGACCTGACGCGGAAAGTTATCGCCGCAGAAGGCAACCTCGGTGGGGTTCTGAGGAGAAGCGGAGATTGGTGGCGCTGGTGCGAACCAAGCTTGATGCAGGGTGGCGCTTTCAGGCAGTGTAGCTAAGGAGTCTGCATGCGAGAAGCAGTACAACGGTATCGTCAGCACTTGATGGAGTCTGCATGCGAGAAGCAGTACAACGGTATCGTCAGAACTTAGTTGCTATTGGGATTGGCAAGCGGGTACACGATCTCCGTACAGATTCAAGGGGCTGGGCTTAGCGGTGACTGTTCGAGCGGAGGTCCTCTGCAGATAACGCTGCACGACGTGAGCCGCCGCACGTTCCCGCCAATTCTTTGACATTGCTTCCTCCAGAAGGGACCCGCGCCATGCGAGTCACTAGAGCCACCCAATTTTTGCTAGTACAGGTTTGACGCCAAAGTGCAGACGATAGCTCTTTGTCTCTTTGCGCCGCACCCAGGCCCAGTCTACGTTCTCCCAGTTCAACCTTGGTCTCCATTTTTCCGGGACGCTTTCATCGACCTGCGCGATGAGGGTTGTGTACTGGAATCCTCCATCCTTGAAGACGAACTTCCCCACGATGCGATACGGTGGGACACTCCCAAGTTCTTCCAGGGCCTCTCGGTGAGCAGCAACCTTGGGGTCTTCCCCCTTTTCGACGGCGCCTCCCACTACTCCCCAGGTGTTGGGCTCGTTTACATGTGGCGACCTGTGCATCAGCAGCACACGAGTGGGTGTGCGGAGGAGGAGCCCAGCCCCTTCCTGCCCCCAGTACACCCTCTCGTCGTCATCTTCGAAGTCATCTTCGTCGAGGTCACCCTCGTCGAAGTCCTCCTGAAGGTCTTCGGTTCCCAAGGGGAGCTTGTGCTGCATGGCGTATCTTCGCAAGATGCGAAGGGTCATTTGATGATTCATGGCCATTTGGCAGCACTCTCGGCTAGGAGCCTAGGATCAGGGGGAGTAGCCGCTTTCGAAGTTCCGGTCGTTGGTATGCCAGACGAACCACGCGACCTTGGAGGGTGGAAGCTTTACGATAGGGAGGGTTCCAGTCGACGTCACCTTTCTGGAGTTTCTTGGCTGCGATGGGCACTTCCTCGGGATCAATTACCGGCATGTCTGCACGGTCAGGTGCCCAGGAGGGCACCTTCTTGGGAATCAGTCCCGCATTGTCAGCGATGCTGTTCACACCCTCGGCGACGCTGCCGAAGGTGGCCTCCAGAACTTTCTGCACATCCTCGGAGGACCATGGGAAGGCTCCTCCAATTCCGTTCGCCACGAAATCTTGGAGCATGTCTCTCACGTTGCTCGACGTGTACGTCGCAAGGCTCCCCTTTCCAGGGTTGCCATGGTTTTTCTTAAATGTGCCCTTGGTCAGGATGTTCAGGACGCGGACCAGATCCTTCCCTGGTAGCGCAGCCTTGTACCCGGCGACTTTGGCGGAACTCCCGCCCGCGAGGATCGCAGCGGACCAGCGGTGGTGTCCGTCCATGATGTAGTTGTCCATTGACACGATGGCCCCAAGGTCACCGCCGATCTTTCCCGTGCGGAGCATGAACAGGGCCATCCCCAGCGACTTTCCTAGCACCATGGTCGTCTGGGACGGTTTCAAGGAAGCCGCTGCAGCGGTGAAGCTCTTGACAGCTACCTTGTCTTTCGTATCCCCACTTTCCACCATGACTTTGGCGATGTCTGGGGAAACTTGGCCCAGCCTATCCGCTTCTTGAAACTGCTTCTCGTGCAAGGACCCGTCTGCTCGTTTACACGTCTTCTTCATTTCTCACCTGCTACCTGCGGAGGAGGACACGACGATCCTCGGTTTCCCGATCATACGGATGTATAGGAAGTCCACTGAGGCAAACGTTTACACTTTTCGATGCAGAGCGTGGAGCGCCTTGCGGCCTGCATCTGTAAGGTCCCACCCTGGCCCCTTTTCCCCTGTCACAAGCACTTGCTCGTTGCTTCCCCGTAGAACGATGAGCCCCCGGAGTCGGAGAATTGGCAGGAGGATCTTCGCTCGGCAAGGTCCCGAGGGGACATATGCTTTTCCAGGGGTAGCCTCTGCGATGGCTTTCAACTCTTGGATCATGCAGGACGTCAGCTTCAGGATCATGGGCATGTTGTCGCTCCTGTCTGGCCACACCCACAACAGAGGGGATAGGATAGTTACCACTGAGCTACCACTGTTGAATGACTTGTTCTGTCAGCTCTCTGGAGGTCAGCTCCGGGGAGTTCAGAAGAAGCCTCCGCGCTAATGGTACAATTCGACCCCGTTCTTTAGCCTCCAGGCCCAGTCTCTCGATGATTTGCATGTTATCCACCGGGGGCTTCTGGAGCTTCTCCAGATAGGCATTGGCTTCGTCCTCTGCCATGGGAGCAAGGAGGCTGCGAACCTGCTTTCTTTGCTGTGCCGTGAGAAAGGATAGTGGGGTTCGCACAGGCATACCCCGGTCTAGGATGTCCAAGAGAAGTGACTTGTATCGGGGACTCGACAATTCCCGCGAAAGATACGCGGAGAAGCCTGGGTTCTCCCCAATCATTTCGGAAATAACGTCCAAGATCCCTAGCTCGTCCATCAAGTCCAACATCTTCGAGGCATTCGATTGCATGAGGATGTTGTGCACCAGGATGCTCGCGATGGCCTCGTAAGGCATTCGCTTCATCTTGGGAGCGTGCTTCCGCAGCGCAGCCTCGGTCTTGGGTGTCATTTGGAACCCGTAGCGACCGATGAATTTGATGGCCCGCAGGATGCGACTGGGATCATCCGAGAAGGTTTGATTGGGATCGGAGGGGCATTGCATACGACGCTCTGTCAAGTCCCGGAGTCCGCAACCTGTCAAGTCGATAATCTCCGCCTTCTCTGGCCCGTCCACCAAGTCGAATAGCCGCCACATCAAGCTGTTCCACGTAAATTCTCTGCGACGCACATCATCTTCAATGGTTGCCTGGGAGACTTCCGTGGGTTTGTATCCCTTTCCACCTTCGCCTTTGCCGTAGCTTTCTGTCCGAGCGTTGGCCACCTCGATGACTTCACCTCGTAGGTTCTCCCCTTCTAGCTCCCAGTCCCCTTTCACGCTCAGGATGGCCACCCCATACTGATTGGTTGTCACAGTTGTGGGTGTGGGTATCTTGTGGGACACCAGCTTCGCAAAGTCTCCGGAGTCCATACCTGCTCGCACGCTGTCTATCACCACGTCAATGTCCTTGATTGGCTTGCGGAGAATGAAGTCTCGCACCGCTCCCCCGACTACATAGACATGCTTGGCGATCCTGGCCTCCCGTGCGATTGCGGAGAGAAACTTCATGAGAGCGATGGACCGCTTGTGTTCCTTGGATTCCAGGTACCGGGTAGCCACTCGCACAGAAGAGGGTCCGAGTTGAAAGTAGAACCGCTGCCCGTTTGAGATCCCAACGGTGCCGGACAGGACAGGACCATTGACTTTGCGAAAGCCCCGGGCTAGCAGTTTGTTTGCTTCTTTGGGGCTCGCTCCTTCCGTGGCTACCGTGACGTGCGGAACGTCGTTGTCCACAGGAAGTCCTCCTGGGTCCACAGCGACGACTTGTAGGCTTTCATCTGAGGCGATCCCTGTGACCTTGACTTGGGCCTTGGCACCAATGGGAAGCGCTTCTAGTTCCTCCGGCGTGAGGCGGAACTTCATTGTCATGTGGTTAGCCCAGGCCGTGGGGAGAACACCTCCGATATCCTGCACCCACCACTGCAGCAATGTCTTAGGATTGTCGAGAACCAGACCTACGTACACTGCTTGCTTCACATCCGGGAGTTGCCCAAGGTCTTGCGGTCCACAGTTTACCTCTGCGGGTTTGGACCTCACAGGGTGCGCGCGAACCTCGTAGCCAGCTCGCTGAAGCATCTGGGCGTAGCTCTGTAGCAAGTCGCGTTGGTCATCCCACAATTCTACCTCAGACACGAACGGGAACTTGCTCAGAGTGTCACGAAGCACCTTTCGTTTGAAGGCTCCCGTGGATTCCAACCCCCCTCTAGGGTTCAAGTGGACCTCGTCGAAATCGAGATTGGCACCTCGCAGAATTTCGGGTATCCGCCATCGAAAGATTCTGTCGCTGCGCCCGGTGCAGAGAATGGCATAGGTGTTTGGGTCTGCGATGGCTCTTCGAGCTTCCTGAAGTACGGAATTGACCCACCACTCGGATCCCGGTCGAAGGGGAACGCAGGGTGGGCTCAAAGACAGATCATCCACATACCAACCGCGCTCATACCAGGGGGGAGGAGCGGGCGAGCGAAACAGAGTACCGTCGAAGTCGAACATTGCTAGCGTGGGCATTACCACCTCCATCCTGGGAGTGTAGTCATAGTCTCAATAGCGTTTTGATACGCAGGCATTGGTGGGAGGTGTGTATGCCCACGATGTCTGAGTCTGCAAGGACGGCTATCGCCCGTTTGGCTCCTTCCATGCTGTTACAATACGCTCTGCGTCATGACTTTGTCACAGCTCCAGCTTTGGACTGGGGCTGTGGTCGTGGTGCTGACGTACAGTGCCTGCGGGAGAGGGGTATTGAGGTGCACGGGTATGATCCTCACTGGCAACCCAACCTCCCCCCACATCGAGATTTCGCTTTCGGACAATGCATCTACGTGATGAATGTGCTTCGAGGCACAGAGGAACGTCTACAGAGCCTCCGACAGCTCAAGAGCTACTTGGCTCCTGGAGCGGTACTCTGGGTGGCTGCCCGGTCGCAGCAGTCCGTGCTGGCAGCGGCCACACGGGGCGCGTGGAGCCCACTGGGTGAGGGATTTATGACCAGCCGTAAGACGTACCAGGAGGGGTTCACGGACCAGTCCATGCAAGCTCTCCTCGTGTTGGCGGAGTTTTCTGACGTGCAGACAAGCAGCTATCGAGACACCGTGTTTGGGTTTGCTAGCAATGGGTAATCCAAATCCTGTTGGGCGTTGCCCTCAATTGCACCGTGCTTTCGGTGAGTTCAAGTCCCTGCCAGAATGGGCAGTGGACGAGAGGTGCGTCTGTTCCTACTCTCTGCTCCGAAAACGTGTGGAGGAGAGGGGATGGGAGGTGGTACGGGCGCTGACGCAACCTGCCAGGCAATATCTGAGCAAAGATGTGCGTCGCCTGCAGCCAAAGAAAAAGCCCAAACCGCAAGGGCACATTGTCTCGGCATGGGGTTTGTCAATGTCGCTTTCGGCATGGGCTGCACAGAGCTACGTGCCTGTGTCTGTTGCCACTCTCTGGCGTCGCATTGTCAGAGATGGGTGGCCCCCCGAAAAAGCACTCATGTTCAAGCCAGGCGTGCCCTATAGAGTGTCTGCACCCGCTTCCCCCTGGGACATCTCCCTGGGAGAGTATCTGCAAAGAGGGCTCACCAAGCAGGGTCCCCGCCGTTTCTCGCGTGGCTAGCGCTTTCGTTCCCACTCCAATTCTAGGATGGAGCGCACCGTTGAAATGGTGGTCAACGCCCAAGTTTCTAAGTGCGTGAACAAGCGCGACCTCGAAGTGTCCTCCATGACGGCCACTGCCAGGTATACCTGGATGTTTCCGATTGCCTCTCCCAGGTAGCGCATCGTGTCCCAGGGATCTCCCTTCGTGAGAGAGGTGTGCGCTCGTTGTAGAGCCTGCGCTGCCAGAGGGCATTCTATCTCTGTCTCCTGTTGCAGCTCTTGGAGTTCAATGAATGCCTTGGTTCGCAGGCCGATTCTCGCCTCATGCTCTTTTTTTGACATGACTTTCTCCGATGGTTGTCGAAACGCAACGCGCCCCCACACTATACCGTCTGCATCTTTCTTTTGCCGTGTGGTATGGTTTGTTGATTTCCCTTGAACCGCATGGGTTCTCGGGGTACAGACGCGGACCTAGCACACTCCAGAGGGTGTGCAATTCACACGGGAGCAGGAACATGACCAAAGCTGATTTCATCAAAGCCATCGCAGAGCAGCACCAGGATCTTTCCAAGTCCAAAGTCGAAAGCATCCTGGACAGTGTCTTCGACACTATTTCCGCCAATCTGGATGATGGTGAGAAGGTGACCTGGGCTGGATTTGGAAGTTTTGAGACTTCCAAGCGTGCTGCGCGTCAGGGGCGTAACCCTCAGACAGGGGAAGCTCTGCAGATCCCTGCGAGCACCCACGTCAGCTTCAAGATTGGCAAGAAGCTCAAGGACTACTTGAACAGGTAGTCGTCGATTGTCTCGCCTACGCCAAACGGGGTCTGGACATTTTCCATGATCCCCGCGTAGGACTGTGGTTGGGGGTGTACCTCAACCACAGGAGGGACCATGAGGACGCGCATCAAGTTGTACTGGACACCGTAGAGGGAACCTTCAACGTCGAAGTGAGGGTCTGCGGGGAATATCACCCTGCAACTTGGGGGTGGAATGGGGTTTTTCCCGAGGAGTACCCCGCAGTCAAAGTGCTCTCTATCCAGGGAGAGCACGAGAATCTTTACACGTTAGAGGAACTCGCCACTCTGCTGGAGAGCACACCCGAAAAGGTGGAAGACCTCATCATGGAGTTGCTACCAGACCTTCTTGAAGAGGATGCTCCGTTCTGATTCCTGGAGTACCTGCCGTCCTAGGCAGTATGCAAAAAGATTCTGATCCCAGCACCAAAGTGGAGTTGGGTTAGTAAGCCCTTCGAGTGCGTAGGACTCTAGGGCAGTATGCAAAAAAAGATTCTGATCCCAGCACCAAAGTGGAGTTGGGTCAATAAGACGCTCAAGCCCTGAGCGGAGGTCCCTCGGGATCTCGTGTGGAATTGGGTGTCTGTCAGGGCAGGCACCGCAGGGAGGCAATCAAGCCTCACACAACCAAGGAGAATTGCTATGCCGAACGAACCTTATGTGCATCCTACTCCCATCGCCAATCTCGGGGACGCGAACTTTCTGAATTACGGGGGGCGCCTGGTGTTTCCCGGTGTCTCAGAAGGGGATGAATTCTACATGGAGGCCATCTTGGAGCCCCCGGAGGACTGCGAGGAAGACGAGGAAACGTGGACGGTCTACCGCTTCGACCTGGAACGTTTCCAGGTCGTGGAAAAGGGCAACCACCTTTACCTCGTCCCAGAGAAATGGGAGGCGCCATGGCCGCACGCTCTCTCGCGGTATGATGAGTGGTTTCATCAGGACTTGAAAGCTGTCGCGGAGTCCCAGGGCACCACAGTCCAAGAGCTTCGAGCAGCTTTCTGCTCGGAGGATCCTGTGAAGCGAGCCTGGGCCTGGTGTGCTGTGAGTGACCACCACGGATTCCACGAGCTTTATCCCTTGAGGCTGTCTCAGCACGAGGCCCACAGTCGCTACGGACTCCTGGAGAATTGCTACTGTGAGTCCTGTGTGCCGTGCCAGGACAACGACTAGCCGCTCAAGCCCTGAGCGTCC
>Ga0100403_1002422_pt1 | contig 14970 bp, 20 predicted proteins | sample CryGeymet201501t_FD_83663 | JGI IMG/M metagenome (GOLD analysis project Ga0100403, IMG submission 83663) | Groundwater microbial communities from Crystal Geyser aquifers in Utah, USA - Crystal Geyser metaG 2015-01t | ecosystem: Environmental > Aquatic > Deep subsurface > Groundwater | place...
ATAAAGTATTAAATATAGAATTGGAAAAATATATGAATGCATCACAATTTATGAATATAAGTTCAAGTAGTGTAATAGATCATTTTTGCATGGGTAATCCATATAAATTAGTGTATGCCCTATTATATTTTGGTCATGAGGATATTAATTATTAGTTTTGGTATAGTTGAAGAATATTTTTATAAAATGTGGACTCAACAAGGACTAGAATTTTTAAGAAAAAGAATATATTTGGATAATAATAAAAGTGAATATTTAAAAAGAGTTATATTTAGGGAACAGGCACTATATCAAGAATTAAATGATTATGATGAAGGTCTAGAAAACATATTAGAAGGAATTGGTCAGGATCATAAAAAAAGGATGAAAAGCACTAAAAGTAGCTTTCTAGGATATCAATAATTAAAATATTTTACTTATTATATATGAGTAAAATCTACAAAATAAAAAATATTAGCAAAGATAGATGGTTAATATTTGTAAATGATGTATATGATGATGATAATAAAGCTATGATTATAAGAAAGAGCACAAGGAAAGGCAAAAAATATGATGTTTATCAGGTAAAATATGATGCTGATAAAAAATACACATTGTTAAAAATATTATCTTTTGGCTCGGCAAGTCATCAACAATATAAAGATAAACTAAAAGCCTATTCACATTTAGACCATAATAATAAAAAAAGAAGAGCAAATTATTATGCAAGACATGGTAAGCATAATGATGATGTATTTACTGCTAAATTTTATGCCCATGAATTATTATGGTAATTATTATTTAAAAATATAAATGCCTAATATATATATAGTATGTTAAAAAATCCTAAAAATTATTATTTAATAACCCGTCAATTAATATGGTTGCAAGGTGAAGAAACAGATGAAAGAACATCCATTGATTTAAAAGAATATATAAATAAATATTCATTAATATCGGAATTTGGACACGTTATGAGTATAAGTAAAAACAATCTTGAAAATAAAATACACAATATTTATTTTAGGATGGATAAGAGATGGTATGATGAATGGTTATTAAACATTTTGAGGAGAAGATGGAGAGGATTTAATAAAATGCATATAATCTAATAATAATTTCTTTTAATAGTATATATAAAATGGCAAGTGAACAGATTGATCATGAAATTAGTTTTTATTTAAGAAATGTTGGTAAAGAATTAGGAGGAAATGAACAGAGTAAAATTATGTCCATTGTAAGTAAGGTCATTAATTGCACTGAATATATGGCAAAAATTAATAATAATTTAAGCCCTATAGTATTATTAGATAATTTTAATATAAATACTGATTTTTCAGAATTAGTTAAAATAATAATTAGGGTCAATAATGAGTGTGATTTCTATAAAATAGTTCAACCTGACCGGATGCAATATGTATTATATGGTATATTATATAGCACATTAATTAAAAATCATATTGATGTTATGAATAATATTAATATAACAGATTTTAGATTATTATTTAGTAATAGTATGGATCTTTTAATGATGTCAAGTAATAATTTAAGAATGGAAAAAGAAAATTGCATAAATTGTATCAGTAGAAGTATAAAATGGTTAAATTGGTTAGAAAATAAATTAAATATTAATTAAATATTAATTAATGGATGTCATATCAACTTCATAGCTTTCAGGTACTTTAAGCTCATAGCTTTCAGGAATTTGAAATATTGGTTCACAATGGAATGCTAAATTATTAATGGGGGTATTATATATGGGAGTTATTAAATTACTGTCAACGTCTATATTATCACTTTTAGTAGTTGGATTACCACTTGGACAAAATTTAAAGTTTTCAATAAAAGTTTTACGTCTAGAAACTTCTTGTTTTAATGATAAATTTTCATTTTCAATAATTCTTTTTTTATTAATAATTTTTTCTTGTACAATTCCACTAAAAAATAGACTTGCATTAGTTATACCAATTGCAATACTACCAGCTAATATAGATTCACTAACTAAAATAGCACTAACAGCACCTAAAACAGATAAAAAGATGCTAATTTTGCCGGAATGTATTTGATATTTATCTAAAAAGTTATCAAAACAATTACATATATTTGAATCTTCATTCATATTTATAATTAAAAAACATATTTAATTTTTTAATTATAACACTAATTTATTTATTGCTTAATATCATCAATTAGCATATCTTCAAGAGATGTTAATCTTGATTTAATTTCATTAATAGCATCAAGATGATCAACTAATTGTTTAGCCACATTTTTAAGTGAATTATTGATATTTTTGATTGATTCATCTAAAGTTTCTTTTAAATTTTCGACCTTTAATGTATTGAAATATTTTTTTTGATCACTAATTATTTCATTAACCATATTACTAATATCATTTTTTGTATCATCTAAATTATATTTAATATTAGTTTGTAAAGTTTTTAAGCTATTTTCAGCACTTGATATTTTTAAATTAAGTTCATCAATATCATTCTTAAAAGCTATTTTTTTATTGGATGTGCTTTTAGCAACAGCCGGATTAACAACAGGACTTTGACTTCTTACTTTTTCAATTTCGGTAGTAATATTGGTTACATTTTGTTTTTTTGGTCCAGCTAAAGTTTCCCTTTTAAAATTGTATAGACTTGCCATTATATATATATATATATATATAAAATATTATAATAAATGATAATATTTATTTCTATAATAGTAATATAAATGAATACTCGTGGAAAATTAATGGAGCTTATTTTACAACAAAATGAAAGAGCTATTAGGAATGCAAGATTATCAAGTGAAAATGCTAAACCTATTATAGATGATATGACTATTGAAAAAATAGTAAAATATATTGAACAAATCCAAAACTATTATGATAATAACCCTCCTGAAAATGGTTATTTAAATAGTGATCAGTTAAATAATATTGATAATTATTTTTTGAAGCTGGAACGGATGTATGAAAAATTAATAAAAACATCAAGCCCTTCTGAGATCAAGCAATATAATGGAATTGTGATGGCAGAACTCGAAAATATGAATATGGAAATTAAAAATAGACCTTTCAATATCGTTTCTTTTTATGATAATTACCTATATAATGACGATAAAGATATTGATGAAACCCAACCAGTTTACAAGATATATGAAGAATTGGGTAAAAAATATCCACTTCAAAAAGATTTAATAAACGAATTGTATGAAACATATTCAAAAATGTTGGAACCAGCTATAAAAGATGTTTTGAAAGATAGACCTTTTAAAGGAAATGATGACAGTTTATTAAGCTATTATAAGGATAAAATGAGAGCTATGATAGGTAGTGAAGACCCAGATTTAATGATTAATTTATTAAGAGAAATGCAATCAGATCTCGAAGAAGCTTATAAAATAAAACCATCATTAAAAAAACATGTAAGACAAAAAATGAATTATTCAGATTCGGATGACGATGACAATGATGATCACTATTATGCAAGAGTTGTTGATATCGGAAAAAATATGAGAAAAAAATATAAAGAATATGATACGGATTCAGGAAGTGATGAAAGTTCTGATTGGTCGATATACGAAGAAAAAAAAAAATTAAAAGATGATGATTCTGATGATGATTCTGATGATGATTCTGATGATGATTCTGATGATGATTCTGATGATGATTCTGAAGATGGTGATGAAGATGGTGATGAAGTTGAAGAAGTTAAAGAAGAAATTGAAATTAAACAAACTAAAGGGAGAAAACCAGGACGAGCAGCATTTGATGATGATACTGAAAATGATTCGGATGAAGAACTGATTATAAAAAAGAAAGAAGTAAATAGAAAGCCATCTAAAAAAAAAATAGAGGAAGATGAAGAAATAATTATAAAAAAGAAAGAAGTAAATAGAAAGCCATCTGCATCTGCTGATACACAAGAGGATGAAGAAGAAGAAATAATTATAAAAAAAGAAGTTAATAAACAATTACCTTCAAAGGAGCTAGAAAAGATGTCAAAATTATTTTATTCAAAACAGGAACAATTAAAACAAATTATTAAAAAGCTTAAAAGTCCAGCTTTATCTGAAAAGGCTAAACAGGACCTAATGTTTGATAAAAAAGATATAGAGGCGGAAATCTTAGCATTAGCAAAAACATTAGGTAATACAATTGGTGGTAAAATGCCCAGACATTTAACAAATATGAGAACAAAAGCTTATAAAATCCAAGCAGATATACAATCAAAAATGTATAAGGCTGAAAAGAATTCAAATAAAAAGAATCAAGACGGTTCAAAAGATGGTAAATTAAAGAAAGGAGGTACAAAAGGCATTAATATAATTGAAAAAAATGTTAAAGCATTGAATAATGGTACTTTGTCTAATTATAAATATAAATTAAGAAATACAGATGACATTCATATTGACATGAAAAGTGATCAAAAAGATTATAAACAATTCAAAAATAAAAGTAAAGATATAATTGAAACTAAGAAAATGGTTGAAAAAACAGGTTATCACAGGCAATTGATGGACAAGAACAAAAAGGAAAATGACACAGATAAAGCATTTATAAAGATGGCTGATAAAGCTGAACTTAAAAGGGCTAAAGTATTGAAAAGTGATGAAACTGTATTTGGAACAGCTTATAAAAGAAATATTCAAACTGATCTGATCGATAATGCTCATCCTGATATGTATGTTGATGATATGAATGATGGTAAGAAAACATTATTAAATAAATTAGATGTTGAAAAGAATGTAAAAAAGACTCTATCATATAAAAAGTTGGGAAGTGGTTGTAAAAAAGTTGGTTCAATACAGAAACTGAGAAATTTATAAAGACAAAAGATATATATTAATAAATAAAATATGCTAATATATATATAATGGATAAGCTTGGAATAATCGATGAATTGAATAAACATAAAGCTAAGAAGTGTTTTTTTGTGGATAAATGTTTGAAAGAAGATCAATATTATGTGGCATATTCTGGAAAGGGTAAAAATAGGGAATATATAAGATTGGCAGATAAAGGACCGAAAGAAATATTTTTCAAGGGGGAACGAACATTTCCAATCTTTCAGGGGTTTGTAAATGATAAAACTTGTGTAATATCAATATCGGCAGCTAGAGGAACAGGAAAAGGAATATTTTGTGCTGCAATTGCTGATGATTATCATAAGTTAAATAAATCAAATAATATATTTTATGTTTGTTCAACAAGCAAAGATATGGATGAAAATTTAGCTAAATATAAATTCGTCAAAGACTTTGATTTAAGTGTTTTAAATAATTATAAAATATTGGATGAAAAAGTGGATGGTGAAGTAGATGAAAATTCAAAAGATGCCGGTAAACTATTAGATGATTTTTCAGATAGTCTTTTTATATTTGATGATGTAGATGAGTTATCAAAGCAAGTTAAAAATAAAATAAACATGTTAGAAAAGATCTGTATATCATTAGGAAGAAAAAGGAATATATCAGTCTGTATAATATCCCATTATGAAACAGGTGGAAATTCTAATAGGTTATTGATTAAAGAGGTAGATTTTTATATTACAATGAATAATGATGTTTTACAAACTAATAGATTATTAAAGGAATATAGAAATGTGGATTTGAACCAATTTGATCCATCTGAAACATATTTAATATTTAATTTTGACTATAATTATGTTATGAGTAATAAGAGAATATTTTTCTATAAAAAGGCAAAAGGTAAAAAATGTCTCTAAAAAAGAATAATAAGAATAATAAGAATAAATTAATAATATTAATGTTAAAAAAATTGAACATTAATATTATTTTCTATACCATTAATATTATAATAGTTTTAATGGACAAAAAAGTTATTTTTGAAAGAGCTGAAAAAAAAGATAATAAAGAATTATATTTACCAGATGATGAACACATTGATTTTCATGTGTATGCTAATGAAGCTATAAAAGAAAAAGAAACATATAGTTATGTAAATAGGGATGGTTATTTAGTTGGTAAATTTATTAGTATGATGCCAAATAATGCTGCTAAAAAAGTTTTAAGAAGAATTTACATGTATACAAAAATATTAAATCCTATATTTTACATATATAATCATAATAAGCATGTTTTATATAAATATATTGGAAGAGTAGAGCCGATAAAATCAAAAAAAGATAAATTGGTTGAGATGGAAACTGAGAATGGAATAATAAATATAATTAAAAAAAATAATTATGTAGTATATCAAATAGAGAAGAAACAGTATTAAAAAAATGATGTTTCAATAAATAATATAGATTTTGTAAAAATATAAGTATTAGATTTGTAAAAATATAAGTTTTAGAAATAATATCTTTCTAAAAATTATTATAATGTCTACTTTTGTTTTAAATGAAACTGCCCAACATGCATTAAGAAGTGTTAATGATCTATCAGAATTAAAAGAATATGGTTTGAAAGGTCTCAATATGGTCAAAGTAAGACCAGATAATTCAATTGGTTTAACTGATGAAAGATATATTTTTAGTTTGGATTCGAGTAAATTGGCTGGTAATATTCCATTAAATAGAATTGAAATGAAAGCTAGAATTAGAGTTACTGCTAATGGTCCAATCAGCAATGCAGGACAAGCTTATGATGCTACAGCTCCCTTTATGATTGAAGACTCAGCAGGTCGTAATGATGGTAATTATTTAATGTCAGCTGCAAATGGTGGTTTAGATAGTTTTGTTTGTAATAAGATGTTTTCTAATATTGATTTGTCTGATAAGCAGGTCCAATTTGTACAAGAAAGCCGAGATCCTTCTAAGGTTGATATTATGAGCCGATTGTATCAAGAAGAAAATCTTAAACAATCTGGGATTTATCTTGAAGATACTTATGGTGGATATGACCAAAAGGTTGGTGGACAATATGAATTACAAAGTCTTTATAATCCGACTAGTGCACAAGCACAATATGCTCGTGCTTGTGATCCTGATTCAATTATGGATCGTAACAGATTTTGGAAGCAAAATACAAACAACCAATATATTAGAGTGAGAAGCAATACATTTTATGCTGATACTAGTGGTAAAGGTGCTATTGTACCTGCTGTTGCTATCATGACTGAACCTTACAGGTCCCTTAATAAAAATGTTTCATCTTTCTATCAAGCTTCGGCACCAGCTTTAAGTCAAGTTATAGATTATGATGTTGTTGAAGATCTATGTCATGATATTTTGGTGACAAAGTATCAAAAAGAACCAGTACATGCTGGTATACCGGCCACTGATATAGTTTTTACATTTACTAAATCCACTTTGATTAATTCATTATATAAGACATCGAATACAGATATTACAAGTATTAAGGTTGAAATAGTGGATCTTGAATTGAAGGTATTAACATTTAATTTTGGTATTTTGGATATTCCAGTTAACAAGCCATATTATATCCCTTTTTTCTCTGAAATTGTTAATCAAGAAACTTTAAATCTTTCTACTGTTGATCAAGTTATAGATAGACAAACTCAAACAAGACAATATAATTCAGTACCTGAATATATAGCTATTTGGTGTCAAGAACCTTCATCTTCTGCTGGTATTTTGCAAAATAGATCGTCTAATTTTACACCAGCTAAAGTGATTGAGTTGAAGTTGCAAATTGACAATGATATTCAAACTCCTTTATATAATCTTTCTTTAGATGAATTGAAATTTAGAACTCTTACCAATATGGCAGATGCTGGATGGAATGTTGATGCAATACTTCGAAAAATGCCCTTAAATGCATCCGGTCTTCAAGATTGGTTTGGTGCTAATGGTGGTGTTTCAGGTGGTGCTGCTTATACGGCTGCTAATCAGATTGTTGGACGAAGTGCTATCACATCTAATCGAAGTTTATTAGATGGTTTCTTTCTTTTAAAGGTTGATAAAGATATTCGTCTTCCTGCTAATTTGGCAGTTGGTTTGGATGTTAAAATTAACTTTACATGGACAGTCTCATTTGATACACTTTCAAATAGTTCATATATGAATGGTAATACTAATTGTGTATTTTATTCTTATGCATTCTTCCCCAGTGTTTATAAGGTAAGTGCTGAAAAAGGTCTTTTAAAGGCTGTAAAAACTACAATGTCCCCTGCCGAAATGAAAATATTGGCTGATGGAACTAATTCGATTATTAAAACTGCTAATCTTCCTAATTATCATATGTATAGATCTACAAACCCTATTCTTATTGGTTCTGGTTTTGGTCAAATTGTTGATATTGCTAAAAAGAATTTTCCTTTAGCTAGAAAAATTGTACATGGTGTATCTGGTCTTGCAGCCGATATTGCTGATGAATTTGAAGGAGATATAGCTTCTGCAATATCTAAAGGTGCTCGAGCTGTTAAAGCTGCTACTAGAAAGTCGTCTAACAAGAAATCTGGTCGTAAACCCAAGATGTTAAGATTAATGTAAAAAGCATAAAGTATAAATTTATTTGAATATAATTTTATATATTTTATTAAATCTATAAAAATTATTTACATTTTAATAAAATCTAACATAAATATATAATATGATGAAATCCTTTAATTTATCTGATATACAAAAAAAATCTTTAAAACAGCAAAATGAAATTAAAAATGTTGTTGAATATGACTGGAAAAATTTAAATGTTATTAGATTAAAGCCTTCTAAAACATATTCGGTTGGTGATTCTGATATTCAATTTCAACTTGATACAACCAGACTGGCTAATAATTATCCTCTTAATAGAATCAAAATGAATGCTCGAATAAGAGTTACTTGTACTGCTGCTGCTGGTCGACAATTTGATACTCCAGGATATGATCTTGCTACTGGTTTTATGATTGTTAAAAATGCTAATACTTTTTATCAACCCTATCTAATGTCTCCTTCAAATGGTGCTTTAGATGCATTTTTTTTAAATAAGGCTTTTTCAAATGTTAGTGTTAAGAATGGTGCTAATGACATGAGAGAAGATAAAAGAAATTTTGCTAAAATAGATTTATTGGGTAGATTTATGTCAGAAGACAAGTTATCAAAATGGGGTATTTATCCAGATTATGAAAAGGGTTCTTATGATGAAAAATATTCAGCATCTTTTGAACATCTACCATTTTATTCTGGCAGTGGTACACTTGCAACTGATCGATTCCCTGTATATTCAATTGGTTCAACAACCTCTGATTTAGATAAAAATATATTTTGGAAAAGAAATACTAATAACCAATATATTAAACAAGTTTCAAATAAAGTTAAGACGTCCGCTGGGGCTTTTCTAAATACTATCACACCTCCCGAAGCTCAACTACCTTTAAAATTAGGTTTAAATCATAATAGTTCCTTACCTCAAATATACAAAATAAATCCCCAAATTGGAGATGGTAGCAAAGAATATTATTATGGTTGTTTCCCTGATGGAACTTTTAAAGCTGTAAATGGAGTATCACAGCAAGTAGAATTTGATATTGAAGAAGATCTTATTACTGATTTTACTACTACTAGATATAATAAATATGAAGAATTTAGAGCTCTACCATCCTCTCTTTTAAATTTTAATTTTACTATTTCTTCTTTGATTGATCAATTATATAAAACTTCAAATGTAAATATTGGAACTGTTAAAGTTGAAATTCTTGATCCAACTCTTGATTTTTTCACATTCAATTATGGTCTTTTAAGTATTCAACCAAAACAATATTATGTTCCTTATTATCAAGAAAATCAAGTAAGTGAGCAAATAGTAGTATCACCAACAACTACATCTAATCCACCTCTTCAAACTTTAAAATTTAATAAAACACCAACATATATATTACTCTATTGTGAAGAAAATATAGCTACAGGTCAAAATAGAGCTACTAATTTAAATACTCTTGCTATTGATTCTTTAAAACTTACTATTGATAATGATCAAGGTACAGCTTTATATGGTCTTAATAAAACTGAATTAGAAGAAATGACACTTAATAATATGGGTAATGAATTTGCTAATTTTGAGGCTATGCATAGAACTAATAAATGGGCAAGTCCAAATGAACCTTTTTATAAGTTCATGATTGATGCTTTTGCACCTGGTTCACAGATTATTACTATGAGTTCTCAACAATGGGCTACCTATCTATCAACTTATGTTACACCTACTCGATCTTATATTGAAGGTGTATATTTGCTAAAAATTGGAAAAGATATTAGAATAGATTCAAGAATGATGGCAGGATTAGCAAGACCAACTTCTTTCACTTTTGATATAACAGTCGATAAACAATGGGCTAAAAATGCTATTCCTGGTACTGCCACTTTTAAGGCTGTTGCATTTACTCCATCTTACTATATTATGGATCCTCAAAATGGTCTCTTGACTACAAAAGATATTACATATACCGAAGATGAATTATTAGCATTTATTACAAATACTAATAGAGAAGTTGCCGAAAAAGAAAATATGGAAAATAAACAAGTTTATGATACTAATCATCCTCAAATGATGTTGGGTTCTGGATGGTTTGGTGGTCTCAATGCTATGCTAAAACATAAATACTAAATAAATATTGATCATTTATATTATAATTATTATAATATAAATTTATTTACATAATATCAAGTTCATGTGGATTGGTTAAAATATTAGCTAAAGCCAAAGCACCTAAACCATATGATGCTGCTTTTAAAGGATTACTTTTTATCCAATTAATACCCTCTGATAAACTTAAACCTCCTAACATATTTGGTTCATAATAGGTTGATAGATGATCAAGCATGTAAGGATTATCATTTTTCTTTCTCATTGTAGAAAATTCCATACCACCTTTAATATTGCACTTTTTACAATGGGCATTTATTTTTAACAAATTTTCTTCCATTTCCAACAATTTATCAACTATACCCCTTATCTCTTCAATATTGCCTCTTGTATCCATTTTTCTTAAAGGATCATCCGTCATAGAATAGGTCTCAAGTAAATTTGATTTTCTTTTGTTTAATTTTTGAAGAATATTTGTTATAATAGAAAGATTTTTAGAATTAATATTCATAATATCGGGCTTATTAGTTTTATAGCACTTTCGAAGATCATTAATAATTTTTTTCATAGAAGCAGTACTTTTATTATATGATGGATTAGGCATTGTATATATTTATGGGTGATATTATTTTTTTATCTTATATGTATTCATAATATAATAGATACCCATACATATAGAATCACATATATCATCTATTTTATTATCAATTAAGTTTTCTATTTCAATCATCTTTTCATCTCCTAAAAATTGTTTAGCTAAATTTATACAATGCTTCTTATTATCTACATATTTATTAGCCTTTTCCGATTTATAACCAAATAATTTACAATTAGCATTTAATAATTTTACATTATTTTCTTTTGTTAAAAAATACATCATAATAAAGTTCTGTATAGATTTAATAACAGGATTCTTTAAACATGGCTGATTTTCTATCACTATACTATCAAATGAATATATATCAAAATAAGAAAAATCTTTTATTATATTTTTAGCATAATCAGTCGTATTTGCATCTTTTATCTTTTTCATCTTTTCTGTAAATTCTTTTTTATGTTTTAAACAACTATATGTATCAATGTCACTGAAAAAACCAGCACAGTTCCTACACTCCATTTTAGAGCATTTGTGCTTTTTCATTATATCTATTATTCCATATCTTACTAATTCTATTTTTTCATCTTTATAACTTAAAATAGACCATCCAATATTATGAATGGCTGGATCTATTGATAATATAATTTCTTGCATTATTAATCTATAGAGAAAGTTTATATATAAAGAGAGTTTATATGTTTTTGATAAAAAACATATAAAGTTCATTTCATTCACATTATTAATTTGGTGAGTCTTTAGACGAACTTAGGCAAAGCCTAACTCTCTTTTCACATACCTCTATAAATCCGTTTAGCTTTTTTAAGAATTTCTGAATAAGGCAAATTTTTATTTTTTGGATCTCTTTTAACTGTTTCTACAACTCTCATCCAAGGTTTTAATTGTTTAGGTGTATTTTTTGGTGCATCTTTGATAACAAGTCTTTTAGCCATCTTTTATCTATATTAATAATTATATGAGATATTTTATATATATTTCTATATAAATTATTGTTATTACTCCAAAAAAGAGTGTTATACCATGGGATGATATTTATTTAATTTTGTTATGTATTTATCATCTCCACAACATTTACATATTACATCATATTTGCCCATTATATATATTATTACTAAATATATTATTTTAATTAAATTATCTAAATTATTATTTTTACTACTGTTATAATCTATTTTAATAATTTTGGCCATCAACTTTTAAAGGTAATAGATCAAATTAGAAAAAGTACGGGGATTTACATTTAGTTAAGAAGAAATTGTAAATCCCCGTAATTTTCATTTACTACTATTATAATCTATATTAATGTTTGATGGCCGACTTTTTGGATGTTAAGAGATGATATTAAATTAACATACCGCCCACTTGTTATTTTTAACCAACTATAAATAAATTATTTGTGTTAATAATATACATAATATATATAGTAAATGTCTAAAAGTAATGAAATAGATAGTCAAAAACAAAGTGATAACATGGAATTGATTATGCTGCAACTTAAATTAATTATTAATGAAATTCAGCTTCTTAAATATAGTTTACCATCCAATGATACTTATAGTGCTAAACCTGTTAATTTTGAAAATAATAAAGTTGTTAAAGTACCTGGATTAAATTATATTGAAATAAAATGCCGAAGGTGCCATAAATTAGCCGAAATCATGTCCAGTACTTTAAATTCTAATAATAAAATATGTTATAAGTGCCAAACTGAACTAATAGAAGAATTTGAAAGTGATGATGAAGAAATAGATATAAAATAATAACCAACTATAAATAAATTATCTATGTTAATAATATATACAATATATAGCAAATGATAAAAGGGAATACTTATGGATATGTAAGAGCATCAACTTTAGACCAACAAGATACTTTAAAAGTACAAGAAGATAAAATAAGAGGCTATTGTACTTTTAAAGAATTAGGAGAGCCAATTATATATGTTGATAGTGGAGTTTCTGGATCTACTGAAATGAAAAAAAGACCTGAAGGGGGTAAATTATATGAAATCCTTAAGACAGGGGATACCCTTATTGTTAACAAATTAGATCGTATCTCTAGAAATGTTTTAGATTTTGTAGGATCTATTAACTACTTTAATAAAAATGGTATAAAATTTCATTGTTTGGAGCCGAATATAGATATTACAAGTTCATTTGGTTTATTTATGTGCCATATTTTATCAAGTGTTGCTGAATTAGAAAGAAACATGACCATCGATAGAACTAAAGCCACTATACAAAAAAGAAAAGAAGAAGGCTTATGTGTTGGTTCAGTTCCTTATGGTTTCTCTAAATTGGATAACAAAAAATTAATTGAAAATAAAATTGAACAAGATAATATTAAAAGAATTAAATTATATTTTAAAGATGGTCTCAATTTTAATGCTATTGCTGATAAAATGAATGATTTAGACATACCCAATAGATCCGGTAAATGGTATTGCCAACAAATTAAAAGAATATTAATTAATAACAAAATATAAGACTATCCCCTTATAAAATAGTTTAATGGTCTTAGAAATATTTATATAAAAAGTTATAAGCTCTTTATATAGATGATTAATAATTAGTAATAATAAGATGTTTTGATAATTTTTTACTTACTTGATAAAGTTTATCATTAAAAATATTAATTAATTTAATATAATAATCAGTATTATCAGTATCTACTGTTTGGCTATAATATGTCTGATTATTTGAAAATAAATAAGGAGGATCTAAAAATATAAATGCATTCTTATTTTTTCTAAACTTTTCTATGACCTTAAAAGCATCACCAAAAGTAAAATTAATTTTATTCATAAATTTTATATCATTAATAGCATTATCTAAATTTTTTGAGTTAGTAATAGTCCCTCTCACGACTTGACTTTGTAAAATATATTCTTTTAAAAATTTATTCATCTTTGTTTTCATAAATTTAGTTATTTTTTCTTTAGCTGTCATTTCAGCATCATTTATTTTATTCCATACTTCATAGCCTTTTATCAACTCTTCCGGATTATCATAAATATATGCTAAATTTGGATCATTATCATTTACATATTTTATATATTTATCATCACTATATACATCTCTAATAACTGCAAAAGACCCACCAAAAGGCTCAACCACTATTTTAACATCTTTAGGTAATAGATCAATAAAATATTTTATATCATTGGTTTTGCTTCCACTTCTTGATATTAATTTACTCATATAATTAGTAATATATTATTAATTAAATCAATTAAAATAAATATATAGTAATTACTCTAAAAAGGAGAAAATAAAAATATATACTAATTATATATAAATCAATTATGATCGGTTTCATTTATATACTAAAAAGCCCTAATACTGATAAATATTACATCGGTTCTACTACTAAAAAAACTATAAATATTAGATTAAGTTATCATAAATCTGATTATTTAAGGTTTTTAAAGGGCAAATATGGAAAAGTCACATCATTTGATATTATAAAAGAAGGTGATCCATATATTGAACTTTTAGAGCAATTTACTATAGAAAATAAAAAAGAACTTTTAAAATATGAAACAGACATATTAAAAAAACATAAAGGAAATGGACTAATTGTTAATAAAAGATTTTAACCAGATAAAGTATGGGAATTATCTCCGGATCCTGTACCATTCATACCATGATTATCATCATCAGAATCATCATCATAATAATTATCTAATGGTGTTTTATTGCTTAATGATTTATTGTTTAATAATTTATTTTTAAACATTATTATATTATTTTAACAGTATATTTTTTTCTTTAGCAATATATAATGGAATCCAAAAAGGAGAATATAATAATCTGTCCTATTTGCTCTAAACAAATATTATCAAAAAATTTAAAAAGACACCAATTTACAATATTCTGTTCAACAGTAAACAA
>Ga0100403_1002423_pt1 | contig 14965 bp, 8 predicted proteins | sample CryGeymet201501t_FD_83663 | JGI IMG/M metagenome (GOLD analysis project Ga0100403, IMG submission 83663) | Groundwater microbial communities from Crystal Geyser aquifers in Utah, USA - Crystal Geyser metaG 2015-01t | ecosystem: Environmental > Aquatic > Deep subsurface > Groundwater | place: USA...
CTACTAGTGAGTAGGTTGCTTTAGCTACTCGTTTGAATTGAGGTTTACTTTGAAGGTTCAAGAGAATAGTTGTTTCTTTTACTTGGCGGCTTTTTAGGACGCGCTTGACTATCTCGTCTCGGTGAAGTGGTTCACTAGATTTTCGCAAAACATCAGATATGATATCTGAAACTGTACCCTTACTGAATCCCCAGGCGTCGAGGGCGTAGATACCGCGACCGATTAGCACAAAACGTTTGTCTTTAATCAGTTCGTTGTGGATAGCTTGAGTTGTTACGTCTTTTCGTTTGAAGCTGCTGTCTTTTATGGAATCAGCTATTTCTGAAAAGTGCATTGGTTTATTTTTTTCGGCTAGTATAACGTAGATTTTGTCGCGAATATTCTTTGGATTAACTGTAGGCCATTTTACTAGTCCCCAACTGTCTTTTAGGTGAGCAAGAAGCTTACTTACAGAGGCGAGAGCTTTAATCTGTGATGGGTGTTCGTATGAAAGTTGTTCGTGCATTTGTTCTAGTGTAAGAGGTTCGCCGTTTTTCTTGATAAACTTAACGATTTCATCTACTTCAGCTTTTATCTTTTTCTCATCTCCATATTCGGCTATGCTGACAGAAAGAAAATAGTTGTCGTTTTCGTCAATCACTGTTAGGTTTGGAGAAAGTGCAGCTATAAAAGCAACGTGTGATCGTTCTTTTTGGTCAGTTGGCCGTCCAAGTAGAGTGTCGGTTAGGTCTTGGATACGGGCAGTTCGTCCCATTTCGGCAAGTTGACGTATGATTATCTTGTCGAAATTGGCGATAGATTTGATTTTTCCGTTTTCGGCAGCTATTTTTAGACGAATGAGTATAGCTTTTTCAAGCTGACGAACACGTTCACGAGTGATACCAAGTAATTCCCCTATTTGTTCTAGGGTCTCACGACGATCATATAAACCGAAGCGACGAGTGATAATTTCACGCTCACGCTCTTGTTCTATAACAGATAGTATTTCATTAACGCCTGACTTTAGGTCGATTGTTGGATCACTGTTGGCTGGCTCACTCATTATTTGGCTATTCCTTTATCCTCACCTCAAAAATATTTTAATATTAAAGTAATGTACACATTATATAAGAATGTTCTTATAATGTCAACACCATGTTTACCTATAGTCATTATAGCATGAAATAGACATGTTATGTAAACAATGCTATTACACTTTTTATATACTAGCTTTGTTGTATAGTGCGAAAAACTACGAGGTTATTTCTTTTTAGGGGTACGAGCTTTTTTAGAGGATTTTCTGTTTGAGGCTCTTTTTTTAGATGATATAGGTGCTTTTTTGAGCATTTCTATCGCCTGTTCGTGAGTTATAGATTCCGGTTTAGTATCTTTGTCTATTTTGGCATTTTTTGTACCGTCGGTTACATATGGACCGAAACGCCCCTTTAGAACCTTTACGCCGTCACCAAAGTCAGCTATGTTCTTTTCGGCGTCACTTTTAAGCTTGGCGGCATATAATTCTAAAGCTTCATCTAGGGTGATAGTGTGAGGGTCTAGTGGTTTGATACTGACGAATAATTTATCTATCTGTATGTAAGGGCCGAAGCGACCAATATTGGCTTTTATAGGTAAGCCTTCGCTAGTCTCGCCAACTACTCGTGGTAGCTTGAAAGCGTGGAGAGCTTGTTCGAGTGTAACGGTTTCTATCTTGGCGCCACTGGGCATAGGTGCGAATTGAGCTTTGTCCTCTGGATCTTCGCTATTGCCACCAAGTTGTAGCATGGGACCAAAGCGACCAAAGCGAGCAAGTATAGTTTTGTCGGTCTTTGGGTCTGTGCCTATTTCTCTGGCTTTAGCTACATCAGCTCGTTTTATGCCACCTGATTGTTCGATAAGATCGTGAAATGGTTTATAAAATTCAATTAGCATGTCGTTTCGGTCTAGTTTACCACCCGCTATTAGGTCGAATTCTTCTTCAACGTGAGCTGTGAAATCGTAGTCAACGACTTTTGTGAAATTATCCATAAGGAAATCATTTAGCACTTCTCCACCAGGTGTTGGTACGAGCTTACCTCTGTCTGATCCTGTTTTTTCGTTATCAATTATACGTTCTATTGAACTGTTCTTTAGCTGTATTAATATTATGTCGCGCGGTGTTCCTTCGCCCTCGCCTTTAACTGCGTAACCTCTGACTTGTACGGTATTTATGATAGTCGCGTATGTTGACGGTCGGCCGATACCAAGGTCTTCGAGTTTTTTTACAAGCGAACCTTCAGAGTAACGAGCTGGTGGTCGGGCAAATACTTGGCGTGCGGTTACATTATTTGCTTTGAGATTGTCTCCAGCCTGTACAGGTGGCAGTATAGAAGATTCTTTGTTGGCTATTTTGTAGACTTTCAAGAAGCCGTCAAAAACTATAACTTCACCCTTAGCCTCAAATACAAGGCTGCTACCATTGGATAGTTTTATAGTAATAACTGTTTTTTCAAGTTTGGCTGGGGACATTTGGCTGGCTAATGTTCGATTGCGTATCAGACTGTATAGTTTTTGTTCGTATTCGTTACTTGAGGCGTGCTCTAGCGCCATATTTGTAGGACGAATAGCTTCGTGTGCTTCTTGGGCGCTAGCATTTTTTGTGGTAAATTTACGAACCGTTGAATAATCTTGTCCGAACTGAGACTTGATGTAATCTGTCGCTGCGGCTATCGCTTGGCCAGAGAGATTTACAGAGTCGGTACGCATGTAGGTAATCTTACCTTCTTGGTATAATCTTTGAGCAGATGACATGGTTGCTTTTGCACTAAAGCCTAATTTGCTGTTGGCTTCTTGCTGCAAGGTGCTGGTAGTAAAGGGCGCGCTTGGGTTGCGAGTGCCAGGACTTTTAGTTAGGTCAGATACTGTAAATTCGGTTCCTTTTAGTGATTCTAGGAATTCGGTGGCCTCTTCTTCGCTATCAAATTTCTGAGACAATTCGGCATTAAATGTCTGACTCTTGTCTTCAAACTCTGCAGTAACTTTGTAATTAGATGAACCGTTAAACGCTTCGATTTCTCTTTCGCGTTCTACTAGCAGACGAACAGCTGGAGATTGTACGCGACCTGCTGATTTTCCACCCGGTACTTTTTGCCAGACGACTGGTGATAGTTCGAATCCAACGATCCTGTCGAGTATTTGACGGGCTTGTTGGGCTTGAACTAGTTGCATATCAACGGTTCGAGGGTTTTTGATTGCCTCGGTGATAGCGTCTTTCGTTATCTCATGGAATACGATTCGGTTGGTTTTGGTCGGGTCGAGTTTTAGGACTTCACAAAGATGCCAAGCTATTGCCTCACCCTCTCGGTCTTCATCGGTTGCAAGCCAGATTGTTTCAGCTAGCTTCACCGCTTTTTTTAATTCGGCAACTGTTTTCTTTTTCTCGCTATCAATTTCGTATGTAGTCTTAAAGCCGTTTTTGACATCTATCGGCGGAGTACCGTCTTTGGTCTTTTTAGCGATACTACGAATGTGGCCGACACTAGATAATACTTTAAAATCACTGCCGAGATATTTCTCGATAGTTTTGGCTTTGGCTGGGGACTCTACTATTACTAAGTTTTTCATATATATTGCTCGTGCTTTTGCATACAGCTAAACACAGAGCGTAATTGTACGCAAGTTTGTGCGATTTGTAAAATAAAATTGTTTTATATTTCTCGCAACCGATGTTAAGCCTATTTTTCCAAGCAGGTATATTTCCTTGGTTCGCACTCGTCACACCATTCACTTTCGGGCTCACTCTATGTTGCTCGATCTCATTATTAAAAACTACGGCTTCGCTCCTGGTTCAAGCAAGGGTCTCGACGCCTTGTTGAACTAGGGCTGCAGATGCAGTTTTTAACAATAAGACTCTCGTTTGCTAAGCTTGTTTATCTTTTGGGGGTCCGGGACCCATGAGCTTGCCGAAAGTTACATAATATTTCCTGAATTATCGAGGACTGTTTGAGCTACCGATTTATCAGGGAGCGAGTTCCGCAGATAACCAAGAATATATTCTGTAATCTTTCTACGCGCGAGTAAGTAGGTCCTGGAACTTTTGTTTCTTTTAGTTATAAAAGAATTACTTTAATGTCCATTGATTGCCGCCAAGTGAGCGGATGATACCGTTGATTTCGAGCATAGTTAAGGTTTGGGAAAAATCTGTGGCGGATAATTCTGATTCTTGTTGGATCTCGTCACCGTCACGTAGTCCCGACTGAATCAAGCTTATTATTTTGGTCTCTTCGGGATTATTACCTAAGGCCAAAGTAGTTTGGGCTCTTAATAGGTCTGGTGCTATTATCTCGAGTATATCTTCTACGCAAGTTGCTGGATGGGCACCTTGTTTTAGCCAAGCATTACATCCACTCGAGAGCGGACTAGTGATGTTGCCTGGTACTACAAAAACTTCCTTACCCTGTTCAAGTGCATGTGCTACGGTTGAAAGTGTGCCACTCCTAGTAGCGGCTTCGGTAACTAATATGGCGTCAGCGAGGCCACTGACTATTCTATTTCTTTCTAAAAATCTATATTGAAGTGGAGGCACATTTGGCTCGTATTCGCTGATTATTGCCCCATCGTTCTCGGCTATCTTTAGTGCCAGCTGTTTATTTGTAGCTGGATATATAGTATCTAGGCCATTGGCTAGAACTGCTATAGTTTTTCCGCCAGCCTCTAGGGCTGCTCTATGTGCAATACTATCCACTCCTAGGGCAAGTCCGCTAACTATAACAATCCCCTTTTTAGCTAGCTCGTAACTCAGTTTATAGGTCACCTCTTGTCCGTAGCTTGACGGACGTCTAGTGCCGACGATTGCGACAGAGGTGATTCTGTTTTCGGGGATATTTCCTATAAAATATAACTTTTCTGGCTTTTTAGCAATAGTATTTATAATCTGTAAATACTTATGCTTTTGAGGTGATATGCTATTGATTTTCATACGATTTGTGTCCAAAAGTATTGACATTATGTCAAAGACGTGCTAATATCAGTAACGATTGGTTATATTGCGAGATTAACCAAAAGCACCTTATACCCCCTATTCTAACTATATGTTAGGTTACATACAATACGTTGCTGAGTAACTACCCTCCACTTGGCAACATATAAAGTATTGTATGTATACTAATCCCTTTAACCAGCGAACGTCTGCGATACTATCGAGATCGTTACGCTTGCCCCACGGGTGGGTTAAAGGGTCAAATAGCGCTCTCAGTGATGCCCACCCTTACTGTGAGCGCTTTTTGATTGGGTTGAAATGCGCAAGGCATTATTGTATTATCCTAAATGGCTATTGGCACACGAGGTGTAGCTCAGTCTGGTAGAGCACTGCTTGGTTCGTCCACGCAGGGTGTCGGCGGTTCAAATCCGTTCACCTCGACTTATTATGTAGAGCCTTAGGGTTCCAAGGGTTGATGAAGTATCACTTTGTTGGTAATAGTGCACAGTGCAAACAGGTTCCACGAAGGGAGAATGATGAACAAGATCATCGCATGGTTCACAGAACGCTCAGAGAGTGAGCGTCTCCGTCTCGACGAGCTTACAGATCGGATTCCGCTCTGGAGGCCAATCGGCTACCGTTAATACGGTCGGAGGGTTGCGCCGGTTTTAGGCCGGTGCAACCCTCCATCCCCCTTTTTACAGGGGGTTTTTAAATTTTATGACTTGTAATGTCTATATTGCCATTTATGAAACTACTAATCTTTTCTGAGACTAGAGGATAGATTTTTTGTTCAAGATTGGTATACTCGTCCTTATTCATTTTACTAAGAACAAAGTTTGCATCATCTATTTGATCACGTAGCTCGTTCCATATGCCTATACGTAAACGGTGATAGTCCTCACCTATATGTTGGTTTATAGATTTTATGCCGTTGTTGCCAGCATCGCTTCCTTTTTGGCGGACCCGAATAGTACCAAGTGGTAGGCTCAGGTCATCATGAATTACCAGTAAATCCTGAGAGGCGTCCAGATTGTAAAAATCGACTAGCTTACGTACAGATAAACCTGTGTCGTTATAGTAAGTGTTGGGCTTGGCTAAGACTACTTTTTCATTATCCACAGTAAGTTCTGCTATCGAGGTGTTAAACTTTGATTTCTCTATCCAGGACGCATCTTGTCCTTCGGCAAATCTATCTATTAAATAAAAACCGATATTGTGTCGGGTTTTGTCGTATTTTGATCCAGGATTTCCCTGTGCAAAGATAATTTTCATCTGCAGCTATAATATATCATTTTGGTCTGTTATCAAAAATACGCCCAAACTTACAGAGCGTACTACATTCAAGTAAAAATGACGGAACGGAAAGTTTGGGCCGAGCCCGGACTGAGACTTTTGATCTCAAGTCCGGGCTCGGAGCGCTCGCCATCTAGGCCTGCGCGACCTCGTTCAGAAGGCTGATCATGCGTAGGCGTGCAGACGCAATCGCTTCCATGTGCATGTCCATGAGCATCGTCAGTGTGCGTTGGCCCTTGGCCCTGCCTGTGTGAAGAGCTGGGTAGAAGACGAGCAGCGTTTTGCCGTCGTCTTTGAGCTCGAAACGCTCAGGGTTGAACCAACAGCCCTTGAGTAGATCGTCTGCAAGAATCTTGACGATCCCTGGTTCCGTATCGTTTTTGTCGCCGTGCTTCGCGAAGACGTAGCCGTCATCGTCAAGGGTGATCGTAACTGATGGTTGGGTCTCGTCGCTTCCTGTCGAGTAGTTACCGGAGGTCTTGATCTGCGTCGTCGTTGCCACTTTTTTCCTGTTCCGTCAAAAGTCACCGAATCTCGGTGACGTATGATTATCTTATCATGAATACAACATAATGTCAATCTGTTAGGATTGTTTGTCGGTAGCTTTTTTGGCTTCTTCTTTTTCTAATTTATACTTCTTGGTTACTGGCGCTTTGCCTTGCTCGATGCGCTCTTTGTTAGCTTTTATCTGTTTTTCGTCGCGGAAGCTAAATCGAATTGGCGTACCAGCAAAGTTGAATTCTTCGCGCATGTGGCGCTCTAGGTAGCGTTTGTAGCTCCAGTGGATAAACTTGAGGTTGCTGCCGTAAATAACGAACCAGGGTGGTGATACGTCGGTCTGGACCATATATCGAAGCTTCGGGTGAGTGTTTTTTAGTCCAGCTGGTGGATGACGTTGAATAAGTTTGCCAAGTAGATCGTTTAGTTGACGAGTCTTTAGCTGTTGCTTGCGACGACCATCAATATCAAGAGCTAGGTCAAATAGTTTGGTGACATTTTGTCCAGTCACGCTGCTAGTAAAGATAAGTGGCGCCCAAGGTGTGAATTTGAAAGTATTAGCAATCTTTGGTGCCAAGGCGTCGCGCGTGTAAGCATCCTTATCTTCGACTATATCCCATTTACTAACAACTATTACCATCCCCTTACCTGCTTCGTCGATAATGCCACCAAGGCGTTGATCGAGCTGAGTGTTGAGCTCATTAGCATCCATAAGTAAGAAACAGACGTCGCTTTCCTCGATGGCTTGAAGTGTGCGCAGTACGCTGAATTTCTCGATACCAACTTCTTGTTTACCCGGTTTTCGCATACCTGCTGTATCTAGCATTTCGATGTCACGTGCGCCATAACGGACCGAGATACGATTGACATCGCGAGTAGTACCGGCGATGTTTGCCACTAGGGCTTGCTGTTTTCCGGCCAAGGTATTAAATAAGTAGCTTTTACCTACATTTGGTCGACCGATAAGTGATATTCGCAAGATGTCATCTGGAGTTTCCTCGCTTTTGGCTGGAATTAGCTCGACAATCATATCAAGGACATCACTTATGCCTTGGTTGTGTTCGGCACTAGTTCGGATAATTTCTTTGATTCCTAGGCGTCGGAACTCTTCGATTGGTAAGCTATCTTTTAAGTCAGCTTTGTTGGTGAGCAGTAAAACTGGCTTTTTGCTACGCAAGGCTTTCTTGGCAACCGTACGGTCCTGGTCGCTAACATATTGACTGCTATCTACAACTACCAATATAACATCAGCAGCTTCAGCGGCCTCTGTAATTTGATCCTGGATTGACGCCTCAAACTCGTCGTTTGGATCTTTTAATCCAGCTGTGTCTACGAGCCAAAATTGGTGGTGTTTGTGTTCGACGCGTCCGAGAACATTGTCGCGAGTTGTTCCAGCTTCTCGTGCTACGATAGCCTGCTGAGAACGTACGATACGATTAAAAAGCGAACTTTTTCCAACGTTCGCTTGACCAATAATCGCAACTGTAGGTAGTTTTGATGCCATAACAGAGGTTAATTATAACAGAGATAAGTTAATTTTACGAGCATAAGCCCTATAGATAATCACAGGTAGATATATCACCTACTGGATATTGACGATTTCGAACTCACCGGGCTTTATATCACCGAGTGCATAATTACCGAAGTTTACTCTTTGAAGCTTGTCTACCGTGTAACCAAGAGCTCCGAAAGTACGACGAATCTGGCGATTTCGGCCTTCATGCATAGTTACTATCCATTTTTTGCGATCGGTCTCATTCATGCGTTCAAGCTGTAGTTTACTGCTTCCGTCTTCGAGATCTATACCTTTATCGCTAATCATTTGCTGATGAAGTGGCTCTAGGTCATGATCAAGTACTGCGTGATATATCTTGGTTTTGACGAAACTAGGGTGTGTCATATTAAATGTAAAATCACCGTCATTACTCAGTAGTATTAATCCACTGGTGTCTTTATCTAGTCGGCCGACTGTTTTTAGATCATGATATTTTCTTGGTAGTAATTCGTAGATTGTAGGTGTGTCGTCTTGTTGACGACGCGAACAGACGTAACCGGTAGGCTTATTTAGCGCTAAGTATACGTAGGCTGTATCACTAGCGATTGACTCGCCGTTAACGGTAATCTCATCACCTTTATCGAATCGAGCCCCTAGGGTAGCCACAGTGCCGTTAATTGACACACTTCCGCGAGCAATTAAGTCATCAGCTTCGCGCCTTGAAATACCCAGCTGAAGAGCTAGATTTTTGTTAAGTCGTAGTTGTTTATCTGGTGACATTGTAGTTAAGTATATCAGCTATTGCTGGATATAAGGAGGGTTATCAGCTTGAGGTGGGATGTTTGGTACTTGTGGTGCAGCTGGCTGAGGTGGTGGCGCCATTTGTTGTGTAGGGATGGGCGCATTTAGTTCTTGGTTCATCATACTGCTAATGTCTGTGGGTTGTTGAGGATTCTCTAGTGGTTGGATAACCCTATCCCCCATTGAGCCTGGTCGATTTGACGAAAAAGGAGCTGTTGGCTGTGGTAATGGGTTACTTTGGGTTGGTTGTGGCTCAACTGTAACGGGAGGTTGCGGAATGGGATCGGGCGTTGGGGTCGGAGCTGGTTCAGCGGAGGCAACGGGTTCAGAAGGTTGAGGTGCTGGCTCAACTGTTGGGGTAGCTGGTGATGCCGGTGCCACTGGAGCAGCGGGTTGATCAACTGGTCGAGGGGCTATAGGAGCAGCTGGACGTATGTCAGCCATAGGATTTGCGGATGGTGCTACGGGAGCTTGTGCGGTGGGTGCAACTGGATTTGGAGCCGGAGCTACTGGGGTTTCTACAGCAGGTACTGTAGGTGTTGGAACAGGAGAATTGAACATCTGAGCTGGAGTTTGCGCTGGTGGCGCTATGCCATCACCTAGAACTTCGTGAACTGTCCTGACTACATCTTCGATACCTACTTGAGATTTTACAAGATAACGATCTGCCCCTAGTGCTTCGCCACGCGCTCTTTGGTCGTCGCTACTAAGTGCTGTCATCATGATAACTTTTACGTCTTTTGTTTCGGTGGTGCTTCGAAGGATATCTAACATATCGAATCCACTAATTTTTGGCATCATAACGTCACTTACTATAAGGTTTGGTCGTTCTTTGATGGCCATTGCTAGGGCTTCTTCGCCGTCACCGGCAGATACTATGTCGTATCCTTCAGCCTTTAGTCTAACGCCGTAAATTTCGCGTAGGCTTTTGTCATCTTCTACTAATAAAATCTTTGTCATATTTATCTCCATTGTACCCGAGGGGTAATAAAAATACCATACCTCTTGTGTTTATTGACTAGTTGGTGGCGTCTCTTGTGGTTGAGTTGAGGGTGCAGCCTGCTGCTGTTTGATCATTTCTTTGAGCTCTGCGACATGTGCGGCGATTTGCTCGGGGGTGAGACTTTCGCCTCTTGGCACTGTCGTGGCTGGTTTAGCGGATGCTTCTGGTGATTGTTGGGCCGTGCTATTGGTCATTGGTGCTGAAGACTGCGGTGTGGGTGTTTGAATAGCAACCGATTGAGTGTTTGATGTGTCTGTAAGCGCAGGAGTCTCAATTGCCGCTACAGATTCAACTTGATTCATAGATGTATCGCTGACATTTTGGGCAGTAAGAGCTTGCTGAGATTGTAAATTGGTAGCTTCCTGAGACGATATACGAGGTAATTCTACATAAAAAGTACTTCCCTGCCTGTAGGTGCTCTCGGCCCATATTCGCCCATTCATTGCTTCGGCTAATTTGCGACAAAGATAGAGACCTAGTCCAGTTCCACCAATCTGGTTGGTTTCCTCATTATTGACGCGATAAAATTTTTGGAATAAATGTGGTATATCTTCGGCTGGTATACCGATACCACTGTCTTGGATACTTACGACGACTGAATCTTCTGTGCCGTTAACGTCGACAGTGACCTGACCCTTTAAGGTGTATTTGATGGCGTTTTCGATAAGATTATCGAGAATTTCGCGTATATGGTCGTTATCGAGATTCACGTGGTAGACCGGTGCGACGTGTTGGTTGCCGTCTTTGGGGTTTGGTTTAAATACGAGGTTGAGGCCTTTTTCGACAGCTTTTGGCGTCAAACCTTGGACTACTTGTTCTGTGAAGCTGGTCATATCGACGACTTTTGGAGTGTTAGTTAGGCGTTTGTCGTCGGCTTTTGAGACGTCTAGAAGGTCCTGGAAGAGGTGCCCGAGATGTTGAGCAGATTCGTGAGCTTTCATGATGAAATCTCGGGCCTTTTCATCTATCTGAGAGGTTTGAGGGTTTAGGGCTAGACCTAAGTAGCCTTCTATTGACGCTACAGGTGTGCGCATTTCGTGGCTTGCCGTGCTTATGAATTCGGCTTGTTCGCGTTCCTCGGCTTTTTCTTTGGTTATATCGCGGAAAACTATAATTGCTCCCGACCCTACTTCGCCTATCGGTGAAGCTACTATTGATGAGATAATTTTTTTGCTACTTTTTGTGACTATAGTGGTGTCATTGTTTCGGATTTGTTGGTTGGTGTTTAGTACTTGTTGTATCGGATCACTTGCTGGATCGACAGGCGCACCCTTTAGGTCAATTAGCTGTAGGACTGACCTGTAATTTAGCGCCAGAGCATCTTGTTTGCCCCAACCTAATATCTGTTGGGCCGCCGGGTTTATAAGCTGGATAGTACCTTTAGCGTCGATTGCCATAACTCCGTCACCAATGGCGTTAATAACGACTTCGGATTGAGTGGCAACTTGAGATAACTCGCTGGCGAGTTCTTTGTAGGCTTTATCTCCAGAGTAAGCCTTATTTGATTTATTGTGCCAGATTATTAGACTAGCTATCAGTGGCAAGATTCCGACGAAACTAACTACAACCATCAGTTCTGGTGAGAAGTTGTTTTGTAAATACTCTACAGCTACAAACACGCCTACGGCGATCGCCATAGGTAAAAGACCCCAGATGCCAAATATGCCAGCAAAGACCGAGACTAGCATCCATAGAGCTATGAACGGTGAAGTTGCTCCGTCGGTAGTTATGATTAGTCCAGCAACCGTGGCGGTTAGCAATATATAGATAACTAGTGATGACGGAAAGGCTGATTCTTTTGGAATCCATATATATGACACAAGACTAAGTACGGCCGTAAACGATGCGATCAACATGATTGGTAATGTGACAATCAGGGATTCGCTGATATCTTGACCCATGAATGGCAAAAAGTACAATGCAATAACGGCAGTCGAAATTAACAAGCTCGCTTCGCATATGCGGCGATGCCAGAAACGTGTTAAGTTGACTAGTTGTATGTTGCCCCCTACTTCAAATTATCTAGTCAATATTATGATGCTTGTGGTTTTATATTGCAAGTGAAGATATGGGATAATTGAGGTACAAAGAAATACGCTAGATGTAGCGTAGGTACGCTAGGGGTGGTGTATCGAGGGTTATCTTAGATAATACGGACTTTTACGGTATCTGTACCACCGGCTTTGCCGATTTGGTTTCCAGCGACGATAACTACAGTATTGCCTGCTTCAACGAGTCCGGCTTCACGTACAAAGCTACTGAGCTTTTCGTTGCCTGTGTTTTCTTCTCGTATTACCGTACGAACACCTCTTACGAGAGCAAGTTGATTAGCTACGCGTTGTGAGTATGTGACAGCTGCTATTGGCGTACTTGGTCGTCTTGCGGCTATATGTCGGGCACTTCCACCTGTCTGAGTGTCGGCGATAATTGTCGAAGCTTTTACATCATTTGCAATATGGATTGCCGCACTACACATCGAGGCTTGAAGACTTTCTGTATCAACGCTGTCAAGAAATAATGTGTCTACTGGCGTGTGGGCTTCGGCGTATTCGGCGATTCGTGCCATAGTAGCAACTGCCTGTACAGGATAAGCACCGTTTGCGGTTTCGTCACTGAGCATCACAGCATCAGTACCCATGATTACGGCTGTCGCGACGTCGGAGACTTCAGCGCGTGATGGCTCCATCATGTCCACCATACTGGCAAGCATCTGAGTTGCAATGATGACCGGTGTGGCGTGCTTTCGGCAGAGACTGACGATACGGCGTTGTTCGATAGGTACGACTTCAGCACCGACTTCGACAGCCATATCGCCACGAGCGACCATGATTGCGTCGGATGCTTTGATAATGTTTTCTATGTCATTTAGAGCGGCGATTGTTTCAATCTTTGCAACAATATGAGCATCACTTCCGAGTTCGTTTAGCATAGCGCGAAGGTCATGTATGTCGCTAGCGTTGTTGACGAAACTAAGGGCTACGTAGTCGAGGTCGACAGTTGCTCCAAAAGTGATGTCGGCCTTGTCTTTTTCGGTTATGACTTCACCAGTGAAATCGGTGTCTGGAAGATTTAGGCCTTTGCGTTTAGTGACTTTACCACTATTTTCGGGCATAGCGTAGATTATGCCATCTTCTTTTTTGGTGATGTGTGTCTTTACTTTGCCGTCAAAGATATATAGACGGTGTCCTACTTCTACTCGAGGGTAGATATCGTATTGAAGAGGAATAATACCACTCTCGGCAAAGCTTTCACCCATTTTTAGGCGGATTTCTTCTCCAGCATGAATCTCTATTGCATCCTCGAAATCGCCAAGTCGAATTTTTGGACCTTGTAGGTCTTGGAGGATGGCAACTGATGTACCGAGCTCGTTGGCGGATTCACGAATCCAGGCGATTTGTTCGTGTCGTTCGTCGTGTGTCCCGTGGCTAAAGTTTAGTCTGAAAGTATTTGCCCCACGCTCAATCATAGCCTTGATCGTTTCTTTTGAGCTTGATACTGGTCCAACTGTAGCGATGATTTTAGTTTGCTTCATCTATTTCCTTTATTATCTTTAAAAACATTGAATACTGTAACAGATTGGGTTGGATTATTAAAGTCTGAAACTAACTATAAAAACTAAGAATCAGGCGGTTTCCTCTATTTAACCCAATTATGTTAAAATTAAAATATCTATTAATAAAACAGGCACCAGCCAAAAAATATCAACAGTGGAATATATAAAAACAAAAAACCAACAAGCCTTTACTATAGTCGAACTTATTATAGTAGTCGTAGTTATAGCCATACTCGCCACAGTGAGTATCATCGGCTATAACGGCATCAAGAAGAGTGCCGTTGACTCTCAAGTCAAAGATTCCGTATCTCAAGTCCGAAAAAAAATGCTACTTGAAGGTATTAAAAATGGCGAATCCTACCCGACTACTTTCCCATCAGGTATTAATCTGGGTTCTAATGTTGGCCTAGCACTAACTACCGTAGGAACGGATAAGGAATTCTGTATAAATGGTACAACTCCTGATTACAACGACGTTTACTATCACGCAACTGAGGCGCAAGCAGTAACTACTGGCCTGTGCCCAGGTGCAGTTTTGGCTCCTAGTATTATTGGAAACTATAACTCGAATGCTGGGACGAACAGTTATACATTCTCGCGAACGGTAACTGGCAATGGCACGCTAGGCTTGACGGTTCACGTTGGTGAAGCGTGGAATTCAGTCGACATAACATGGGATAGTCAGCCAGATGCGGTCCGCTATGAGCTAAAAGCCCGCGACCCATCTTCGGTCTCTACCTCAGCAAAAACATTCTACTATCGCCTAATAGCTGATGGCTCCGGTGGCTGTAGTACGGGTACTTCTGATACATCGTTAGGAACGGGCTGTGGTAGTTCATACAGTGGCATGATACCAGCGGGTACGACATCCCTATCTTGGAGCGATACCACGAATGGTATTCCACGTACCGCAGGACAAGCTTTTGAATACGAGATTCGATTAGTCCGCGCCGACAACAGCTATAGCGCTTGGGATGTTGCCTCGCTGTCAAATTATATTGACGACAATGCAACAATTCCTGCAGTAACAAACTTCACGGCCACTGCAAATACTGCATATACTCAGAATACGCTCGATTGGGATCAGGTCGATAATTTCGCGCCGCACATGGATCAAGTATTTTACGAGTTACAAGCCCGTAACCCAGCCTCGAATTCTACCTCAACAAAAACATTCTACTACCGCTTAATAGCTGATGGTTCAGGCGGCTGTAGTACGGGTACGTCCGACACATCAGTTGGCATTGGTTGTGGCACTACTTATAGTGGAGTAATTCCTTTTAATACGAGTTCGCTTATTTGGACAGATTCAACAACTGGAGTACCGAAACTTATGGGACAGGATTTTGATTATAGGATTCGCGTGCGGGTAACGGGTCAGAAGTC
>Ga0100403_1002425_pt1 | contig 14957 bp, 31 predicted proteins | sample CryGeymet201501t_FD_83663 | JGI IMG/M metagenome (GOLD analysis project Ga0100403, IMG submission 83663) | Groundwater microbial communities from Crystal Geyser aquifers in Utah, USA - Crystal Geyser metaG 2015-01t | ecosystem: Environmental > Aquatic > Deep subsurface > Groundwater | place...
AGGTATAAACAAAAGTGGCTGTACCGTCTGAACGAGACTAACCACACTATTTAAGGTGATTTCAACCTTTCGGGACAGTACACCGTTTACCATGCCACCTTCGTTTATACCCATTCCGTTATAAGTAATGCTTACTCATCATTACATCTTGTACATTCAGAATTAGTACAAACATATATACCATTTTCTTCATCGTACCACATCAAACTACCACACATATTACATTCTACTTCTTCTATTTCTTCCATATTTTTAAATTTTATATTATTAAATCGCACTACTTATAACAAGGTGTATAAGAAAGTTTGCTATTAAGTTCAGTGCTAATTTGAAAGTTCATCAAAGCAAACCTTCTCATACACCCAACCGTTAGTGGCAAGTGCTAATGACCGTTTCCAAAAGCAATTTTTGCCTTTCTATATAGCCGAACAATAACTAATTGTGCACGTAGGGAATTCCGCCATCCCGACCTTCAGTTTGGAAGACTGACACTCTAGCTTCTGAGTTACACGTGCAATATAAAGTTAAACTTTCCCTTTTACGGATACTTGCCTTTGAGCCAACACGAGGATTCGAACCCCGGACATCCTCATTACAAGTGAGGTGCTCTGACCAGACTGAGCTATGAAGGCATATATTGTGGCACTTTCTCCACCCGTCATACCACATTTGTATTCTGTTCAGCCCTAAGCATCCTAACGGTAAATTGGTATCAAAAACCAGTATATTAAATTATATATTTGGAGGAAGAAGTCGGGCTCGAACCGACACACCCTTTTAAGGATTAGTGGTTTTCAAGACCACTGCCGATAGTCCTCGCTCGGCTTATTCTTCCATTTAAACCAGCTTTATATACTTTAGCGATCTAGCATTAACTTCCAATACCGATATTACCGTTTGTATTTATAATGATAGTAATGCTTCATGTATTGCACATCAACTAGGGATCGAACCTAGCACAAGTGGTTTTGGAGACCTCTTCGTCGCCACTGACATATTGATGCATATAAAAATATAAATTATTATGTTTATAAAAGGTGACCCAGGTTTTACCAACTGAACTAAGTTAGCGTATTAACGCTCACTACTGGACTTGAACCAGTGACACACTAGGTGTGTCGGAAAGGTAGGATTTGAACCTACGGCTTCGCCGCCCCAAACGGCGCACTCTGGCCAGGCTGAGCTACATTCCGATATATTAAAAAACCCCTTAAATTTTAAAATTAAGGGGTTCATGTAAACTATTATATATTATTATTATATTTACATTACTATCCCTATTGTCCAATCATAATGATTCGATGTTCCAAAAATCACTCTTTGGCCCAAGGGTTTACTCGTAAATATATTATTATCTTTAATCATGAATACAATATAAGTAATTATTTATAAAAAGTCAAGTACTTTTTTATTTATTTTTTATATTGCCATCCATACAATATAATAAATTCTTTTACTGCTTGATCTATTCCGCTTATTTTATTATGTTTCAATAAAAATTTACGAGCATCCTTATTATCTCTTAAATATTGTTTAAGCCATATTATATATTCTTCTTCTGTTTTTATATCCCACTGATATTCAAGGAACCATCCTTCTTTTTGGAAGTCTATAAGGGGGTAGTCCGCGCCCACTACCTCACACATTTTAGTCATTATAACTTTTAAATGTTCATTCATTATATAAACTCCATTAAATAATTTAAAAATTGAGTAGGTAATCCAGTATAATATAATCCAACCCAATATAAAACTTCGACGGGCCATCCCCACCACTTCCATCCACCATTTTCTTTATGCCAATACCAATCTATAATAGAATGTAAACCAATAGGCCATACTATAATCCATAATACATATATATAATAAGCATATTTAGGATTACGACCAAATCTATTAAAATATTTATCTGGTCTATGTAATATTTGATATGTTCCTTGCCAATTAGGTTCATTAAAGATTATTCTTAATAAATCATTCATTATACCAAGAGTTGCAAAAAAAAGTATTATAACCGGATCATGTAACCATACATAAGATATCGCAGCTGTCATTGTACCGTGTGCTGGAAATGTCATATTAATGCTCCTATTTTATATTTCTTAATTTATAATATTCTAAAAATTGATCAGCATTATTATATTGATAATGATTAAATTTATTTTTATCTCTATTTTTAAATGACAATAATCCATCTCTTACATAAGACACATATTCTTCAAAACTATATTCATATCTTTTTTTAAATAACTTATTTATTGCTTTTTTATCAACTTTAGTAGCATTATTATAAAACTTAATAGCTGAATCTAAGAAACTTAATACTTCTTTAAAAGAAAAATATATCCAATTTGATAACAAATAATTTCTAGCATCACTTATAGTAAAACACATTAATGAATGTGTTAAAATTTTAACAACAAATTCATCATAAGCACGTACCGAAAAATCGGCAACTTCTTTCCTTGGATTGTTTATATTCTTAATTGTACTAGGGGATAATTTAGTAAGCACTTGCATATTAGAACTTAACCCATATCCACTAGAATGATAATAAGCATAAGGAGACTTAAGAATTTTTTGAAATGCTTTAGAAGAATAATGGTTTTGCACTACTTTAAATCCAAGTTCTTTAAATTTATTATAACTACGAACACCATATTTAGCTAATGAAGATCTATTTTTATTAAATTTAAGATCAACAACTAAATCTTTTATTGAGTTGAAATCTAAAAACTTTTGTCTTTCTATATTATTATATTGTCTATTATTTTCATTTGAGTTGATTTTAAACTTATTTCCATTAAGTAAGCAAAACGATAAATTATTAGTTACTTCTTCCTTAATTTCTTTTTCGCTATTAGTAATAGCTATAATTTCATGACCAACATAACTATCTATATCACCAATTTTAGCATAACAAAAGACAGAGGGGCTCAAGCCCTCTGTCTTATATATTACCATTTCTTCATTAAAAGGTCCCATTATGTTAAAGATTTAAGTAAATGAATTCCCTTTTCACTTGCATTAAGAGTTTGTTCTATGACTTTAGCATGCATTAATTTAGTTCTAAATGCCATATCACCTATCTCTTTATTTAATTCAGAGATTCTTTTTGTATTCTCTTGAATTTTAGGATTAATATCTAATCTACTGATACCATATTTTGCTATTTTAGCAGGCATACTTATAGTTATAGTATCAAAAGCATTATTATTAAATATTAAAGAACCAGTTATTGTAAAAATATAATTATTAAACGGCTCGCCATTAGAATTAAAGAGTCGATCAATAGTTTTATAATTAGTAATACTTAACCCAGTATTATGTCCTACTCTAATGTATTTTGATAGTGATTGAGTAATTTCATTAAGCTTCTTAACTAATGGTTCTAATTTTTTGCTACCAATTTCATTAAATTCATCAATAATCTTTTTATCTTCATTATTTCTTTTGGCTAACAATTCTTGATTTTCATTAGTAAGAGCTTCTTTTTCGTCACGAAGAGCTTTTTCATATCGAACAGATAATATATTAACTATATCTTCTTTACTAACATTTAAGTCAATATCACTATAAACTTCTGTAGATGATAGTAATAATTCATTATTTTTCATTTTATTCCTTTTATTCAAATATTTAAAATTAATTCTATTATAAACAAGTTATTGCTTCCATTAAGCATCGTGTTACTACTTATTATCGTAGCATCGTACCTTTCGTTTATAGGAGATCAACCCTAACTTATAGTACATTTGCACCTCACCTAATTATTTTCCGCGCGTAATTCATTAGTTTAGTTGGCTCACATATCCAGGGGCTACTCCTGAATCATCCTTATTTATAATAGAAAATTATTACAATTATTGTACTAAATTACTGTTATACTGGAAAATTATTACAAATCAAAATTAGCAATAGCATATTTTTTAGTAATATACCATTGTTCGTTGTAATTCTTGGGGTTTCGTGCAATATATCCTAAATCAGTTTCTGGATTATCTTCTTTATTAACAGTAATGTTAGTTAAATCCTCACCAGGAATATAAATCCGCATTTCGATAAACTCTTTACGTTTATATTGTTTAAAAGGATTTTCATATACTGTTTCTGTTGGTTTTACATAGGTTTGTCCATCCATAATACTATTCCTTTGTTTGATTGACTCGATATCTTTTTGAAAAGCCAAGTACGTATATCCATAATCATAATAAATTACTTGTACTCTAGTATATCCCGCGTCTTTTTGTTATTTAATTAATGCTTCAAAATCTTTTATATCCATAAATTCAAAATTAAAATCTATTATATTCTCAACAATCATATTATCCCTATGGTATATATAAATTAATTAGATTATTTTTATGCAAATTCATTATATCAGACCAATTCAATTTGTAATCTATAAACATCAATTTATTAAATTGAGCCACATCAAATGGACGAGTTATTAAATGAATACCATTCTTAGTAGGTAAAGATATTAAAATCTTATCACTCCCAGGATTTGGTCTACACTGATTAATACATTCTTGTATTTGTTGGTCATACTTAATATTTTCACCATCTAAATCTACAATCCATTTTTTATCTTTATTATTTAGATCACTTTCAGTAGTTGCTCTATTGTAGGCACTTTTAACGGTTTTATATTCTTCATTAGAAATAGTATTAGCAATATTAACCATGCATTTAAATGCTGTTTTTCTAAAACTTTTCTTATTTAAATTAATCATTGCTCTAGCATTAAAGATTTGACATAATTTTTTAATTTCATCATATTTTGTATCAAGATATTCTATATTACTAATGTAATATATCTTAATAATCTTAACGCTCTGATTTAATTCTGGATTATCTTTCTTACGTTGTAATATTAGCAAATGATAAAAAATATCTTCACTATCAAACTGTAAAAATGGTTTTATTTTATTTAAAACATCTATCATTATATTCCCTTATTTTTTTTTTTTTTACTCACTTATCCTTTAATGTTTCTCTAACATCCATAAACGTAAACCCTAATAGATTATCACCCTTCCATATACCAGGATTATTATTTTTTTTAGCAACATCATTAGATATTCCTATCCCCCATACTTTATCATAAGGACTAGCTTCAACTAATATTGCGTCTTCAGTTGATAATAAATACTTGTTTAATTCTTTATTTTGTGAAAACTTATACATATTACTATTAAAGACTACATCTACTTTATAAATATCCCATTTAACTGGATCAAAATTAGAAACTCTACGTCCTAAATTTTTAGCTTCAGCAGGGGTAGGCGCGTCTAAAATCCTACTCACCATATCTATATCATTAAATATTTCAACCTTCTTAGCCATCATAAAATATTCAGCAGTTTTATATACAACATCACAAACAATAAATAGACTATCATACCACTGACTTAAACGTTCGCTACCTAATACTGATTTAGGATGATGCCCATAAAAAATAAGAATTTTAGCTCCTCACCTTTAGACCATCTTTCTTGTATCTCTTGTTTGTCCATTGCTTAATCTCCATCTTTTTCTAGTAAACTTGTAATTATATAATGGGTTAACATCATAGTGGTCCAATCATATTATTATCCGCTTTATTGCCTTTCATAATTTTTTTGTTAATAAATACTTTTAATGTTCTACCATCATCCTGAAGATCTAATTGTATATTATTCTTCTCATCCCAATTAACATAAGCTCTACCAATTGCAGTTATTACCTCTACTCTATTAATCTTTTGAACAGTAAAATAATTTAAACCACCTAATAAATTCACATATTTATCATTCTCAACAATCATCATTGCTAATTCTTCTTTAGTAACATCCATAAGAATATCAAATTTTTCTTTATCAGTTAATTCAGCTACTTGATGATATTGTATTTTAGGCATCTCTGTAAGCATCATTCTCTCCATATTCTTTTAATTGATAATGAAACATAATATCTCTCCTTATTTTTAATCATACGACTATTTGCTATAGACATGGCATTATGTAACCATGCACCATCTAATAAAGCATGACCAATACTAAACCCCGTGATGTCATGTAATGCTATAGTGTCATTAGAAAATAACAAGAATTCATCACCACCGTACCTTATAAGAATATCATCATCTGAAAGATTTATGGTTTGAATACACTTAAGCATATATTCATCTCCATCTTTGTGACTAATAGAATTATGAAACTTTAGATTGTTTATATCTAAAAAAAATACATATTTCTTTTTACTAACTAATTCTGTATTTTCCGATAACCAGCGTCTATTAAATAAACCAGTTAATTCATCAATAAATGCTAAACGCACTAACTCTTCATATGTATATTTTTTTGTGGAAAACATAATTCGAATTCCTCTTTTGTTAAATGGGTCCAGAAATGCCTATTATTGATATAAAACATTACTGCTAAATAATTAGGCTTAGGTCTTACATGTAATTTATATCCTTCTGTATAACCAACAGCCATAGACCTTACTTTAGTTATACGTTTTTTTATTGCCCATGTTCTATTTGATATACCGAGTTCTGAAAGAGAACCGGCGCGCCATATATCATATGTGAACTGAACTGCAGGTATTCGATTCATGATAACTCCTATAAGCATTATTATGATCCCGACATACATCCAAACAATTTTTGCTACATATTGGATCTTTATGAGTATTGTGATTATTGAACCACTGCTCGCGTTTCGCTCGCATATTCGGTCCAATTTTACCAATAGGATTACCTTGTTCTCTCATATATATGATACATGGAAAGTGATAATCACCAGCAATAGCAGAATCATCTAATACAATAGCACATTTATCCGAATCAGTATCTTGTATTCCTCTAACATTAACACCTTCTGCAAAGTGTTTAATGCGATAATTTAATATAGGATGTGCATTTCTAACTTTATTACTAACTTCATTTAACCGAGGAATAGGTTGATTCCATTGTGCAGCTGATATAATGCGTATATCTGAAACACCTAACTCATGTGCAAAATTAATAGTATTAATAGTACTATTTATATTTTCTGGAGTTAATACTACACCAACAGTTACATAAGTTAATAGGGATAAGGCGCGGATATTTTCCACTACTACTTCCCATGATCCTTCTATATAACCAGCCATCATATCCCCATCAGAAGCACAACTAGCATCTAATGATATAGAGAAATCATTAACACCAGCATCAATCAATTTATGGTATAATTCTAATTTATTAGAACCATTAGTTGAAATAGCTATGCGTTTAATACCTTTAAATTTAGCATATTTAACTATGTCAATAATATCTTTATGTAGAGTAGGTTCGCCGCCACTGAATCTTATATTCTTTAGTGGTTCATTCTCACACCAATAATCAATATTAGTTTTTACTTCTTCTAATGATAACTGTTTTATTCTACGATTCCCATATATAGAAGCTTCTAATCCTCTACAATATGGACACTTGAAATTACAATACTCAGTAATTATCATTTCACATCTTTGCATCTGAGAAATAGCAGACACATTCTTCGCCCTTTCATTACTAAGAGTATAAAAGCCAATTTCTCTTAATTCATCTTTCATTTATACCTCTTATTAAATTATAAATAGTATATGTATTATTAATTCTAACAAGTGCAAACAAAAACTAAATCTTAAACTAAAACCATTATACCACGAGAACAAAAATTAAAATAAAAACATTATTATTTGTTGTCTATTCATACCCAATAGACTGGGATTAACGGTATAATGCGACAAAAGATAATCATCATTAATTTATAAATAAATTATATGCTGGGACGCCGTTCCGCAATGCGGACACAGAGTCATTTTGTTTATTGTTTGAATTTTATTAAAATTAATAACCAAATAATTGGGTCATATTAATAGAGCACCAATTAACCATATACTATTTTGAATAACAGCTAAATAGAATAAACAAGCTAATCTTACGATTAGTATAATTTATTTTATATAGTTGTTTATTAACATTCTAAATAAGAATGTATTATTCAACATCTTGACCTACTTTACCTGAAACTTCTACATAAGTATCTAATAAAATATTAGGAATTACAATCTTATAGGCACTAAACACACCTAAAAGTTCTAATATAAGCTTACGAGAAGTATTATTAAATACATTAACATCTTGTTCGTATTTACTATCAGCTAATCTAGATTGAGCTTGATATTCATTATAGGCAACAAGTTCTTGTTCGTATTTTTGTTTAGCTACAACCAAGGCATTTTGTTCCGCAGTACTATTCAAATTTCTAATTTTTGCCTTATTATAGTTATTTTTCTTTTCTGCTTCTCTATATTCATTTTGCAAAGCATAGTACATATCATTAAAACCTATAACTGGAGAGAATTCAGCAATACTAATATCTCCATTTTTCATCTCTTGTATAATATCTTCATGATTACTAAGAAGAAGCTCTCTTTGTTTAGCTATAGGGCTATCTTCGTGTATTAATAAACCAATATGTGAAGCTATAGCTTGATTTAGTATAAAATCAGCATGTTCTCCAGTATTTAATACATTAGTATCTTTAGCATTTTGATCCTTACGTTTGAATAAAGGTTCTCGAGGACGCTCTACCACTTTTAATCCATTGGTATAGTCTGAATAATTAGGTTCATTTAATACATCGCTATTAGAAGCGACTTTAATAGATTCAATAATGACATCCTTTTCTTTAATAGCTTCTCTTAGCCATCCAGTTAATGCATATAGTTCGCCTATCTTAGACACATTCTCTATACTTGGTACAGAAAAATCAGTTTCACTAATACATTTATCATTAACAGTAATAGTTTTATTTAAAGAACGTGCATGTACATATGGCATAGAATAATCTTTAGCAATTTGAGTAGCCATATTAGCCACAAAATTAGCATGAGAACTAGTTATGCCGGTACTGTCTGTTGTAAAAAATTTACTAACACTTGGATATCTTTCTTTTAATATTTCAGCATTTGTTTTCATATTATTCCTTATTTTTGAGTTTTATAATAATTATATATTATTTTTTATTGTGACTTGTAATCTTTTATCTGTACTTAGTTGGTCTAATATATCTTGTAATAAATATGGTTTATAATCATTAGTTTCTACTGATACATTAAAATAATCCGAATGATCTATAGTTTTACTATGGACATGTCCGTGAATATTAATAAATGGACCTAAGTTTCTAAAATACAATGGTTCATGTGATAATATTATAAATTTATCAAGCAATATGCTTTTATCATATACTTTCCAGAATCCCATTTGTTTATATGCTGTTATACTAAAATGATCATGATTACCAAGAATAAGAATTTTTATACCATTAAGTTGAGAAAGAATATGCCGCGACTCCTCTTTCTTACCCAATGATACATCCCCTAAATGATATACTAAATCATTTTTATTAACAACAGAATTCCATTGTTTGACCATATATTTATTCATTTCTTTAATAGTATTAAATGGCCTACTTTCATATTTTATTACATTAAAATGATAAAAGTGCGTATCACTAATTATCCAAGTATTCATTCGACCAATTGTCCCAAAATTTAAATAAAAATTCCATTAAATTAATATTAAATATTATATACATTAATACAGGAATTATAACGCTTAATAAAATAAGTAGTATTAAAACAGTTAAAATCACAGCATATAAAGTAACACTTACTGTTTTAAACACAATTTTAAATCTATTCCACATATTACCTCACTAAATATTTATCAACATCTTTGTTTATGCCCTGTAATAATCTTATCACAATAAAACTAATATAAACATATAATATTATTCTAGCTTTTATTATTTTATGTCTATCATCTCTAATGCATTAATCAGGAATACATCCATTGCTTTCTCATAAGTATCGCATCTATACCCTTTAGTAACTTTTCCATCTGCAGTTCTAAAAGCATCAAAACTATATGTATGTTCAAACAGTTCTGAATCATAATATACCCTACTAAACATATGTATATTATGTGCTTCACGCAACCATTTTTGTAAGATAGTTTGAGTAGGTTTTATTATCAAAAAACCTTTTTCTTGAGCCAATTTGTCTACAGCCAAATTTACTAATTGTTCATCCATGGTAATTCTCCTATTTCATCAAATGTTACAGCAAGATATTCTATTTGTAATTTACAATCATCAATAGGATGATGTTTAGTTATATCAGATGCCGCATTTACTATATCCTTCTTAATTTGAGGTCTAAATGCTACAATAGTTCTTACATCACGTTCCATAGTATATTTCCATGGCAATTTCTTACCAATAGCTTCATATGAATCTTGTAATATACCAAGATCAAAACGCGCCGAATTACCCCATACACCCTTAATATCATACTTATATAAGTATTCTGTTAATAAATGTAGTACATGTCCCAATTTTTTACGTTCATAATAACTATTACCTTTATTATCATATAATTCTACACCATATAACGCTCTACGAGCTTCATCAGACTGTTGCATCCACCAATAGAATGTATCACCACTAACCTTAAGTCCAGCTTGTAATGATGAATCTAAATCTATTGTTTCAAAGAATGTATCTTCTAATATATTAAATGTTTGATCAAATAACACCACTCCAATAGACAAAATAGCAGCGCCAGATTTATTATCTAATGATTCTATATCAATCATTGCAGCAACTTGTTTTCTTTCACTCACTACTATCCTCCAAGTCTTTTAGTTTATCCCTAACAGCACGATTAATAAAATACATAAGTTGTGTACATATTTCTTCGTTATTCATCTTATATATAATACTATTATATCTTTTAGCAATTAATTGTATGTCATAATCACTAAATGTTATATCCATAATTTTATTTATTTGTGTTTTCACTTATTAAATCCTCCATATACATAGAATCTGAATCATTAAATTCATCTATATTTTTTACAAACTTACATTGATTATTGGCATATATACCATATTCTTCTCGTACTAATTTATACATTAATTTATATACATTTAATAATTCTTCTTTATATAAATCATAGAATTCTTGAGTGGGAAATACTAATAAAATTCCATCAGAAGTAGACATTTTCATAAAAATAGGATCTATAACAGATTCATCATCTTCATAATCTACTATAACCATAATTAATCCTTATCTATTTTAATTAAATTATATAAATTTACACAACTACTATCTTTTAAAACTATAACAAGCCTACCCGTTGTCGGATTTGCCAGATATTCTATTTTATTATCTTTTATCATAGCCTTAAGTACCTTCTCTTCGGTATTAAAAATACATGTTTTTAAAGAAAGAGTTAATAATATTAAAGTAACTAAAATGGTTACAATAGCATAATTCCCATAAATATATCGTAATATAATTCCATATATTAGTAAGACAATTAAAAGTATTAGAAATATTAAAGACATATATATCATATTAAATCTACTTTTCTATTTCTTTTAAATGCATTTCACTTTCCATCCAATCTTCTTTAGTTGCGCTAAAAAAATCAATTATAGATCTAAGTATTTTTAAATTTTGAATATTCATTTTTGCTAAGATATTCGACTTTTTGTCAATTCTAATTAATTGTACTGTTCTTTCAACACAATCCCAAGAAAGATACAGAGATTTGCTTATTTTTTTTTCTACTATAAACCAATCGAATCCATATTTTTTTAAAAATACTGTATCATTTTCATCAATTCTTTTAAATCCCAAATCCATTACATCAATATATTTTATTTTTTCTTGCATTTTTATTCCTATTATTTAATAAACACAAAAGTACTTGGTAGGACTCGAACCTACACACATCTAAGATCGTTAGATAGCTCTACGCAATTGAGACTTACTCGTTACTAATGTGTTTAATGGTTAAAATGGCAAATCATCATTACCATTACTAGTATTATTGCTCACTTCTGAATCATTAGTAGCAATTTCGGCCACAGGTGCCTCATTATTATCTAAAATATCCACACTCGTTGCAATAATTTCAGATGAATACATAGTAACACCATCTTTATCGTAGGTAGAATTATTAATCTGACCTTTAACCAACACTTTAACACCTTTCTTTAAATTAGCACGTTTGTGCGATGTTGGGTTAAATAATGTAATCTTATGCCAAGTTGTTTTCTTTTGCCATTCATCTTGTCTATCTTTATAGTTCTTCGTAGTGGCAACAGAGAATTTACCTACTTGTACATTGTTATTATTACTAATTTCAATGTCTCCGCCTAGATTACCAAGTAAAAATACTTCGTTCATAACTTATTCCTTTTTTATTTTATAATTCTCTATTAATTAATCTTAAAAGAGCTTACTTTAATTCAATAATATTATCATATAATATTGTTACATTATTGTGAGTTTCATCAATATGCATATGACCACAATACCAATGTTTAAATTTAACTAACTTATATATAGAATTGAAATATGCAGCTGTACTACATCCATAATTTTCAAAGAATCCAAATTGAGACTTAACTACTTCGGGTGGTGTATGAGTTAATATATAATCAACTTCATGATTATATTTTATTATATTATTTTCTATATTTTTTATATCTTTTAATGATAGAAGTTCTTCTTCCCAATATGAGAAATTTAATATTCTAAATGCTCTATCCATTGATAGTGCTCCACCTATGGTTAGTATTTTATATCCATCTATAGTATATACTTCACCGCGTTTAAGATGGTATATATTAGAATAGGCGGCGCCTACCTTTCCACCAAACATATCTATTTCTTTAAAACTATTAATAAGTTCGAAATTCTCATGATTACCATCTAGAAATAGAATGGTATATTTTTGTTTAGATAACCAATTAAGCCAGTATTCTTCAGACTTAGTTCTTATTCTATTCCAAAACAATCCAAAATCACCTAATATAATTAGGTAATCTAATGATGTTAATTCTTTAAGCCACAAATTATTCTTAAAGGATAGTTTATCAATAGACATTTCTCCATGCATATCACCGGTTAAAAATATCAATACTTACCCCCATTAGGACAAACAGCCTTACCACTTTTAGTATAATTAACAGGAATAAAACACTTAGGACAAAATCCTATAAAGTGCATAAACTTTATATAATAGTATTTTATTCTATATTTAATTTTCAATAATAACATAATTACATCCTATGTTGTTCAAATCGCTTTTCTTCATTATATTTAGTACATATCTCATCATATACATCAGATTCAAAATCTACTATTTTTTCTTTACATAAATAATGTAGATAACTAATATCTTCAATATATAAATCACTAATAGTTCTACCTTGATGTTTGCCAAAGTGTAGAGTGTCACCCCAACTTGCTTGTCGTGCCATTATTATTCTCCTTTAATTCGTTATAATAAAATTATAACCCTAATAATTTAATTTACTATCTTCTACGCTTAATAATTAATCTCATAGCTTCATCTCTAGATATATACTTTATTTACATTCTATTATATAATTCCTTTTTCTTTTAATACAATTTCTACATTAAACAAAGTGCAACGCATATGCTCAGAAACATAATCTTTATATGAATTAAATGTAACCCATTTAAAATCAGACATCTCAGGATATTTATCACCATTATGTATATTACAATTAAAAAAATCTATTGATACATCTTCCTTTAACTCTAAGGCAATCAAAAATAGATACTTATATCTATTATATTTAAATATACCAAGGGCTGTTTCTTTAGGATAGTGGGTCGGCCGCCCATCTATATCTTCAAATAGCTTCATACCGCATTCTTCGTAAATCTCCCTATAAGTAGTTTGATATAGAGACTCTTCTCTCTTCATCCCTCCCTTAGGTAAATTCCAACATTTATCATTATTACCAGTCATAGTATTACTTGGTTGACATATTAAAAATTCTTTATTGGAATTAATAATAATTCCACCACAAGATATAGTTTTATTAATCATATTACACCATTATAATATAATGCTTTCATCCACATCATTTTATTATCTTTTTTTAAATATTTGTTTAATATGTGTTATAACACATATTAAAATGATGCTATAACAGCAAATAAATGTTATTTTTTACACACATTTCGCATATAATATTCAAAAGATTTTTCTTTTGACTTTTTCAAATCTTTATATTTTAATATTATTAAAGCTGATATTATTCTGTGATATAATCTAAAAATCTTTTTCTTCATAATTAACATTATCTACTAATATAAATTTCAGCACCAGGATATTCTTTTAATGCTTCTAAATATTTTTCAACAAAGGGAACAAAATGTTCATACATTCCCCAGCCATTTGGGCTATTAAATAGTTCAAAGTATTCAGGTCTTTCTTTTAGATCGGCCAATCCTTTCTCTACTATTTTAATAATATCTTTAGCATATTTAGCATTAATTTCTTCAGGTCGCCAAAGTGCTTTGTAAATTCCTGCTTTATTGGCCATTTTACCTAAATTATGAGTAATGTTCCCCGAATACAAACTTTCTGTTTCATAAGTTGCCGTTGGGTCCTTTAAATCAATATCTAAACTCATTTTATTTTCCTTTTTTAAACATTATGAAATTTTTACTAAAATGGTAACTCATTTGATTCAATTACCCATTCAAGTGCATTCTGTTCGCGTTTTAATGACATTAATTCTTTATCAATTTGTTCTTTTGGTTTAGTGTTTTTATAAATAGTGCTTAAAAAATCTTGTAAATAAATTTCACGTTTTTTACACTCTTTAATCTTCTCTTTTATTTCTGTTTCATTTTTCATTTTAATAGACTCCTTATAAAATTAATTACTACTTCTATACTTTATTAGTAATATATAATTCACTTTGTTGTATTGCTAATTCTAAACTCATTTTAATAATTTTAAAACTTGGGTCATTTCTTTTTGTTTCAAATTCTTCTGTTCCTTCTAACCACTCTTTCCATTCTTTTATTGTTTTTTGA
>Ga0100403_1002426_pt1 | contig 14954 bp, 15 predicted proteins | sample CryGeymet201501t_FD_83663 | JGI IMG/M metagenome (GOLD analysis project Ga0100403, IMG submission 83663) | Groundwater microbial communities from Crystal Geyser aquifers in Utah, USA - Crystal Geyser metaG 2015-01t | ecosystem: Environmental > Aquatic > Deep subsurface > Groundwater | place...
CAATACGACATTTTGGCGAATAAGTACTTTAAGAAGAGTCAAGTCTACTTAAAAGAAGCCAAGGAAGATTTGAAAGATGGAGATGAGATCAAAGAAGTGATGGAGTCCTTGAGTATTTCAAGAGGTTACCTTCAGAGAGCGGCTGGAACGGCCGAATCAAGATCCTCTCAACTGACTGGAATTTTGTCCGCTCGAGAGGCTGCCTTGAATTCGAGCGTCAGAAAGGATCAAAAACTCAGTCAGAGGCTCAAAGCTTTAGATGACGACTTGAGATCAGAGGCCGGTGACTTTCAAAGTTTAAACTCGGAGGAAATCAATAGATACCAAGAGGCTTATTTGAAGCTCGAAGTGAAGGGCACCCAGTTTGCCGAGCTCAATTCGGTAAGATCTCTTATCAAAGCCGCTGAAGATCGTGGAGCCGCTTCAAGCACACCCAGAACTCTTGCCGCCGCAAAAAAAGATTTGGTGACGGCTGAAAATGCGGTTGCAACAAACGTGAGATCTCCTGAAAACTATAGAGAGTCCGTGGCGAAGGCCAGTCAATCGGCTCAACTTTTAAGCAAAGTGGTTGCTGCAGCCAACCAAGAGGGAAAGGTCATTCCAGAGTCCGTCGCGATTGGGATTGTGGCAAAGAACAAAGCGATCGATAGCATGGGTGAGCAGATGGGAAGCATGAGTCAGGCTCTTGGGTCGACTCAGAGTGAGCTTGGAGAGACTAAAAATGAACTGGCCAGCGCCTCCGCAGCCGCCTATCTCACCAAGCAGGAGTTAGAAGAAAAAGAGCAACAAGTGCAAGATCAAAAGCAGGCGCTAAAAATGGAGCAAGCGATTGAGTCGGTTTCGAAGGACTTTTCTAAAGACGAAGCTGAAGTATATCAACAGGGTGACAAAGTCGTTATTCGACTTAAGGGAATGGGTTTTGGTTTCGGAAAATCAAAAATTCCATCGGACTCTGAACCTTTACTAAAGAAAGTCGGACAAGTCGCTCAAGAGCTCAACGCGAGCCAGGTGACGGTGGAAGGGCATACAGATTCTACCGGTGATGCTGCGATCAATCAGAGACTTTCAAAAGAACGAGCCCAAGCTGTCGCCGAGTTTCTGGCAGAAAAAGATGGTCTTGAAAGCGAAAAAATTCAGTCGATTGGCTATGGATTTGAAAAGCCTTTAACAACGAACAAAACTCGTGAAGGTCGTGCTCAGAATCGACGTGTGGACGTAATTATTTCAGCTGGATCCGTTGAGCAATAGACAAAGTTTGTCAGTCGTCTTTTTTAGGGGGCGTGACATCTTTGATTTCTCTAAACGGAACCCCTGAAGGTTCAGACCCAAACGGCCCAGATGGGCCTTGAGGAGGAGGGAAGCCTCCTCCTTTCCAATTGGAGAACACTTGAACACGTCCGCTTTTCATGCGCTTTTCCAGACCTTTTAAGATGAAGCCCCTCAACAGATGCCGAGTGATAGGGAGTAAGAGGAGAATGCCAATCCCATCTGTTACAAAACCGGGAGCGATCAGTAAAACGCCACCCAATAGAATCATCACTCCGTCGCCGAGCTCCTTGTGGGGGCTTTCGCCGCGGGCCACCTTCATTTGAAGATCATTCATGACCGAAAATCCTTGAATTTTGACCAGCCTGGAGCCCGCCCAGGCCGTCAGCACCACCAGTCCAAAGATGGGCCAAAATCCAAACTCTTCGCCGGCCTCAAGCAACAAATAGATTTCTAAAAGAGGAAACACCAAGTAAATTAAAAACAACATGGCCTTTGTGTATAGCTTAAGGCCTTGGGGAGGGTCAAAGTCCTCTCCTTAAAAAAGGTGTATGCTCGACGACAATCAGTGGATCGATGATCTCTCTTTCAATGGATACGCTCATTTTCAGAATCTTTTTCCAAAAGAGTCTTCCCTCGAGCTATTGAAATGGGCTCGAGCTCTCAAGGAGAAAGAGCTCTTTCGCCAAGCGGAGGTGGGAAAGGGGATTCGCAAGCAAACCGTAGAAGAGCTCAGAAGCGATGAGATTTATTGGGTGGAAGACTGGAGTCGAGAGGTCTTTGTTCCCTACAGAGAAATTCTTTTAAAAATTCAAGAAATGTTGAGGAGAGATCTCTTTTTGCCGGTGAAGCGATTTGAGGGACATATTTCCCACTACGAGGCAGGCTCCTTTTACGTTCGACATGTGGATCGTCATAAAGTGCAACCCCATCGATTGATCTCAAGCGTGCTGTACTTAAGTGATTTATTGGAGGGCGAGGGCGGAGAGCTGATCCTTTACCCAAAAGGAAAATCACCAGTAGTGATTCGCCCTCACCTCGGATCTGTTGTTCTTTTTCAAAGTCAAATCCCTCATGAGGTGAAAATCACGAAAAAATCTCGGTGGAGTTTGACCAGTTGGTTTCGAGACGATGTTCTTTAGAAGCTAAAGGAGACGGACCACTGTGTTTTAAAGTGTCGACCGGCTCGATCATATTTGATGTCTGAATAAGTCGCGCCCACATTCACTGGAGTTGAAGTTCCAACTTGAACTCCTCCACCCACAGATAGAACTCGTCCTGTGTCGCTTTCCTTATAAGAGGCAGCGGGTGAGCCGCCATCAGAGCTCAGGTCATGATCAATTGTTGCGTCTGTTTTTAAAGTCCCGGCCGCGGCTCCAAAATAGGGTAGGAAATTTTCTCGTAGAAAGTAACCTAATGAAAATCCAAATCGAGCCGTTCCACCTTGAGCGGAACCTTTCCAATTGTGCCCTCCAGAGCCAAAAGTGCCATTTTGGTCTCCGGTTTTTGAGGAGTAGAAAAAACCTAGAGCTCCATTAAAACTCAATTGCGCACCACTGACTCCGTCCCCAAGAACTTGCCATTTAAAGTTAGGCTCCATCCCCGCATTGAGTGGGAAGATCTCTACTCCAAGTTGAAAGCGATCAGTAAAGGAGTAGCTTCCCCCAGCGTAAAGAAAGCTGCTGGATTCAATTTCAGGGCTGGTCAGATTGGGCGGCCTTCGGCTGGCATCGGAAGTAAAGATGTAGCTGTGTCCAGGGCGAGTTCCTAAGCTGAGTCCAATGCTTCCCATGGGTTTCATTATCAAGGGCGACTCAACGGTCGGATCGGGAATGTTGGACTGGAGTTGACTGCAGCCTCCCAAGAGGAAAAGCCAAAGGATTGAAACGCCCTTTAGATATCTTGATACCCACTCACCCTTTGTCTTTAGCTTCAATTGATTTTTCATACCTTCTATTCGGATCAAAAAGGGTCAGGCTGTCAATAACTTAAACATCCCTAAATCGATCTATGGTTCGCCGATCTGGTCTTGGCCTTGCAATCTCTTGAAATCAGAATCTGACTTTCAGACTGATGACCATTTTAAAGTTTAAACTTGAGGAAAAAACACTATGTCCAGATATCTTGTTCCACTCTTTTCCCTTATCCTTCCCTTGACGGCCTGGACTTTGCCCAGGGCCATTTCACCGCTGGACTCAAAGGATCAGCTTTTGGAGCCAGCTCAAGTCCAAGATGACGGAGGCTTTTCTGAAGCTTATTACATTGAAAGTGATCTCAAAGAGGGGGAGACCGATCCCATCTCCTTGGACCTCAACCCGTCGGAGCGGATGAATTATTTTCTTCAGAACTCTTCTCAGGAAGAAGGCTTTGAAGCATTGATTCAGTTTATCAGTGTTTCTGCGAAGCAGACGGTGTGCAAAGTAAAAACTGCAGGATGCCTGAGCAATCAGTGGGGCTATCATGATGAAATTGAAGTGGTTGTGAGCAAATACCACAAGTACAAGAAAAATAAAGATGGCAAACTCTATATGGCGATTCCACAACAAATTGTTGTTCAGTCCAACATGGGCGGATTTTGGTTTCCCTTGAACAAAGGAATTGTTTCAACCGGAACCAAGGGGCACGACACTCCGACAGGAACATTTCATCTCGCACAAACAAATGGTGGAAGACTGAAAGGGACACGAAACCATTGTTCCGGAGTTGCTGACTACGGAACCGATCAAGGTCAATATGTGGAGCTTGCACCTATGCCTTACGCAGTTCACTTCAATGGAGGGATTGCCATGCACATTGGAGCTGTCTCGGGAGGCCCCCGATCTCACGGCTGCGTCCGTCAGCAGAAAGCAACAGCTCGAGCCACTTACTGCATTTTACTTGAGAAAGACAATTGGAAGCGAGCCACGGTTCGGGTGACGAATCACCCCCTTGTTGAAGACGCCTCGGGAAGATTTGTTCCAAGTGGTGGGTAGAGTAGGTCGGAGAAGAGGGCAAAAGCCAAATTCGATGAAAAACTAAAAAGCCAATCTCAAAGGATTGGCTTTTTTAAATTGATCTGCTGAGACTCTTAAATCACTCGAAGAGCTTTAAAAATTCTTCGTAGCCTTCCTCAATAAGATTCTCTTTTGGAATAAACTTAAGGCTCGCTGAATTCATGCAGTACCTAAGGCCGCCTTTGTCTTTCGGTCCGTCTGGAAAGACGTGGCCCAAATGAGAGTCGGCAATTTTGGAGCGCACCTCGGTTCGAGCCCGAAGAAAAAGGGTTCGATCCTCTTTCTCCGTCACGGCGCCTTCTTGTATCGGTTTAACAAAAGAAGGCCAACCTGTTCCGGAATCAAACTTGTCTCTGGAGGAGAAGAGTGGCTCGCCGCTGACGATGTCCACGTAGAGACCTTCTTTTTTATTGTCATTGAACTCATTTTGAAAGGGGGGTTCGGTTCCATCTTTTTGAGTGACTTTAAACTGAAGCGGACTCAGCTGTCTTTTAAGCTCTTCCGCTGTCGGCTTTTTAAAGTTCTTCCAGTCTCCCATTCCCTTAAAACCTCACGAAGCTCAACAAAGTGAGCTCTGTGTTTTCAGACTTAAATTGCCCGAGTTCCGCCATGTTGGTGTTTGAGTCCACCACATCTTGGTAAGTCAAAATGAAGTTGATTTTAGAGTTCAGAGCAAAACGAGCCGCCGGGCCAAACTTTACTAGATGAATGGGACCTTTGGTGCGCTTCTCATCTTTGGTGATCACGTTGTAGGAATTTTCGATGGAAGAGTTGTAAAAAGTGTCTTCATGGGTCACTTGAGCTCCCAGGCCGTTTTCCGCATCCATCTTGTACCAAAAGTTCAGTCGATGTTCGAGCTCCCAGGACTTTGTCAGCGAAGTCACTTCAGTGAATCTGCCGGCTTTGTCCGTAAAGGTGTTTGAGTAAGCAGTCCGAGATTGATGGAAGTAAGTGATCTTCTGATCGTACTCCAAGTCGAAAGTGCGACTAAGAACTTTGCTAAAGATAAAGTGATTTCTTAAAGCTCCGATTCGGTCCTGTTGCTGAGAGAATTTTCCCGTTGGCAAATAAACTCTTCCCTCCCAGAAAACACCCACATCCAAAGGTAAAAGAGCGAGAGAGTCATTTCTTAAAAACAAGATGATGTCTTGCAAAAAGACTTCACTGCGCTGGACCTTCCCGTCGTTGAAGCGATCCCTTCCAGCCGTGTTGTATTGAAAGGGAAGTCTTAAGCCCCCTTTTAAATCGTAATTGAGTCGGGTGGCCGCAGTCAGGTAATTGTAAAAAGAGAGTCTTCCAGTTCCATATTCAGAAGATTCAAAAGCCGTCTGATCTGATTCTGTCGATGCCAAACTAAAAAAGCTGAAGGTGTAGCCTGACTCATTAAAACTCTCCACCACGGAGAACTGAGCAAAGCTGAGTTGGCTCAAAGTGAGGAGTCCAAAAACCAATCCTGATTTAAATAGTGACTTCATTGTGAGATCTCCTCTTCTTCTTTAACGGTCTTTTTGATTTTTGCCACCAAGGGCCAATGATCGGAAACGCCGGTGCTGTGTTTTCCTTTGCCGAAGCGTCCCGGTCCACCAAAGCGGTTAAACTGATAAAGACTTTCCTTAAAAACCGAAACGGAATTGGGATCCACTTGCCAATCACTTTGTCCACTGGTCAGCTCTTTTTCAAATAGAAACACATCAAAAAAGGACCACTCTCTTTTACGATGGTAGTAATAAGTTCCCGTGCAGGATTTGCATCCAATCTGATGGGAAACCGCCCAATCCTTTGCGGCTTGATCGATGTAGAGTCTTTTCGTCACGTCCTCCCCAGCTGAGATATTAAAGTCGCCGGCGGCAAAAACCAGAGCCTCTGGCGGGATAGAGTCTTTGACTTGAGCTAACTTCGCAAGCACCGCTCGACGATAGCCTGTGCTGGATCTTTGGGAGGGCAGGTGAGCTCCTAAAACAAATAAAGATTTTCCGTCTGGAAGCGCCAGCTCCACTTCAAGAATTCCTCTCGTAGGAAAATTGTCCTTAATGTCATTGAGGTCCTCTCGAGACAATTCAAACTCGGGAAGGGTGTCGTCGGTCTCTGAGTTCAACGACTTTTTCATTCGCTCTTTTGCAAGCTCCTCTTTGGTTTTGAGAGAAAACTTAATTTTCTCAAAATCAATCACATGAAGTTCCGATGATTTTTTAGGAAGTCGACTCAAAACGCCCACGTCGATTCCTCTTGTGTCTGGTCCTTCGATCAATTCTACCGTCTGGTAATTGAACTGGGGCATCGCTTTGGCCAGGTCGGTGAGTGCATTTAAGTTTTCGACCTCTTGGACCACAAGGACATCAGGACCTTTTCCGTTATTTACTCGTGAGATCACATCTACAAGACGAGAGATCTTTCTCTTGTAAATGGTCTCGGACCAATCCTTCCCTAGGCACTCCTGTTTGAAGCGTTCTTGCGACTTGGTAAAGCAGAGATTTTGATAGTAGGTGGATTTTTTAACGGACTTTGGAAGAAACTCTTCGTCGTTTTTTCCAGGATCATCTTTGGTGTCGAAGAGATTTTCCAAGTTGTAGGTCATGATCACAATTTCAGAATCATTGACTTGAACCAGTTCTTTCTTCTTAAAGCTTGATGTGCAGGAGGTCGTCGCAAAGACAAAGAAGAGAAGAACACTAGATTTTAAAAATAGACTTTTCATTATTCTCCTCCTTCAAGGTCGACCACGTTTGTGAAATCAAAAAGGATAAGCCTCAAATCGGGATTTTTTGAAGTTTGCTCTTTGTACATCTCTTTGATTTCTTTGATCACATCTTCCTTAGTGATCCCTTTATTGAGGCTGAGAAATTCTGGTTTCAAGGCATCAATTTTCAGTCTTCGCATTTTGCCAACGGTGACTTTTCCGACAACCGTCCAGTTGCCCTCATTGTCCTTCAATGCGATTCCCATTTCCGATCCTTGCTCCGAGCAAAGGAGCTTTCCAATATCCCATGCCGTTGACGTTTTTCCTGATTTGATCAGCTCCCAAGTTTCCGGAGAAGTGCGGTAGTCAGAGAACTTTCTTGTCCCGCAAGAGGCACTGAGCGTTTCTCCATCTTTATTCGTCTCTTCAAACTTTGTGGCCTCAAACCTTTCAATGACTTTCTCGGAAACACTTTGAGTGAATTTCTGTGAGGCTGTGTTTGTGACATACCTTAAAAAGGTCGAGTGAATGACTCCGCCCTTTCTCTCGTCTCTTTGACTAAAGCTCAGTTCGGATCCAAGGAGGTCGAGAGAGCTCTTTAATAAGAAGTTGGATAGGTCCGACTTGAGGTTGAGAGTCTGTCCAAGATAGCGAGTGATTTCATCTTCAAGGTCATCTGCGAATCGTTTTGGCTTCCAGATCACCACTTTATCCACATAGGCTTTAACGTTGCTGTTATATGGAGTCCCGTTTTTTTCAACGAGGCGAATTTCAGATCCGACTTCATAGCAGTTGAGCTCTCCGGCACCCGTGTGAACGACAGACCTGAAGTACACGAGGTTCTGCATCCACTCCTCATCAATTCGAGCTTCACTCCATGGGTTTCGACAAATGTCGGACATCTGGCCTGGTTTGTCGTAGGTGATCGGGATTCCTCGGTCGAGTCTTTCTTGAAAATTAAAAATATGCTCGTCTGTTGGAGCGCAGCCTGTAAGACCGCCAACAAGAAACAAAGTCATAAAAAGTCCTAATAGAGTTCGGATAAATCGACGATGCTGAAACAAAAGCCCCTCCCCGTTTAAGCTCGATGAATGGGGCAAGTTAGCCTTTGCTCCAGGCCTTTGTCCAGTGCGCCAGGGTGCAAAAAATGGATTTCTAACAATTGAAAGGGCATTCTGTTTAGGTTCAGTTACTTTTTTAATCACTCTAAGGATTCTATGCTCCCGGTTTTACAGATTTTTTCAGTTCCCATTCCAACTTACTTCCTCGTGATCAGCCTTCTCTGCACTATCGGGGTTTTTGTTCTGCCGTGGTGGGCCGTTCGTTTTGATCAATCCGAGGGCACCGCATCTCGCCTCTATTTGATCATTCTCGTTTCCGGGTTGTTAGGTGCCCGCCTATTTCATGTGCTTTTTGAAGAGGCTGACTTTTATATCGCAAATCCGTTTCAAGCCCTTTTGCTTTGGGAGGGGGGCTATGTCTTCTTAGGCGGAGTTCTGTTTGCTCTGGTGGCCAGCTGGTTTTGGTTGAAGAAGACAGGAGAGGACTTTTTTATCTGGGGGGACTTTTTTGCCCCTTTCATGGCTTTTGGGTATGCCTTTGGCCGGCTGGGTTGCTTTTTCAACGGGTGCTGCTATGGGACAGAATGTCACCTGCCGTGGGCGGTGAAGTTTCCCGCTCACATGAATGTGATTTATCCCTTTGTCCCAAGACATCCAACTCAGATCTATGCTTTCCTCTCGGAGCTTGTTCTCGCCGTGGTCCTCTTCATTTTGGTCTTTAGAAAAGGCAAGTCGATCAAAGCGTTTAAAGACTCGGGTCTCATCTTTTGTACATGGATTTTCTTTCATGGGTTGAACCGATTCGTGCTTGAGTTTTATCGTGGGGACGATCGCGGAGATCTTTATTTCGGATGGAGCCTGTCATCGCTGATTTCAATTGGTCTGATGAGCCTTGGTTTTTGGGGTTTTATCTGGAGACGTCAGAAGGCGAAAAAGCTTTGAGTTTTTTTGTGATTCAGGCGACGCTAACTCCTTAAAAAATTTCTTCACAAGGAGCCCGTTTGTGCTAAATAGAACCTTCGCCATTTCAGCCGTGCTTTTAAGTCTATTGGTTGGATGCAAATCTTCAGAAAAAAATGAAACTTCAAAGCCAGAAGTTAACTCTCAAATGAAAGAAGGATCAAAAATGTTTGCAAAATTTGAAACCACAGAAGGAAATTTTAAAATTCAACTTTATCCGGACAAGGCGCCGAAGACCGTTGAAAACTTTGTAGGTCTCGCTGAAGGCACGAAAGAGTGGACGGACCCTAAAACTGGGGAAAAGGTCAAAAAGCCTCTTTACAATGGTGTGATTTTTCACCGTGTTATCCCTGATTTTATGATCCAAGGCGGTGATCCTCTTGGAAACGGAACGGGTGGACCGGGTTACACTTTTGAAGATGAGTTTCATCCGGAGCTGAAGCACAGTAAGCCTGGGTATCTATCAATGGCCAACGCTGGCCCAGGCACCAACGGAAGCCAATTTTTCATCACAGTTGCGGCCACCCCTTGGCTCGATGGGAAGCACAGCATTTTTGGTGAAGTGGTTGAGGGCTATGAGATTGTTGAAAAAATTTCAAACGTACCTCAAGGCTCGCAAAATCGACCGGTCAAAGACGTTGTAATTAAATCTGTCACAATTGAGCGAAAATAATCACTCGTTGATAAAGTAATAAATTCAGTCAAGAGATGTTGTTTTTTCCAGAGCGCAGGCAAAAGATGCGACGCGTCTTACTCTATGCTATCACTCTTGTTGAAGATAGAAAAACTTCGTTTCTTTAAGGTGCTTTCGTCATCCTTTTTGCCTCGAATTGAGAATTTCTTAATTGTCTGGTATAAGAAGTAGAGCCGAGAGTCTGAATATCTGCACGCGAGGAGGATCTAGAGTGCTAAATTCCGTGGAAGTCACAGGAACACCCAGTATTGTAAAGAATGAAACCCCAGTTTTTCAAAGTGAGGCGATGGACCAAGACCTGGTCATGCTCGATGAGATTGATAATATCTTAGAACTTGATGAAAACGATTATCCCCAATTCACATTGGCAAAAAACAAAGCGCGTTTTTTAAGAATGCTCACCTGGTACAAGAATAAAGAAGAGTGGCTGGATGTGGCCCCGCTCAGTGGTGTGAGCAAGCTGTTTAAACAGCAGTCGAAAGAGCTTGAAGGCATTCGTTCAAACAAGTTGGATTACGAAATGGAACTCGAAACGGGAACTTTGACTCCATCACAAAGATCTTACAGGAAAGACGAATTGAAGATGTGTAAAGTTCAAGAAAAAATGGCTGTTCACTTGATTGCTAAAATGCAAATGAAGATAAAGTCGGGTCGAAGATAGTCGGAGTGATTCGGGTCGTTTTTAAAGATCTGATCAATTTTGAGTAAATAGAAAAGAGCCCGAGGGGCTCTTTTCTATTTTTAGCTTTTGCTTATAGATATCTTGGTTCTCAACGGGATTTTCATGATTTGTTCTAATAGCTCTTAAATTCTCTTCTCTTGTTTTTTCTCTCTCGTCTTTAAAAAATTTTGACTGTCGTCACTTTGGGGAAGATCAGCCGTGAAAGATTAGCGACGTTGATCTTATGTGTTATTTTTGACTGTCCAAAAATCCTTTTCCAAAGACTCTCTGTGTTTTGGATGAGCAATTTCAATCAAGGCTTTTGCTCTTTTGCCGAGAGTTTTTCCGTGCAGCTGGGCCGAACCGTATTCAGTCACCACATAGTGAACGTGGGCTCTCGTGGTGACCACTCCGGCTCCGGGTTTTAGCTCAGCAACAATTTTCGATTCACCCCTCGATGTGGTGCTTGTCAGAGCGATGATGGGTTTTCCTCCTTCCGAAAGAGACGCTCCACGAATGAAATCCATTTGACCTCCGACTCCTGAAATAATTCGGTGTCCGATGGAGTCGGCGCAAACCTGTCCCGTTAAGTCCACTTCGACGGCGGAGTTGATAGCAACCACTTTGGGATTTCTCGCTATATTGATTGGATTGTTTACGTAGTCGGCTCCAAGATTTAAAATGGAGGGGTTGTCATTGACATGGTCATAGAGTCTTCGACTTCCAATCATAAAACTCGAAACTGTTTTTCCGGAGTGGACTTTTTTAAATGCATTTGTGATCACACCTTTTTCAATCAGCTGAAGGGCTCCGTCGGACCACATTTCTGTGTGTAAGCCCAAGTCTTTATGGTGAATCAGCTCTTTGGCCACGGCATCGGGAATGGCTCCGATTCCCATTTGTAGGGTTGAGCGGTCTTCAACGAGTTGGGAGACATGTTTTCCGATTTCTCTTTGTGCAGGGGTAAATTCATGGGGTTTTGGTTCATAGAGACTTTCGTCGGTATGAATTAAGGCTTGAAATCGATCTTTGTGAATCAAGCCATCTCCATGAACCCACGGCATGTTCGGATTGACTTGGGCAATTAGAATTTTAGCACTTGCCGCAGCGGCTTGGGCCACATCAACACTCACGCCCAAACTGCAGTAGCCAAAGGCGTCCGGAGGAGAGACGTGGAGAAGAGCCACATCGAGCTTCAAGGTCTGGGATTTAAAAAGATCAGGAATCTCAGAAAGGAAACAAGGAAGGTAGTCAATGCGATTGAAGTCGATGCTGTTACGTAAGTTTGATCCTAAAAAGAGGTTGGTGACCTTGATAAAAGGTTTCAACTTTGGATCTTTGTAAAGCGCAGGGCCTTCTGTATGAAGATGAATCAGGTTGAGAGAGCCTTTTTCTTGAGCCACTTCGGTTAAGTGCTTGAGCAAAGTGTTTGGGGTAGCGGCTCCGCCGTGAACAAAAATATTTGAATTTGACGGAATGAGGTTCATGGCCTCGGAGGGAGAGTGGAATTTGTTCAAGCAGTGGGTCCTTTCCTGAGCATCAAGGCCTTAAGGTAAATGAGGAGGGGAGAGTCGTAAAACGATTTAGGATTGGATTTTTTTTCGCGGCGGTGGGTCAGAGACGAGTCGAGCTCCTTCTTTTCAAAGACATTTTTTCTAGGGTGAACCATTGAAGTGAGGACAACCTGTCTCTGGTTGGGTGCTTTAGCGCTCAGAGATCATTTGTAATCGCCCAGAAGAGGAGAGGTTGTGGAATAGATTTTGTAATGGTCCAAGCTGTGTCTGAAGAAGTCAGGTCATTTGGACACGACTTTTATTAAGTCTTCAATGTTTTTTGAACTCGACTCTGAACAGGAGAAAATAATATGAAAGCGATTCCCAACATCAGCAAGTATATGACAGAGCTCCCTCACACGATTGGATCAGAGCAGACTTTATCAAAGGCCAGCACGATGATGAGAGAGTACAATGTGCGCCACCTTCCGGTTCTCCATGGGGGAAAGCTGATGGGGATTTTGTCGGATCGTGACATTAAGTTGGTCGAAACCTTTAAGGACGTGGATCCAGAGAAAGTTCTTGTTGAAGAGGCTTACTCACCAGATCCCTATGTTGCCTCTCCGACCTCTCTTTTGTCTGAGGTTTGTGAGCAGATGGCTTCAAAAAAATATGGATGTGCTCTTGTGGTGGACAATCACAAGCTGGTTGGGATTTTTACCTGGATTGATGCTTTGAAGGCCTTGAGCTCTTTATTGGAGAGTCGCCTGAGAGGGTAGAGTCTCTTGAGGCTTGAGTCTCATTTAAAATAGATAAAGATATAGTAGCCAACAAAAAAACCAACGGCGAGTCGGGCAAACCATTTGACGGCAATTTTTCTTCGATCTTCTTGAATCTTTTCCAGAGGTGGGAGGTGCTCGACGGTTTTCAAATGGCTTCGTCTTTCGATTTCGATTAAAAGGCGCTCGGCCTCCGCAAATTTCTCCTCGGGAACCTGGAGACGAACCCCTCCTAGAATTCCAATCAAGTGAGGCTGGTGGTAGAGGGCATGGCGATCGGGAAGCTGGGCTGTGATTTGATGGGCTTCTAGGTAACTGCGAGCTCCTTCGGCTTCAATAAGGCTTTCATAGGTGCGAATATTCTTGAACTGGCTCATTTTGCCCCCGGCATTTGCCAAATATGATCAGAAAATCACGGATTTGCTCTTGGGCGTTCAGTCCCAAAAGCACGAATTTCTTATACAATGAACTGGCCTTTTGACTCAAAATAATTCACGAGTCATTTCAAGACTTTATGCCAAAATGAGAAAGTCTAGGTCATTTTTTCCTCATATTCTCAGATTGGAGCGCCGATAGGACCTTTGTGAGTCGTTATTGGCTCACTGATGAATAACTTGGAGGTCATCGAATGGCAAACACGGCTCTTTATATCGTCACTGACGATCAGGAACAGGCTCAACGTATTAAGAATTTTGGAGTGGGCATGGGCTGTTCCGTACAGGTCTACTCGACTTCGGAGTGGGCTGAGAAAAACAACACCAGTTCTCAAATGAGTGGTGAGTCTCTTCCATCCTTAAGCGCAGGATCTCAAACTGTGACTCCTGAAGGAGGAAAGGTTCTTCAATTCAGACAGCCTCAGGCTTCTGTTCAAGACGATGGTAAGGTGAAGACCATCAATGAACTGGAAAGCATCGCCATTGAGAATGCAATTTCTGAGTTCGGCGGAAACCTCACTGAAGCGGCAAAAGCTTTAGGTATTGGTCGAGCCACACTTTATAGAAAAGTGAAGCAATACAATATCGATCCTTCTCAGGCTCGTAGACAAAAAGCAGCTCTAAAAGCCGCTTAAGATTTTGAGAACTTTCCAAGTTATATCTGGGAAATAAAAAAGCCAGCTCTCATAAGAGTTGGCTTTTTTATTGATTCAGAACCTGAAGACGCAAATGTATCAAGCTGAGAACTCTAGACCATGTGAATTGATAAGATTGATTTTTCCCCTTTTGAGACAAGCCATTGTCTTCGGTGAATGCATTGGATCTCGCAATTAGAATATACGGTCGAAGGTTTCATATTGAGATTTCCCTAATATTTTGATTCAGGTCATGAGGTCCTGTTCCGATAATATAATGGATCGTCAATTTATTAATTTGGTGTTGTACGTCGGAGGTTTAAGTTAGTGAAAAATAAAGTGAAATGCATCCATTTCATTTTGTTTCTTCTCGGTGGAATCTTTTCCTCAGGGAATCTCTTTGCCTCGTCAGGAATCACTTATCAAGGACGACTCATTGGTCCTAATGGAACCCCCGTTGTTTCGTCTTCCGTTCAATTTAAGCTTCAGATAAGAACGCCTGGTTCTGAAGACTGTCTCCTTTATGAAGAACTTCAAACTCTCGACCTTTCTGAGAAAAAAGGGGTGTTTGCGATTTCTTTAGCGGATGGGACGGGGACGAGGAACGATTCGAATTCCTGGAACCTGTTTGAGGCGCTCGCAAACAGAAAGACATTCAGTTTTTCAAGTGCAGACTGTACTGGTTCGAGTTCCTACACACCAAACGTGACAGACAATCGAAGATTTAGAGTGTTCTTTAATGATGGTACCTTTTCTGGCTGGGAGTCTCTTCCTGTTCAGACCATCAATTTTATTCCCATGTCGATTGAAAGTTATGCAGTTGGAGGATATCCGGCCAGCTCACTTTTGAAAGTGGCGGATTCGGGAACTCTCGGGACAACAACTCCGTTGAGCACCGCGCAGTACAACGAGATATTGTCTCTTGTGGGCGGAACCTCTTCTCTCTATGAAAAGGCGGGACAATTGAATGGGTCGGCCATTCCTTCGTTGTCCTCAGGAAATTCCTTGCAGTGGAATGGCTCGGCTTGGGTGGCGATCACTCCGATCACTTCAGAAAGTGATCCGAATGTATCGGCTTTTGCAAAGGCCTCTCTTCCCACTTGTGGAGCGGGTGAGGTTCTAAAGTCCGATGGGACGTCTTTGAGTTGTGTGACAGATTCAGGTGGGTGGTCTGCGGTTGACGCAACGGCCACGGTGAAAGGGATTGCGAACTTCCCTGCAGCGGGTGGTTTAAGTGTATCCAGTGGAGCGGTTTCTCTTCCTGATGTGGCCACCGCAGGAACTTCGACCAAAGTGACTTA
>Ga0100403_1002432_pt1 | contig 14936 bp, 15 predicted proteins | sample CryGeymet201501t_FD_83663 | JGI IMG/M metagenome (GOLD analysis project Ga0100403, IMG submission 83663) | Groundwater microbial communities from Crystal Geyser aquifers in Utah, USA - Crystal Geyser metaG 2015-01t | ecosystem: Environmental > Aquatic > Deep subsurface > Groundwater | place...
GAGCAACACCATCAACCACATCCCCGTCATCCGTCTCCCTGTCTACAAGAATCTTAGAAAACCCCTCAAGGCCCTAAAACTTCTCCTCCCCCAAACCACCACCCTCTCTCAAAAGCTCTCCCTCCTCCAAAAAGGACCCTTCTTTAAAGTCCTCCCTTTTCTAAAAATCCTCCCAAAAGTTAGAACCTTCAAACCAGACCTAATTATTGCTGGACCTCTTCCCACCAACATCTTAAATTACGCCCTAGCTCTAAAAAAAATTACTAGCTCCAAGCTTCTAATCTCACCCTGCTTCCATCCTGAGGATCCCGACTTCCAACACCCCCTCATCTTCAAACTCCTTTCTAAAGCCGACTATCTATTAAGCTTTACCAACTACGAAAAAAAACAACTCAGCAATAGGGGAGTCGACCCTAAAAAAATCATCATCACCCCTCTAGGTATCGACCCAGACTTCATCCTCCCCAAAGATAAAATCAAATACCCCCTAAACCCCAACCTCCTCTTTATCGCCAACTTCTCTGCCCACAAAAGAGCCGAACTACTTATAGAAGCCCTCGAAAAACTCCTCCCTAAATATCCCCACCTCACCCTCACCTTTCTTGGTCAAAAAACCCTCTACTGGCCCAATATCCAAAACAAACTAAACTCTCTCCCCAAAGACACCCTCGACCATATCAAAATCCACTTCTCTCCCACCCAAAAAGAGATTAAAAAATACATCGACTCTTCCACCCTTCTTTGTCTCCCTTCTATCCATGAATCCTTTGGCATGGTCCTTATCGAATCCATTGCCAGAGGCAAAACTATTCTTACCACCGACAAAGCTCAAACCCAAGAAAACGCTAAAAACATCCACGGGCACACCTTCAAAAGTGACGACATCAACGACCTTGTCTCTAAACTTGACTCTCTCCTTTCAAACCCCAAACTTCTCAAAAGTTCTGCTCTCTTGGGTCACTCTACTATTAAATCCAACTACACTTGGGATAGAATAGTTAAAAGGATCCTTGAATCTATCCATGTTTAAAAAAATGACTCCTCTTCACTACACCATCATCACCCTCCTCACCATAACCTCTCTTATCATCTATACCTTTGTCATCAAAAAACCCTCTCCCACCCAAACAATCAATCTTAAAATCAACAATCAAAACTTCAAGATCGAACTAGCCCAATCCCTCTCTCAAAAATCATTAGGACTAGGTAATAGACCTTCTCTCTGCAACAACTGTGGCATGCTCTTCCTCTATAAAGGAGAAGGACCCCTCCCTTTCTGGATGAAAAATACCCTTATCCCTCTCGACATGATCTGGCTTAATAAATCCGGCACCATTGTCGACATCCAAACCGCCCTCCCTGAACCCAACACCCCTGACCATCAACTTAAAATCTATCAAAATGAAAAAGCTGCCCAATATGTCCTCGAACTCAACGCCTATAAAGCCAAAGAACTCGGGCTAAAAATAGGGGACACTATTAATCTCCCTCAAAACTAAAATGCCCAAAAAGAAAACTTTCAACCGAGCCATTTCCATCATCATTCCCAACCTCAACGGAGAAAAACATCTCTCCCAACTCATCTACTCTCTGGACAAAGCTATCAAAAATACTCCCTCCCTCTCCTTCGAAATCATCCTCGTCGACAACAATTCCAGCGACGACTCTATCAAAATCTTCCAATCCGAACTCAAACACCCCCACTCTTCCATTATCTTTAATTTAAAAAATACCGGCTTTGCCGCTGCAGTTAATCAAGGTATTAACAAAGCGAAATATTCCTGGGTCTGTCTTCTTAATAATGATCTTCGCCTCCACCCTGACTTCTTCCAAAACTTCCTCCCTTACCTTAAGAACAAACCCCAATATCACACCCTCTGTGGCACCATCTTAGAACAGAATGGAGTCTTCATCGAATCTCAAGGCGTCTCCTTCCATACCTCTGGTAAATGCACTCAAAACCATCATCATCAAACCTACAAAACCCGGCAAGATCATCCAGTCTGGGGCGCCTCTGGTGCTGCCACCCTCTACCACAAACAAACTATAAAAGAGCTCGGACTCTTCGATAAACACTTCTTTGCTTACATCGAAGATGTCGATCTCTCCTACCGTCTCCACACCCTCGGCTACCTAACTCTCTGTGTCCCTAAATCTCTCTCCTACCACGTCGGCGGAGCCACCTCCGACACTCTCGGCAACCTCAGAGCCTTCTACTCCTATAGAAACTGGCACCTCCTCATCCTTAAAAACTACTCTAAAAAGAAAATCCTCAAACACCTTCCCCAAATCCTCGAACAACGACTCCGAGACTATTCCTTCTTCCTCTCCCAAACTAAAGCCCTTTTCTGGCTTCCTCACACTCTTTCTATCCATATCCAGATCCTTTCCCTTCTTCCTTATCTTATAACTCAAAACCGTCGCTTCCATAATCTGTTAAAATCGAAGCAAGCATGATCATTGGCATCGACATCTCCTCCATCCCTTACGGCACCGGTGTTAGTAATTACACCCTCAACCTCGTCCGCTCCCTTTTAAAAATCGACAAGACCAATACCTATAAACTTTTCTATTCCTCACTCCGCCTCCCTCTCCCCCCCGAAATTGCCCGTTATAAAGATCAGACCAATGTCAAAATCTACCACCACCGTCTTCCTCCCACCCTCCTCTCTTTTCTCTGGAACCAACTCCACATCCTTCCCATCCAAAACCTCATCGGTCAAATAGACGTCTTCCACACCTCAGACTGGACCCAACCACCAACTAAAAAAGCCAAAAACCTCACCACCATCCACGACCTAGTCCCTTTCATCTATCCCGAAACCCTCCACCAAAGAATCGTCAAAACCCACAAACTTAAACTCCAAAAAGCCCAAAAATTCTGCTCCCACTATATCTGTGTCTCTCAAAACTCCCAAAAAGACCTCCTCAAACTCTTTCCCAAAATCAACCCCAAAGATACCTCTGTTGTCTACGAAGCCGCCGAAAACAAATATCAAGACTTCTTAAAACTCTCCCCTCAAAAACAACAACAAGAAAAAGACAAAATCTATAAACTCTACGACCTCAAAAACTTCCTCCTCGCTCAAGGCACCCGAGAACCCAGAAAGAATCTTCTTCGCCTCATCTCCGCCTTCAAACAATTTAAAAAAGAAAACCCTAGCTCCACCCTCCAATTGGCTATCACCGGCAAGTACGGTTGGGGCCAAGACATTAAAAACAACTCTTCACCTTCCATCAGAATCCTTGGCTACATCCCCGAAAAAGACATGGTCGCCCTCCATGCTGCTGCCACCGCCCTTATCTATCCCTCCCTCTACGAAGGCTTTGGACTACCCTTAGTTAAATCCCTCAAAGTCGGCACTCCCGTTATCACCAGTAACACTTCTTCTCTTCCCGAAGTCGTCGGCAACGCTGGCCTTCTCGTCAACCCCCGCTCCACTAAAGATATAAAAGACGCTATTCAAAAAATCGCCACCAACTACAACTTGAGAAAGTCTCTCTCCCAAAAGGGAATCATCCAAGCCAAACTTTTCTCTTGGGACCAAACCGCCAAAGAAACCCTAAAAATTTATCAATCATTAATCTGAAATAATGAAAAAACCTCTCCACATCGGCATTGATGCCAACGAAGCCAATCAAGACATTAGAGTCGGTGTCGGCCAATACGCCTACAACATCATCAGAGAACTCGAAAAACTCGACTATAAAAACCACTACTACATCTATCTTAAAAACCCACCCAAAAAAGACTTCCCCAAACAGAGAGAAAACTGGACCTATCTCGTCTTTGGCCCTCAAAAGCTCTGGACCAAAATCGCCCTCCCTCTAAAACTCTTTACCCAAAAACAGAAACTCGACTTCTTCTACACCCCCGTCCACTACTCACCTCACTTCTCACCCTTCAAAACCATCCCCACCATCCACGACCTAGGCTACCTTGACACCCAAGAGCAGTTCACCAAAAAAGACATTCACCAACTCATCCACTGGACCAAACACTCTCTCGACATCTCCCACCACATCATGGCCGTGTCCAACTTCACTAAAAACGAACTCAATCGCATCTATCAAATCCCCAAAGACAAGATCTCAGTCATCCCCAATGGCATCGACACCAATATCAAAGTCAACAAAAAAACTCTTAGAAAAACCTTAAAAAAATTTAAAATCGAAAAACCCTACTTCCTCTATCTTGGTACCCTCAAACCCAACAAGAACATCCCCATGATCATCAAAGCCTATAAAGACTTCCAAAAAGCCGACGACTCTCATCAACTAGTCATCGCTGGCAAAAAAGGCTGGCTCTTTGACGAAATCTTTCAAACTGTCAAAGAACTTAAGCTCCAAAAAGATGTCATCTTTACCGACTACATCTCAGAAGAGGAGAAATGGCAACTCTACTCCAAGGCCACTGCCTCCCTTCTTCCTTCCCTCTATGAAGGCTTCGGCATCCCAGCTCTAGAAACCATGCTTATGGGTACCCCCATCATCGCCAGCAACATCCCCCCATTAAAAGAAGTCATTGAAGATAAAGGTATCCTCATTGACCCCACTAACCAAAAACAGCTCACCAAAGCCATGCATGACATCAAAAACAATCGAAAGAAATATCAAAAAGATCTCATAGCCCAAGCCAAGAAATACACCTGGAAGAATTCAGCCAAAAAACTTGTCGAGTTTTTCTCAAAAAATGGATAACCTAAGCGAAACTATTAATTTCCAAAAACCAGACACAAAACAGATTAACACCGCCAAAATCATTAAGATTGAAGACATCTCACCCAACTCCGGAGAAACTCCTCAGAAAGCTCTTATTCAAAGCGAAAATAGTAAAAAAGAATTTTCAGTCATCATCAAAGCTCCCCAACTAATCTTTAGAAGTAAACAAGAAAAAAGCGACAACACTCCAAACTCAGACTTATGGATTAATAGATGGCAATATCTAAGAGATGCCGAAATACCCACTCTAGACTGGGTCAGAAAAATTGACAACCAAAGAATCGCCATGCCAGACCTTACTAGAGACGGAAGTAAAGTAGAAAGAGTCGAAACCTTTCTCACCCATAACCCCGAACAAAACAACTATGAACTCAAAGATCAATGCCAAGACATCATTAATAAGGCCGACAAAGCCACCCTTCTTCTTCCTGGTGACGATGCTCTCGCTGTTATCTCTCATCCCAACAAAAAACCTAAATTGATAGTCCTCGATCTTGGTGGTACCCAAAAAGCCAACGACTCCGAATATCATCCAGATGTCATTAAAAACTGGAACAAAAACCTTATCAATATTTTTAATAGAAATCCCATTACAAAATAAGCTTTGATTAAAGCAAGTGCCTACTTCTCAAACTTCTTAACCCAAATAGGTATCGTCAGCAAAATTATAAGCACACTAAACAATAAGGAAATTTTATTTCCTCCAGACGAATTCATTGTATAAGCACTAGTCACTGTCACTAATCCTAAAACCAAATAAGACTTCTTATAAATAGCATAAGCAATGGCAATATCAGACAAGCCTGTTAAAGCATACAAGGTTGACCTATCCACAAATGTTGCCGACCACATTCTAAACAAAGCCGAAGCAGCAATCACCACCGCTAAAACCTTCCAACTTATAAGTGAATAGTCCTTCTTCCTCTTCCAAATCTTTTTCATAAAGCATTCTAATCAATAGAAGCACATATCTCCAGTACTAGCTACCAAAGCATCCAATCCTACCCAACCCCTATAACCTACTGCTATAATCTTTTCATGCACGAGCACGTTGGTAAAAAACTCTCACCCAAAAACCTCTTACCCAAAGTTCTCAACCGAGTCTCCACTATCGCTCTTGAAGCCTGGCTCTATGTCCTCCGTCTTGTTGGCTACATTCCTCTTCACTGTGTCCGACGTTTCTTCTACATCATCTCTGGTGTCAAAATGCATCCTCTCAAATCCACCATCCACATGGGTGCCAATTTCTTCAAACCCTGGGGTATTACCATCGGCAAAGACACCATCATCGGTGACCATGCCTTTCTAGATGGCCGAGCTCCCTTAACCATCGGAGACCACGTCGGTCTTGCCTCCCAAGTCCTCATCTACAACGATGAACACGACCTCTACAATGACTATCAAAACGCCTTTGGCCCTGTCACCATTAAAGACTATGTCTTTGTTGGTCCCCGAGCTATCATCCTTCCCAATGTCACCATTGGTAAAGGCTCTGTGGTTGCTGCTGGCGCAGTTGTTACTAAAGACATCCCTGACTACGAAATCTGGGGAGGTGTCCCAGCCAAAAAGATAGGCGATAGACCCAAATCTCTCAACTATCAGCTTGGCCGACCCATGCTCTTCCAATAATGACCAAAAAGATCCTCATCTTTCTAGTCCTGGTCTTTAACTTTTTCTCAGTCCTTTATCTGATCACTCCTACCCCCACTCTCCCCGATCTTCCCAACTCTGCCAAGTCTGATCTCCCTGGCGACACTGTCCAGATACCCAATGTCTCCGCCTACTTCACCAACCTCACCAGAACTGAAGTCATGAACTTCTACAAAGCTAACTACAATGGTTACTTTAGACTCCAGCTCAACCACCCCCCCGAAAAAGCCAAAGATGTCATCCTCGACACCATCCAATCCTACTACTTTGAAGAATTCTATCTACCCTTTAAAGAATCCCTCTACGTCAACGGTTTTGAGTGGGAAAACGATGTCTTCACCAAACCCGAAAAAAGAATTAAAAATAGACTCCTCTTCAACGACATCGAATACAAAGCCAAAATCACCATCAGAACCTTTCCCGTCCCTGTCTACCAAAGACTCATTGCCTTCTTTGCCACTCAGCTTTCTCTCTTTTCTATCTTCCTTCTCTATCGATCCTTTCTTAAATCTAAAAAACTCGAAAAATGATCAAGCCTCTCCTCAGCATCATCATCGTCTCTTACAATACTGCCGATCTAACCCTCCAATGTCTTAGATCCATCCTCACCGACAAAGGACTAGAACTAAGCCTCAAATCCCCCAAAAACACCCCCAATACCAAAAACCCCAAAAGCCAACTCAAAACACCTACCGAAATCATCATCATCGACAACAACTCCAAAGATAACTCTGTCAAAGCCATCAAAGAATTTATTCAAAAAAAGAAGCTTCCAAACATCACCCTTATCGAAAACAAAGAAAACACCGGCTATGCCACTGCCAACAACCAAGGTATCTCCATCTCAAAAGGGGAGTACCTTCTTCTCTTAAACTCAGATACTATCATCCTTCACTCTGCCATCTCCCAATCCTTAGACTGGCTTGCCTCTCACCCTGAGGCTTCCTCCTGTACCGCCCAACTATTAAATCAAGACAAAACCATCCAAGCCTCTGGTGGCTTCTTCCCCAACCTCCTCAATGTCTTTACCTGGTCAACTGGTCTCGATGATCTTCCTCTCGTCAACTCACTTACCAAACCTCTTCACCCCCACACCCCCCACTTCTACACCAAAGATTCCTTCTACCTCAAAGACCACTCCCAAGACTGGGTCACCGGTGCCTTTGCTCTTATCCGACGCTCAGTCATCAACCCCAAAGAAGCTTTTGATCCCAACTACTTTATGTATGGTGAAGAAGTCGAACTCTTCTACCGTATCAAAAAGAAGTACCCCCACCTTCACACCCAGTATCTTGTCGGCCCCCAAATCATCCATCTTGGCGGCGCTTCTGCTGACTCTAAACTCGATCCTATCTTAAACGAATACTTAGGTGTTATCTCCTTTTTCAAAAAACACAAAGATCCTTTCCAGACTTTCATCGTTCGTCTCCTCCTCAAGACCAATGCTTTCCTTCGCGCTATAATCAATACTATATTAAGCCCTAAAAAGGCTTCTCTCTATCTGCAAGCATGTCAAAAACTTTAACCAAACTCTTTAAAAATACCCACCTTCTCCGCGCTCTTCTTGCCACCCTCATTCTCTTCATCCCTCTTTATCCCAAATTCCCTCTAACTTCAGTTACCGGCACCTACGTTGCCATCAGACTTGATGACATTGTCCTTGCCCTCGCCCTCTTCTTCCTCCTTCTCGATCAAATCAAAAACCGCTTCTCCCTCCTCAAAAAACCCATCTCCAAACTCTTTCTTGCCTACTTTATCGCCATTGTCACTAGTAACCTTATTGCCATCCTCATCTACAAAACCGACCCCCAAAACATCCTCATCCTCCACCTTCTCCGCCGCTTCGAATACATGTCTCTCTTCTTTCTGACTCTCCAAGCTATCAAAGACAAAAAAGATCTTAAAGTACCCGCCATCTCCCTTCTCCTCTCCACCTTCCTCGTCTCACTTTATGGCCTCGGTCAAAAATACTTCAACCTACCTGTTGTCTCCACTATGAACTCCGAATTCTCCAAAGGCCAACTCTTACAACTCGACACTTGGACCCGCATCTCCTCCACCTTCGCTGGTCACTATGATCTAGCCGCCTTTCTCTCTGTCGCCCTTATCATTATCTTCGGGCTCTTCCTTCTCAGTCAAAAAATCTATCAAAAGATCCCCATCTTTTTCATCTGGGCCCTAGGCTTCTACATCCTTACCCTGACTGCCTCCCGCGTCTCCACCTTTGCCTTCTGGGGCGACATCACCCTCTCTCTTATCCTTATCAGAAAATACCTCTGGATCATCCCCACCTCTGCCCTCATGGTCTTTTCCATCTTTAACTCTGCCGACCTAAACCAACGTCTTATTGCCACTATCGGTACCATCAGGCCTCCAAAGACCGCCCAACCCACCTCTCTTCCCACTGCTATCCCTACTCCCACTACCCCAACTGTCAAACCTACCAAAGGACCCGTCGCCGTCATCACCACCCCTGTCCCCACTGTTATCAGACATGGCCCCATTGATGAATTCATTCCCGTCGACATCGACGCCGGTGTCGCTAGATCCGGAGAAATCCGCTTCAACGCTGAATGGCCTAGAGCCATCACTGCCTTTAGCAAGAACCGTCTTAACGGCTCCGGACTTGGCTCCATCACTCTCGCCACCGACAACGACTACCTTAGACTTCTCGGAGAATCCGGCCTTCTTGGCTTTCTCACCTTCCTTACCATCCCCGCCTTCTTCTTAATCTCCTCCATCAAAGCTATCTTTGTCAAAAAACAAAACCAACTTCAAAAATATAAACTAATTATGGCCGCCGCCCTTATCACCATGCTTGCCAACGCCACCCTTATCGACGTCTTTGAAGCTTCTAAAACCGCCTATCTCTTCTGGATCATGATGGGTGTCTATTACCAAATATTAATTTTTTCCAAAAATGCCAAAAACAACTAATAAGAAAAGCTCTGCCAAAAAGAAACATAATATCCTCATGATCACCCCCTATCTTCCCCGACGCTCTCAATCTGGTGGTCAAAACTCTTCCTACTATTCCATCAAATACCTCGCCCCCAACAATAACATTACCCTTGTCTGCTACTCCCGAGACCAAGAAGGCTTAGAAGACATCCAACAATATTGCGAAAAAGTTATCGTTGTTAAAAGGGGAGCCACCTGGGATCTTAAAAAAATCCTCTTCACTGGCTTTTCCACCTATCCCTTTCTAGTCACCAACTACATTAGCAAAGACTTAAAAAACACCATTCAAGCTGAACTCACCAAAAAGAAATATGACCTCATCCACTGTGAATGCTTCTACTTAATGCCCAACATCCCCAAGACCGACATCCCCATTGTCCTTGTCGACCAAACTATCGAATACGCCGTCTACGAACACTACGTCAAAACTCTCAAAGGCATTAAAAAACTCCTCACCCCCTTACTCTGGCTTGACGTTCTTAAACTCAAACACTGGGAAACCTACTATTGGAAAACTGTCCACACCATGGTCGCCTTTGCCCATGAAGACCAAGAACTCATTACTAAAATGACTGGTAGATCAGACATCAAACTCTTCCAAAACGGTGTCGACAAACGCTACTACGACTCTAAATCAAAAACTAAAAGATCAGAGTATCCCTCTGTCATGTTTGGAGCTTCTAATATGAAGTGGATGCAAAACCGAGAATCAGCCGAAATCCTTTTTCAAGAAGTCTGGCCCGAAATCAAAAAAGCTGTCCCCGACGCCAAACTCTACATTGTCGGTCGCTATGCTCCTGACTTCTATGGACACTGGGCCTCAAAAGATGTCATCGTCGTCGAAGCCGATGCTGACGGTAAAAAGAAAGATCCTATCTACTACTATCAATACTCCTGGGTCCTCTCTGCCCCTATCATGAGTGGCGGTGGAGCTAGAAACAAATTCTTTGAAGCCATGGCCTGTCGTCTTCCTATCATCACCACTGCCGCTGGCATGGGTGGTATCAAGCTCGAAAACGGTAAACAATCTATAGTCTGCAAACCAGAAGAGATTGCTTCCCAAACCATCTCTCTACTTAAGGACAAGAAGAGGAGAGAAGAAATGGGCAAACAAGCCAACCTCTTAGTTAAAAACAACTACTCTTACGAATCCTCAGCTCGAGGCTTAAACGATATCTATGCCCAAATCAGCAAAAACAATTGATCTATCCATCGTCATCTTAAATTATAATTCCGGGCAATACCTGGAGGAATCCCTAAAAAGTATTGCCCAGTCTGATTTTAAAAAATATCAGACTGAAATCATCCTAACTGACAACGCTTCCACCGACCAAAGTTATCTAAAAGCAGCCAAATACCTAAAAACAACCAAACTCGACTACAAACTTCTTCCTCTTAAAAAAAACCTAGGCTTTGCCGCTGGTAACAACCAAGGTGTCAAAATCAGCAACCCCCACTCTCGCTACGTCGTCTTTCTAAACCCCGACACCACCGTCGAAAAAGACACCTTTGCCACCATGATCAAATTCTTCGACGAGAACCCTAAAGTCGATGCCGCCACCTGCTACGTCAATCTAGTCGCCACCGGCAAACTTCAACCCGAATCTCACCGAGGCTTTCCTAACCCATGGAACACCTTCTGGCACTTCTTCGGAGCCGGTCTCCCCAAGCTCTTCCCCAAATCCAAACTCTTAAACGGCTACTTCTTAGGCCATCTTGACTACACTAAAATCCAAAAAATAGACTGCTGTGTTGGTGCCTTCTTCATGATGAAAAGAAAAGTAGGGGAGTCTCTCAATTGGTGGAACGAAAAGTACTTCTTCTACGGAGAGGATCTCGACTTCTGCTACAAGCTAAACAAAAAGGGGTATTCTCTTTACTTTTATCCCTACACCAAAATCAATCACTACCAAGGCGTCTCTTCCGGCATCATCGACAAATCACAAAATATCTCCCAAGCCTCTATTGAAACCAAAATTAGATCAGCCAAAGCCTCCACCCAAGCCATGCGCATCTTCTATCAAGAGAATCTCATCCATAACTATCCCAAATCCCTCCAATGGCTAGTCTGGCAAGGCATCAATCTCCTCGAAATCTACCGTCTTGCTAAAATTAAACTAAAGAAATGAACATCGATATTCGCCTCGCCACTCCAGAAGACCTACCACAGATCACCTCTCTCAACAAAAAACTCTTTCTTCACGAAAGTCATTACGACCAAACTTATAACTCAAATTGGCCAGAATCAGCCACAGGACAAAAATATTTTCGAGATTCTATCAAAAAGGGTATAGTTCTAGTCTCACACAAAACAGAGACCCCAAATGAAATAATAGCCTACCTTTGTGGTAATTGGGATAACTACTCCTTCAGACTCCCAAACCCCATTTTTGAAATTGAAAACATGTATGTAAGCAAAGACTTCCAAAAACAAGGTCTCGGCACCCTCCTTATCAAAAAACTCCAAAAGCGTCTTTTAAGCAAAAACATAAAAAGAATCAGAGTCTCCACCATAATTAAAAACAAAGCTGCTCAATCTTTTTACAAAAAACTATCTTTTCAAGAACACGAGTTAACTTTTGAAAAATCACTATGAAAAAACACATTGTTATCGACGCCAGACTCTATGGACCTAAAAACACCGGCATCGGTCGTTACACCAAAAACCTCCTCTTAGGCCTCATAAAACAACCCAACTTCAAAGACTACTCTTTTACCCTTATTCTTCAAAAAGACTCCTTAAAAGAAGCTAAAAGCGATCTAGGAGACAACTTTAACTATCATCCTGTCACCATCCCTCACTATTCCATCAAAGAACAGTTTCTTCTTCCCTTGGTCCTCCTCAAGCTCAAACCCGACCTCGTCCACTTTACCCACCTCAACAAACCCATCTTCTACCTTAAAAACTCCGTAGTTACCATTCACGATCTAATCAAACACCTCTCCACCGGTAAAGACACTACCACTAAAAACCAAGCCATCTACTGGCTCAAACACTACGCCTACCTCCTAACTACCTTTATCGCCATCAAGTCCTCAAGAATCATCGTCCCCAGTGACTATTGGAAAGACTACCTTATCAAAAACTACCAAGTCAGCAAAAATAACATTACTACTACTCATGAAGCTGTTGACCCCTCCTTTCTCAAACTAAAGGCCAAGACTATCAAAAAACCCCAACCCTATATCATCTACACCGGCAATCTCTACCCTCACAAAAACATTCAAGTCATCCTTAAAGCTCTTAAAAAACTCCCCGACATTAAACTAAAAATAATCTGTGCCAGGTCAGTCTTTTTAGAACGCTTAGAAAAAATCGTCCACAAAGATAATCTCTCTTCCCAAGTCGAATTCCTCGGCTTTGTTCCTGATGCTGACTTTCCAAAAATCTACAGCCAGTCCATCGCCCTGGTTCACCCCTCCTTCCTCGAAGGCTTCTCCCTCACCGGTCTCGAAGCCATGTCTCTCAACACTCCAGTCATCTCCTCATCAGCTTCTTGTCTCCCCGAAATCTATCAAGACTCCGTCCTTTACTTCGATCCTAACAACCCAGAAGAACTAGTCGACCTTATCAACATCCTCAAAGACAATCAAAAACTTAGACAAGAATTAATCGAAAGGGGACTCTCCCAAGTCAAGAAATACGACTGGAAAAAAACTGCCCAAAAAACTATCAACGTCTACCAAAACAGTCTCTAACCTTAACAATCTTTTTCCCGTAAATACTCAATACCATTGCCAATAACCCCAGCCATCTAATCCAATTAGAAAATAAAGTATCTCCTCCCCACCTATTGTAAAAAATATAAGAAAAATAGTTAATAAAAATAAGCAAGTGAAAAACCAAGAAAACATACCAACTTCTTCTCTTTAAGCCGGCAAAGGGCAACGCCATGTAAACCCAGGTGTAATACCAGCCTGGCCTCCAAAAAATCGCATTAACCAACATCATTCCTAAAGCCAAAAACTTGAACAACTCCATCCTAACCTTCTCCCTTCTCGTCAAAAATACCACCCCCATCAACCCACTCACATACTTCACCCCCACACTAAGTAAATAAGCAAAAATCCCCCAAAACTTTTTCTTCTTTAACCACCAGTAATAGGCCAGCACCCACATAAAAATCATTATCAAATCATTATGGCCATTTACCAAAAACTCGAAAATCAGCACTGGATTAAAAAACCAATAGGCCCAAACCAACTTATCTTTCGGATTTATCTTTAAAAAAAGTAAACCCGTCAACACAAAAACAACACCACCCATCAACTTATAGAACAAATATAGTTTTTGAAACTGTACTGACCCAAATATCAAAAAGGGGATTAAAGAATAACCCAAAAAGACTGGACCATAAATATAAGTTATCTGTTTCCCCAACAAAGAATAATAAACATTATCAACATTGCTCATAAACCTTAACCACAAATCATTCTCCATAAACACATTGGGCATGACCAAATAGGGATTCTCCCCATAATAAAAAATCGTCCTCCCTGCAAACAAATAAGAGAAAACATCATCAGACAAAAAGCCGTAACTAACACTAGCCACTAGCACCACCAAACCCAGAAGTACTAGCTTCCACCTCCAGGAGATCTTCTCCGATCTATACATTAGATAAATCTGAAATAAAAACAAAAATAAAATCATTCCCACCCAAACTATGGCCAACTTATTTCTATTAGTATCAGCCCAGTCCAAAACACTAAAATAATTTAAAAGTTCTGGATAATTAGGCGATAACAATAAAATAATCGCCTTCTTAACCCATAAATATGAAAAGACAAACAGCAGTAACCAAACAATTAAAACGAGAATCATATCTAATTAACCTATCTTCAAAAACTTAGAAATAATTTTCTCATTTTCTCTAATCCATTCTGTCATTAGAACCACACCTTTCTTTGGCTTGGTTCTCGGCACCCATCCCAAAACCTTCTCTATCTTAGAAATATCAGAGACATAAACAGGCTGATCACCTGGACGCCAGTCACTAAAGGAGAGGGGAATCTTTTTACCAAATAATTTTTCCAGAATCTCTAACAACTCCAGCAAAGATAACGAATTAGCACTACCTCCACCTACATTGAACACCTCACCACTAACCTTATTAATATTCTTTGAAGCCAAATACCAAGCCTCAAACAAATCGTCTACATATAAAACATCCCTGACTTGCATTCCATCCCCATAAATAGTTATCGGCAAACCTAAGTTAGCCGCAATTGTAAACCAAGCCACCCAACCCTGATCTTCTACTCCAAACTGCCTCTTTCCATATATACAAGATTGACGCATAACCACCGTCTTTAAACCATATATCCTCGAGTAATCCCTAACATACTGATCAGCTGTACCCTTAGAACACCCATAAGGAGAATGAAAATCTAAAAGCCTATCTTCACTTATACCCTTCTCATAATCTTTATACTTATACCTTGAGTTTTCTTTAACAATCTCAATATCTCCCATTCCACCATAAACCTTATTGGTTGAAGCATAAATCAAGCCTGCCTTATTTTTTGAATTCCTAACAGCTTCTAATACATTAAATGTTCCCAGTGCATTAATCTCAAAATCTTCTCTCGGATTATGCACC
>Ga0100403_1002433_pt1 | contig 14935 bp, 20 predicted proteins | sample CryGeymet201501t_FD_83663 | JGI IMG/M metagenome (GOLD analysis project Ga0100403, IMG submission 83663) | Groundwater microbial communities from Crystal Geyser aquifers in Utah, USA - Crystal Geyser metaG 2015-01t | ecosystem: Environmental > Aquatic > Deep subsurface > Groundwater | place...
CCCGACGAACCCAAACCGCCGGTGCTCGCGCGGGCCGATAGTGCGATGGAAATGCTCAGCTACCCGGCGATGCCGGATGATCCGGCGGCGCTCGGGGAATGGATGGATGACATAACATCCCGTGAGAAGCGCCGGATTCTCGCCGTGTTCGCGGCTACCCCGGGGCTTGTGACCGTGCTCGACATTACACCACTCGAAATGTATTGCCACCATTGGGCGGAGTGGGTGAAGTGTCGCGAGATAGCGCGGGGCGCTCCACCGTCTCACCGGGTCCATGCGGCGATGCGGCACCAGGCGGCGATCCTGAATAAGCTCATGGCGGAGTTTGGTATGGGTCCGGCGAGTCGAAGCCGTATTGCTATAAACCTCACGAAACAAGACCCGATGGGAGACCTCGACAATTGAGGGCGACAGCACAGCGGCGGCTTGCGCGACAGGCAGGGTCAAGACCCCGAGCGGTGCGGCCTCTTGCAATCCCTGACCGTGTGGCAGTACATTTCGAGCGAATGAAGGGCGAGGACCGGCGGCGCGGCGATCTATTTCTCGACGGATGGAAGCGTTCGAAGGCCGAAGGTTGGGCGGCGCGGATACAGGACTATCAAGACGTTTATGCAGTGGCCGATGGATGTTTCTTTGATATGCGGGCGGCCCTGCGCGTGGTTAACTTCTTCACTAGAAAGCTAAGACACTATAAGGGGCAATGGGCCGGGACACCGTTTATTCCGCTCAAGTGGCAAGAGGGTAGGCTACTTACGCCCGCTTTTGGGTGGATGCGCGCGCCGGGGGTGCGCCGTTACAAGATGGTGTTTTGTGAAGTACCCAAGAAGAACGGGAAGTCCACCGTGTGCGCAGGTCTTGGTATGTATTTTGCCGTGGCAGACAAAGAGCAAGGCGCGGAAGTGTACTTTGCGGCTAACAGCCGGGACCAGGCGCGGAAGGTATTCGAGCCCGCGCTAAAAATTGGGAAGAGTTCTCCCATCATAAATTCCATATGCACGTTTCATGATCACATAATGAGAATCAATCATCCGGCCTCGAACAGCTTCATAAGCGCGATCACCGCGGACGCGGACACGAACGAGGGACACGATTTTAACGCGCTGATCATCGACGAGGTGCATGTGATGACAAATCGCGATTATTGGGCGGCGCTACAAAAGGGCGGGATCGCGCGGCGTCAACCTATGATATGGATGATCACGACAGCGGGCGACGATATGGAGACGGTGGGTTATGATGAATACAAGTTTGCCTGCAAGGTACGCGACGGCGAAGTCATGGCGTGGCACTACCTGCCTGTGATCTATGAGATTCCTCGCGAACAGCAGGACGACTGGAAGAATCCTAAACTATGGAAGATCGCTAATCCGAGTTACGGCGATATTTTGACAAAGGACAGTTTTGATGAGCAGGTGACAGAGGCTGAAAGTAAGCCTTCCGAAATTTCCAAGTTCAAGCGATACCGTTTGAATATCTGGGTGCAGTCAAGTAATCCATGGCTCGCTATTGAATATTGGGATCGATGCGCGGCGGATGACGCGGACGCGCCCTGGCAGATGAAGGGCGCGCGGACAATGTGTGTGGCTGGCGTTGACCTTTCTACGACGCAGGACTTGACAAGTTACTGCCTGAGTTTTATTGACACCAAGGGAATCTTGTGGTGTAAGTGGCGGAACTACCTACCCGACGAAAACATAGTGCAGAAAGAAGGGAAGGACCGCGCGCCATATCGCATGTGGGCGGAGCAGGGGTGGTTAACACTGACCTCGGGCGAGGTTGTCGATTATGAGCAGATCAAGAAAGACATTCTCCGCGATGCGAAGGATTATCAGATGGTGGAATGCCTGTTTGACCCATTAAACGCGGTTCAACTCGCGACAGACCTAACAAATTCGGGCATCGAGGTTGCTATGTATAGACAAGGAACCGTGAGTATGGAGCCCGCGATCAAGGAGATAGAAGGTCGGATATTGACGCAGCGTTTTAGGCACACGGGCGACCCTGTGGCGCGTTGGGCTTTTACAAACGTGAACCTTGTGACCGACACCGGCGGAAATAGGAAGTTCACGAAGGGTGGATCGAAGAAGGGCGGCAAGTCGAGCGACAGGGGCCTTACCCGCAAGAAGATCGATCCTATGGTAGCGATGTTAATGTCGGGATTCAGCGCCACAGTGGCGCAACCCAAGCGCCGAGAAAGCAGCTACAGATAAGGGGTAGGCTAAAATGACGAATGAGAAGCACGCGCTGAAAGAGAGCAGCTACACGGAGCCCGCCGATAGCGATCAGTCATTATGTTTCGAGGTCCGCGCCGTGTGCCCTTCCTGCAAGGGCGATAATTTTTGGATGTATGGCCGTGACGGCTACATAGTCTATCGGCAGTGTCAAGATTGTGGCAAGCGCGCGCGTGTCCGGCGCTACCGGAGTAACGAGATCAAGATCGCGACGTGATGCGCCCCGGTGTGGTGAATTTGGCCGATACCATTGATTTAATTGGGCGAAAGTGGTATAATATACTGTATAGATAGGAGGTATTTATGGTGATGAATAAGCCAATTCCGAAGGCGTTCAAGAAGTCCAATGACGGGAAGCGCGTCTACGCTTGTAAGCGCGGCTCGGCCTCGGTGGCGATTGGGAAACTCGAAAAGAATACAGATACGTTCATTTTGACCTACGGTCAATTTTCGCTGATTGATGCGCTTGTGGCTGTGCTTGACCAGACGGGCCCGGCCCACGTAACAATTAGCACATGGACGGCGGCCCACGCTCACCTGGATCGGTCGGCTGAATTGATGGAGGCGGCTTCGATTCTATCCTTACGGATGATTGTAGACCGTTCATTTCAGACGCGACAGCCGAAATACTACGAGCACATGATAAAACTGTTTGGAACGGAGAGTATCCGCGCGATCAACACCCACGCGAAATTTATCACGGTGCGGAATGAGAATTGGGATATTGTCATGCGTACCTCGATGAACCTGAATCAGAATCCACGGCTTGAAAACATCGAAGTGAGCGAAAATAAAGAGTTTGCTGATTTTTTTGAGACGCTGGTCGATGACATTTTCACCGAGGTAGAGATCGGCAAGAACGAATGCGCAATGCCGGGGCTTGGCAGCGTTCAAGAGCATCCCCACTTTCAGCTTGTCATGGGCGAGCATATCAAAATGGAAAATCTGAAAGAGGCGAGGTACACCCATGAAATCAAACAATAAGGATATTGTGCGGAAACAAGTTGACCGGGGAACGCCGGAAAGCATTATTGACGTGATCGCGTCTCAGATGGACCGGGCAAGCGAAGCCAAGCGGCGGATAGAGGAAGAGGGGATCGTGGTTCGCGACTCGAAGGGGTCCGTGATCGCTCACCCGGCAATTAAGATTGAAAGCGATGCGTCGAAAATGGTGGCTGATCTGCTTCATAAACACGGCGGGCGCGAGTAGTCCATATAATTCAGACAGCTTGAACCCATAGGTTAATTTCTCGCAACAGTATGCTATGCTGCTGGCGCTAGGAGTAACCTATGGCCTTCCTACAGTCGATTTTCCACGCATTGACGGCCCGCCGATTATCACAACCAGATGCGGCCCCTGGCGCTGGTGCGCGCGCCTATTACACCGGCAACCCAATCAAAGGGATGCGTGTTGACGATCATTCCTCCCTTGCGCATTCTGCGGTATGGCGCGCGATCAACGTGATAGCCAACAATTTGTCCAGTGTCCCGTGGAACTACTACACAGAGATAAATGGTAGGCGTGTCCGCGTTACTGAGGGACGTGTGGCGGAAATGCACAAGAGCATGGTCAACCCAGAGATGCACGAAACAACCTTCCGTCAAACGCTCGCGGCGCACGCGGTAAGTAGGGGGAATGGCTACGCGGAAATAGAGCGGTTCAAGGGCGAGCCTGTAAACCTATGGCCGCTTGACCCTACGTTTGTAAACCCGGCACGCACAGAGAGCGGGCGGCTTGTTTACGATATTCGCCAACCCGGCGGCAGTAATGTAGTTCTGCCAATTGAAAACGTGTTTCACTGGAAGGGGCTCGCGTTTGATGGCCTCGTGGGATACTCGCCCTTGACGTTGGCGCGAAAAGCTATAGCGCTCGGGCTTTCCATGGAGCAGCATGGAATTTCCCTGTTTTCAAATGATGCAACGCCGGGCGGAATTATCACGGTCCCCGACTCTATTGTGTTCGATCAGGTGAACGAGGAAGCATTTCTCACGCAATGGAAAGAGAAGCATGGTAACCCATCGAACAAGGGAAACCCTGTTGTGCTACGCGACGGTATGACGTGGCAGAGTATTTCTATTTCCCCGGAGAATGCGCAGTTCCTCGAAACGCGCAAGTTCCAAGTTACTGATATTGGCCCGCGCTGGTTTGGCGTGCCAGCCCCTTTGATGGGCGATAACGATAAGGCGACGTTCAATAATTTTGAGCAAATGATGACTATGTATGGGATTCATACGTTAGTCCCGTGGGCGTGCGCTTATGAGAGTGAAGTTAACTGGAAACTTCTAGGGAACCGCTCGAAGCACTACTCGAAGTTAAACCTAAATGGTTTGATGCGCGGCGATATGGCGGCAAGAGGGGAATTCTATACCAAAATGATCCGCAGCGCGGGCATGACGCCGGACACTGTGGCCCGCCTCGAAGACGAAGATATTATCGACGAAGGCGGGGACATGCGGTATATCAGCCGTGATTTGATGCCCCTTGGCGCGGCCTCGACAACGGACCTCAACACGAATATGGCAAACGAGGCGCGTAGTGCCGCCAGTAGCACTACGTTAGCACCCGTAAGCACGTCCGCGCTAGACGATGTTTGGATGGATGCTATCGCGCGGATTCAACGGAAAGAAGGCAACGCGCTGCGCCGCGCCAAAGAGAAGGCATCGCGGATTCCAGAGTCGTGGGGCGAATGGCTCAATAAATTTACTGCAACCCACGCGGATTTCATCGTGCAATGCTTGAAGCCTGTGTGTATTGCGGAGTGCACAATGCGCGGGCCGCAATGTAAATTTCCGCAACTGAGTGCGTTTGCAACTGAAGAGGTAGCTGCATTTAAGGAGGCATGGGCAATAGCCAACAACCATATACCTCACGTGCTATCTGCAACAGAATGGTCATTATCAGAGGTTAAATCGAGGCTGTTTAGAGAGGTGAATCAAAATGATTCCAATGAATAATTTATGGGCGATTCGCGAGGGCGCAATGGCTCAGATCGAAATTGATAGCGCCATGCTCGAAGCTGCACACAAGGCAGAGGCCGCGCGCGCGGGCGATTCCGCCTCGTTCGTGCGGGCTGGCCGGATCGCTGTCATCCCTATCATAGGGCCATTGTCACGCCACTATGACATCTTTACGTACTTCTTTGGGGGGACAGCCTACTCGGACATCATCCAACAGGCGACGGACGCGGCAAACGACGAACTGATCGACGCGATCCTGTTGACGGTCAACAGCCCCGGTGGCACGGTAGATGGGCTTGCTGACGCGCTTGACGCTTTGCTCGCGGCAAAGGCCAAGAAGCCCATGTACGCCCAAGTGATCGGCGAGGCGGACAGTGCCGCGTACTACTTGATCAGTAACGCCACGGCCATATACGCGGGGCGCGCGGACATGATTGGGAACATCGGGACGCGGTTGACGGTATACGATACGAGTAAGGCTTTCGCGGATGCCGGTATTGAGGCAATTGTGATCGAAACCGGGCCGCTTAAGGTGCTCGCGGAAGACGGAATGCCGATCAATCAGGAAAAGCGCGACGAACTACGGCGGATCGTCGATGTGTACTATCAGGATTTTGTGCGTCAAGTAGTACAGGGGCGCGGGTATACCGATAGCGAAGTGAAGGAAGTGGCGACCGGGCGGATATTTATTGGACAAGAAGCCGTTGACGCTGGCCTTGTTGACGCGATTCAACCCCCCAGCGTAACCATGGCCGCATTGAATACCGCGATAGACGCGGCGCAATCGCGGAAGGGCCGGTCGGGCTCGGTTCGCAGGGCGAGCGCAATCGCGCGCGCGCGGGTCCGATAGTAAGTGAAAATTCAATCCTCGTGAATTCACCTATTGACATATAGTAGCAGTAGGGTTACATTCATGACATAGACACGACAAAGGGCCGATGCCGAGCGTCGTATAGCGATTGCCGAGACAAGCGCACGTATGAGTCATACGTTGCGCCATTTTTTTTGAACAACGAAAGGAACATACAATGGATGAACTGATTAAAGAGTTGGCCGAACTCGAAAAGAGTCTTTCGACAATGGCCGACAAGATGGAGGCGCTTGACGCGGAAGCGAAAGGCGCGGCTCTGACTGAAGAGCAGCAAAAGCGATGGGATGCGCTTGAATCCCAGGCGTCCGGCCTCGAAGCGGCAGCCGAACGCAAGCGCAAGCAAATCAAACTCCGCGAGAGCAACGCACCCTCGGGTCGGATCACCGCACCGGGCGCGCCGTCCGTGCCTCGGATTTCCGAAATGAAAGAGGGTATCGAAGATGATCCGCAACGCGGATTCAAGAGCGTGTCTGAATTTGCAACGTCCGTCAAGCGCGCCTGCACCGTGGGCGCGGGAAGCGACGTAGACCACCGGCTGAAAATCTGCGCGGCCCCGTCGAGTCCCCATACCACCTACGTTGGCGAGGATGGTGGGTATCTGGCACCACCGCAATACCGGAGCGAGATCTGGGACATGGCGGTAGCCGAGTCGAGCCTGTTGCAGTTGGCCGATGTGCAGCCGACCGAGAGCAATCAGGTCATCCAAACGAAAGACGAGTCCGTGCCTTGGTCCACCACTGGCGTCGTGGCTAAGTGGGCGGACGAGGCGAGTCAGTATGCGGAAACCCGCAAGGTGTTGAAAGAACAGCGCGTGCAACTCCACAAGTGCTACGTGTTCACCACGGCCTCGGACGAGGAACTCGAAGACGCGCCGCAATTGACGGAGAGGTTAACGAAGTCGGCGGCCCGTGCAATTTCGTGGAAGGTTGACGCTGCGATTGTGAACGGCGACGGACAAGGCGAACCGCTTGGGTTCTACCGTGGCGGCTCGGGCGCGGCGCTCATTAGCGTGGCGAAAGAGGCAAGCCAGACTGCGGACACCATCGTCGCGGCGAACGTGGCGAAGATGTATGGCCGCTTGCTTCGCGTCGGACAGGGCTCGCCTGTGTGGCTCATCCATCCCGATGCTGCCCAGCAGCTCATTCAGATGACGCTCGGCGATCATGTGGTTTGGACCCCGCCGAACGAAGGCATGAAGCAGGCCCCTGGCGGCTTCTTGCTCGGCGTGCCTGTGCTGTATTCGCAGCACTGCCAGACCGTGGGTGACAAGGGCGACATTGTGTTGGCCGACCTGAAAGCTGGCTATTCCGCCTATCAGAAGTCGGGCGGCGTGAAGTTTGACTCCTCGATTCACCTGTACTTCGATTATGGAGTGCAGGCGTTTCGCTGGACCTTCCGCGTCGGTGGAAAGCCTAATCTGAGCGGGGCTATTAGCTCTGCTAATGGATCGAGCACGTTGTCCCACTTTGTCACGCTTGACGCGCGAGCTTAACGATAATTGTGGCGTCCTAGACTAACAATCTAGGACGCCACTCACGGAGAACAGTATGGTAAAGGCTGTATTTACGCGCGAAACATTTTGGCCGAAAGAAGACGACACGCCACACATGGAAGGTGATGTAGTGGAAATGTCCGAGGCGAGTTTTCTGCGATGGGAAACGCGCTGCGCTGTGAGGTTACTAGATAACCAAGACAGCAAGATAGATATAGAAGAGATCAATGTAACCGAAAAACCAAAGCGCCGTTACCGGCGCAGGAATTAGGAGGATACTATAATGATGCCGAACGAACAAATTGCAGTGGTGGGCGCGATAGACCCCGACGTTACCACGGTGAGCACAGTCACGAGCGGCTGGATCGACGCGAGCAAGTTTCTGAAGTACCAAGCTATTGTCATGGCCGGTACGCTCGGGGTTGGCGCCACTGTTGACGCGAAGCTCGAACAGGCAACCACGTCAGGCGGCGCAGGCGCGAAGGACATCACCGGCAAGGCGATCACTCAGTTGACCGAGGCTGACGCTGACAGCGACAAACAAGCCGTCATGGATTTGCGGTCTGCCGAGCTTGACACGGTAAACGGCTTCGATTTCTTCCGTTTAAGCGTGACCGTTGGAACCGCGACGAGCGACCTTGGCGCAATAGTGATCGGCATTGAGCCGGTAAACGGCCCCGCGAGCGACAATGACGCATCGACCGTTGACGAGATTGTCACGTAATGGCTACCTATACTTGCAAGCTGGCACTTACCGCGTCGGCAGCGGAGACCCTATCCTCTGCCGACGCGCCCAGCGCGGCCTCGCCGACGATCATCAATCACAGCGCGTATGATATAGCGGAATCCCTTACGGCCTCCACTACCGTACCAGTAACAGATGCACTATATTTAAGTAAGGCGCTTGTGGCTGGTGCGGGCACGATTGATCTAACGGCGCTGACAAACACGCTGGGCGATGCGGTGGACGGCACGACCAAGAAGCTACGGTTCTGCCGGTTTACCGCACCGACGACTAACACCGGGGCGATCACGGTTGACGCAGCCGCGACGAACGGCTACGCAGTGTTTGGCACAGCGGGAAAAGTTGTGATCTCGCCGGGACAGTCTGTTGCTTTCTTTTTGGAAGGCGACGGTGTAACCATTAGCGCGACGGTCAAGGACATTCGCTTGGCCGGGACAGGGGCTGAGACGCTAAACGTAACATTGTGGATCGGATAGTACAGCGAATGTACATATCTTTGGCACAGACGACAGCGCCTTCGGTGGAGCCCATCCTAAAGGCGGATGCAAAAGTCCATATCCGTCTGCCAATCGCGTACACCGATGACGATACCTATATAGAGTCCCTGATTTCGGCGGCTCGACACTACGTCGAGACAGCGACGAATAGGCAGTTGATCACGGCTACATGGAAGCAACGAATGGACAGTTTCCCTGCGGAGATAGTGCTACGTAAGGGGAACGTCCAGTCCATAACCTCAATTGCATACGACGACGAAAATGGGGATGCGCAGACACTTAGTTCATCCCTGTATCAGGTGGATTTGAATTATGAGCCGTCGCGAATTAAGCCAGCGTATGGTGAGGTGTGGCCTTCGACCAGGCCCGGCGAATATGCGTCCGTGACAGTCACGTTTACGGCGGGCTACGGGGCCTCGGGCACATACGTCCCCGCCGGACTAAAGCACGCTATTCTACTATTGGTAGGCCAATGGTACGAGCACCGGGAGCCCGTTGTGACAGGGATAATTGCGGCGAAGGTCCCCTACACGGTGGAAAACCTGATAGCTCCTTATAAGATGCGCTACATGCACGGGTGTTGAAAATGAGAAGTGGACCCCTTAGACATAACGTAACGCTTGAAAAGCCGGTATCCGCCATGAACCGGCTCGGCGAAACGCGAGACATTAGCGACGGCGAATGGGCGATTGTCGCGCCGATGCAGTGTTCTATAACGCCACTGAGCGGCAGCGAGAGGCAGTCTGTTGGACAATTGGTTGAGGATGTGTCGCACGTTATCAGTACGCGCTACCGCGGCGATATTGACGCGAGCGGCCAATGCCGGATTATATATGGCGTTCGCGTGTTCGAGGTGGGCGCGGTGATTAATGTGGGTGAGCGCAATAAGGAATTGCAGTTTTTGTGCAAGGAGATCAAGTAATGCGCACGCGATTCAAGGAGCCAAAATCTACCAAGCACATGTTTGGCATGGAATTGCGCGGCGCGGATGAATTCGAGGCGCTCTTGAAAGACCTTGGTGGCGGCGCGATGCGCCGTGCTGCCCGCACGTCCATATCAAAGGCGCTCACAGTGGTGAGTAAGGACATGAAGCGGCGGGCAAAGGCAATCGGCGACGATGGCAGTATCAGTAAGTCGATCACAAAAAAACTGAAAACCTACTCGAAGCGCAACGTAGTATGGGGTATGGTCGGACCCTCAACGAAATATGTGAATGAGGCGGCGAACCCAGTGGCGCATAAGCCGTCAAAGACGGCGCATTTGATCGAGTTTGGTACACGGCCCCACGTTATCCGCCGCAAGGGTGGCATAGTGGTGCAACATCCTGGCACAGCTCCCCGGCCATTTATCCGCCCGTCCATCGAGGCGAATAAGGACATCGTGCTACAAATCATGAAAAGCGAGTACGTGCGCGCGATAGACAAGGCATACGCCAAAATGGGAAAGCCCCGCTATAGCCCTGGGGGTGCGCCGTAATGGCCTTATTTGCTGAAGACATACTCCGGTCCCGATTGATAGGTGCAAGCGCCGTGGTGGCCTACGTGGGCGCGAGAATGTATCCCGGCGTGGCCCCGAAAGGGGCGGGTTTCCCCAATATCACGTTTAACCGTGTGAGTTCCGAGCACCACCGACACCTACAGGGCGCTGCGGGTCTAGTGCAGGTACATATTCAAGTGGATATGTGGGGCGACTCGTATCTCGAAACTATTGGGCTGGCGGATGCGGTTCGGCACGTCCTGGACGGCTACCGAGGCGTCGTGACGGTGGGCGATGAATCGGTAGCGGTATTGCAGTGTTCGCTGGTAGAGGACTACACCGGAATCACTGGCGGGTTAGACAATAGCGCGCGCGGTCTGTTCCGTGCGACGCATGAATACGAAATCGGTCATAGGGAGTTAGTCCCTACACTGGCGCTATAGGCGCAATAAGGAGCTAGTACAATGGCGAACGATCTAGGAAATGCAACGACAATCACCTTTGCGGGGTTCACTGGTGATTTGTTGTCAATCGGACTAAGTGGCGTCTCGCGCCCGGCTGTGGATGTTTCCACGCTTGGCACAACGACGGCCCGCGCATTTGTCCCGTCTGATCTGTATGATGGCGGCGAATTGGAAGCGAGAATTCACTGGACCGGCACCGAAACAATTCCGATCACCGGCGCGTCAACGGCAACAACCATTGCCTGGGGCGGCACGATAAACGACACGACGTTCAACTCGTTTGTGATCGGGTTTTCCATCGATGCGACCGAGGGCGAAGCCATGATTGCCACTGTTACGTTCAAGATCACCGGCGCTGTAACTCTGTAAAACGAGGTAAATAGGCAATGAGTACATTAGACAGGTCTAGTATCCTCGGATTCAATGATGCCAAAGTGATCCGGCTACACGTTCCTGAATGGGGCGGCGATTGTTTCATCCGCACGTTGACCGGCGGCGAGCGCGACTCTTTCGAGGCGAGCTGCCTGGATAACAAGACAGGCAAGGCTACTAAGCTGGTGAATTATCGCGCCCGGTTCGCGGCCCTCGTGCTGAGTGATGAAACGGGAAAGCCGTTGTTTGATGCGTCGGACGTTACGCTGCTGGCGAAAAAGAATGCGGCGGCATTGGACCGCATTCTTGACGCGGGCCTCGCGCTGAATGGCATGTCAAAAGACAGCATTGAGAGCGCCGAGGAAAACTCCTAGAGCGTCAAGCGCGGCGGTTCTGGTTTCGTTTGGCGCTGGCGCTAGGAATGAGTGTTCGTCGAGCACAGCAGGAAATAGACGCGCCGGAGTTTACCGAATGGATCGCATACTACAACCTGGAGCCGTTTGGCCAAGTGCGCGACGATATTAGGATAGGACATGCCGCGTGCTGTATCGCGTCGGCGATTGGCGTCAAAAATGCGAAGGTGTCTCAATTCATGCCGGATTTTGGGAAAAAGCGTAAACCACAATCGGCAGAAGAAATGAGAGCTACGCTTATGGCCGCGTTCGGCGTGCATAATGCGAAGGAAGGGCTATAAAATGGCGAACGTAGCGAAGATAGGCGTCCAGCTTACGGCGAACGCGAACAACTTCACGGCGGGCATGAACGCGGCGTCAAAGCGAATTCGCAGTTTCAAAAAAGACACGTCGTTCATCAATTCCAGTCTCGGCAAATTCTCGATTATCGCGGCGGGCGCGGGCGGCGCCGTAACCGTATTGGGCGCTGCATTCCGCGCTGTGTCCGGCGTGTTTCGCTTGTTTGGCCGCGTGATCGGAGCAGGAATGAGCGCGTTGAAACACTTTGGCGCGAGCGTACTCGAAACGATCAATAACTTCGATGACTTGATCAAGCAGGGGCGCGCCGTGGGTTTACTCGCGTCTGAGATTGGCTCGTTACAATTGGCGTCGGAAATGTCAGGGGCCTCGCTCGAAAATATGTCACGCGCCATTGGGTTTATGAGTAAAAACATCTTTATGGCGGCAAGTGGAAGTAAAGAGGCAATAAAGAGCTTCTCCGTGCTCGGCGTGACAATGGAACAGCTAAATAGTAAATCGCCACACGATCAGTTTATTTTGATAGCGGACGCCATTTCGCAAATGGACAACGCAACGGTGCGGACGGGCGCGGCTATGCAAGTTTTCGGGCGCGGCGCGGCGGCTATAGCGAACCTCTTACAAGGCGGCGGCGCTGGTATTCGCGCGGCGGCGAAAGAAGCGGAGCGGCTTGGTCTCACTGTGAGCGAGATTGATTCAAGCAAAATTCAGGCGGCGCAAGACGCGGTGACATTACTCAAATACTCATTCATCGGCCTAAAGCGGGCAATCGCTGTTCAACTCGCGCCGTATATCACTGGATTTTTCCAGACGATCACGGACAACGCGGAGACATTACGGAATAACTTCTTTGCAGTGGTGAAAGACCTTGCGCCAAAATTCCTAGACGTATTCGAGGCGATGGGAAACGTGGGTGTGACGGCCTTTCGCGAGATTGGGTTGGCGGCAATCGCGACGGCGCGGGCGATCAAGGCTGTGGTCATGGCCGCGCAAGCTATTTCGAGAGGGATTGGCAACGTATTCATCGAAGACTTAGAAAAAGGTGCGCGGCTTCGGGCGCAAGTTGAAACGAATGCGGCGGACAAATTTGCGAAAGTAGCAGCCCGCCCGCGCACAATTGCCGATCCCGCTTATCTGAAAACAGTGCAGGGAAAAGAACAGGAGCACCGGCAAAAGGCGGCGGGCTTTTTGCAAGAAGCCGATTCGCTGCGTCTGTCGCGAATGGAACCAGCGGTCGATACGGGTTTCGCCAAGGACTTAGACACGATCTTAAATGCGTCAGAGAGTTTTCTAAATAAGCTACCAGACCAAAGCGGCGGCAAAGCGAAAGCAAAATTTATCGAGTTGTTTGGTACGCCTGAAGATTGGAATAAGATGGGCCTCGCGGCAGCGATGGGGATCAAGCCGGTTACCGTGGGCGCGGAATCCCTCGAAGAGGCGCTAGGTGAGTCGGGCGCTAACGCCGAAGACCTTGTGAAGTCCCTCAAAAAGGCGACGAACATTGGCGAATTTAAGCAGGTGCAACTCGCACTTATGGCGCGAAACGACCAATCGACAGACCTGCGGAATTCCCCAGCGGCGAAACAGTCAACAGAGAGCGTATTGGGCGCGCGTAGCGACGTGCGTGATCCTCAATTACAGCAGACCAATAAACTCTTGGGCGTGATCGCGAATAACACGCGACTTTCGCCCGTGGTAGGATAGCGCCATGCCTACAATCCATTGGGATACAATTGAGGGCATGGAGGCCCATGAGCGGAACGGTGTTCCCAATAAGCTAGTGCGGCGCGCTATCATTTCCGACCTTGGAAATTATTTCGGCGATGTGCGTGTAGTGAATGAGGCGTATCAGTTTCTTACCTCGCTAGGAGTGGTAAACAGGTCGCAAGCCTACCCTGGTAGTGGGATGATATTGACAGAGCGTAACCTGCGCTTGATGGACGGCGAGCAGCGGAAGGTCGAGGCAGAAATCGTTTATGAGCCAGCCGGAAAGACGGAAGACGCTTTCGCATTTCACGTTGAAACAAACCTCAGCCAAACAGATACGCAAGTCGACAGGTATGGGAACCAGATACTTGTCACCCACACCTACGCCGACGACGCGCCCGAGCACGCGGGCGAAACGATAAGGCAGGGCGGCAGTGTGTCCGTCATGGTTCCTCAAACGACTATCAGGGCGGAAGGGTTCCTGTACTGCTACTACCCCATACTAATCACCTCGAAATGGACAGGGGCGATCAACTCGGTCCCGTGGATCGGCGGCGCTGCCTACACTTGGCTATGTACGGAAGTATCCGCGAAGCCCGAGAGTTTTGAAACGGACATTGCTCCGATATGGCGGTTTACTTTCGAGTTTCAACACAATTGGTTTGGCTGGATACCCCAAGCGATATTCATCGACCCGGAAACGGGCAAGGCCCCGGCTGACATTGTGGCTGGAACAGGTACAGCGCTTGTTGACTGGTATTCCAGTGCCGACTTCAATTCACTGTTCCCTGTGTAGGAGGGTGGTAGTATGCCTCGCGAGCCAAAAGTCAAGAGCGGCGAACCGCTAACGCGGGCATTCTTTAACCGTATCCTGTCTGAGTTCGCAAGCCGGATCGTGGCTGGCACGGGTATCACAGTGCGCCGTAGCGGTAATCAGGTGATCATCGGTATGGCGGCAGGGGCGCGCGGCGGCGGCGGGGGTGGGTTTAGTATCGAGACGGTGGCAACAATGCCCGCAATTCCGACAGAGCCTACGATTGTGTATCACTCAGTAGACGGTCAAATGTGGGGAAGCGGTCCAGGTCATACGCGTTGGTATCCGCTGATGCGCGGCACAACGCGCAGCGGCGCGCCGGGGAGTTAAGGCTATGGCCTACGCTTGGATCGCTAAAGACGGCTTCCTAGACTCGGATATGTGGGACGAGATTTTCGATGCAATCCAAGATTTGGAATACCTTTTAACAGGCAAGAGCGGCACGCACCATACCATGTTGAATAAGCCGCGCGACGATCTGTTCGACGTGATCATTTCCGACCTTGGGACGCGATTCAACACGCTTTGCTCCGGTGGCAAGTTCACAAATTCCGACTGGACAACCTACACGGGCGCGGGTTCGCCTGCCGACGGCGGC
>Ga0100403_1002434_pt1 | contig 14928 bp, 12 predicted proteins | sample CryGeymet201501t_FD_83663 | JGI IMG/M metagenome (GOLD analysis project Ga0100403, IMG submission 83663) | Groundwater microbial communities from Crystal Geyser aquifers in Utah, USA - Crystal Geyser metaG 2015-01t | ecosystem: Environmental > Aquatic > Deep subsurface > Groundwater | place...
CACTTACGAGTTGGAAGATGAGACGGCCGGCGCCAAGGAGTATGCTTGCGTGGGTGGAGTGTGCGAGATTGATGTTTCCCTCGATTCTCTCCAGTTGGCCGAGAGCGAGCCGGCCAAGAGGGGGAAGAGCAAAAAGAAATAATTTTGGGGTTGACAAATTGATTATAAGTAGTTTATAATTTAGCCAACTTGCATCGGATAGTCGCCCGCCATTAGGCGGGAGGAAAGTCCGAACACCGCCTGCCAACATCTCTCGAAGTTGTGGCGAGGAGTCAGGTAGCGGGTAACACCCGTCGGTTGTAAAACTAGAGGTGCGAACAGAAACGACCCGGTTAAGTCCGGCTGAAACGTGCTAAATCCTTACCTCGGTGCAAGGCCGTGTCCGCCTTTGGCGGAAGTGCCGCTTGAGCCAGCCAGTAATGTCTGGCCTAGATCAATGGCTATCGATAACAGAATTCGGCTTATAGATGCAAGCCAGTAATTGCAAAAACCCCGCCTCAAAGCGGGGCTTTTGCCTTTTTATGGAGTCAAGTTGATTTTGTTTTGGGGCCGGCGTTTCAGCCCCTCTTTCTTGGCAAAGTGTTCCAAGGCGGAAATGGAGTAAAAGCGATAGTGGTTGCCATGGTCGCGGATAGCCTTAAGGTGGCCGCTTTTATCCCAGTTGCGGAGGGTGGCAATCGACACGCCGATAATCTCGGCGGCGGAAGAGATGGTGACTAGTCCTTTTTTCATATTTGGTTCTTGGGGCTTGCTTATACTATAATGGTAATGATGACGAAAACAAGCAGGCTAATTGATCAGCTTCCGGCCTTTTTGCTCTATGCGATTATCTTTTTAATCCCAATCGCTTTCTGGCCCAGCCCCTATATTTTGGCCGGCGCCGACAAAAAGTTCCTGTTTCTTATCCTGGCGGCCGCTTTGGCGGTGGTCTGGTGGTTAAGCCGAGCCAAAGCGCCAACCATTTCTTTACCCGGCCGGTGGTGGCTCTTGGCTTTGTGGTCTCTTCCGGCAGTGGCCCTGGTCAGCAGTCTGTTCTCCGGCGCGCCCCATCACTCGCTGATTAGCTTGGGGATAGAGAACGCTACCGCTTGGGCCTTCGGCTGGTGGGCTTTGTTTGCCACTTTGGCCGTCATGGTTTGGTTTAATCGCCGAGCAGCCGGCTTGTACGGCTTGGTGGCGATTTTGTCGGTTGGGGTGTTGGTGGCGCTGTTCCAATGGTCTAAATTGTTGTTTGGCAACTTTACTCAACTGGCGATTTTTGCCAATCCGGCGGCCAACTTAATCGGCAAATGGAATGAGTTTGGACTGTTTATGGGCCTGACGGTGGTGCTAGCTATCGCGTTTTTGGAGTTTTTGCCTTGGCGGCGGATGCCCTTGCCGGCCGGCTTGGCGTGGTTTGGCTTGGGTCTTGGTTTAATCAGTTTGGTGGTTGTTAATTATTGGTACAGTTGGCTCTTGGTCGGTTCGGCGGCAATTATTATCTTGGCGACTAAATTGATTCGCGACCGGCGTTTGGTTGAGCTTGAAGCGGCGCGTCCGGCCGGTTGGCGCTACTTATGGTCGCGCCCGGTTCTGGTTTTAATTTTGGCGGTAGTTTTAATCCTAATCGGTAACCAGGTGGTCTGGCCGGCGGCGGCCGAGCGCGTGGGCTTGGCCGAGCAAATTACCGCCGCCGGCGATTGGCTCGGCGTCCAAGTGCTTGAGGTCTCGCCCTCTTGGCGTGGTACCGCTCAAGTGACCGCCGGCGCCGTTAAAGAACTCTTTGGCGTTGGACCCAACAAGTTCGCGAGCGCTTGGTTTAAATATCGGCCGAGCGATGTTAACGCTTCGCCTTTCTGGACGATGAGCTTTGATTACGGAATTGGTTTTTGGCCCAGTTTGGCGGTGACGATGGGAATCTTGGGGGTGGTGGCTGGAGCATTATTTTTTCTCATCTCAATCAACTTTTTGCTTAAAGGGCTTTTCGCCGCCAAATTTCAAACCGACGCCAATTGGCCGCTCCTCTCGGTAGCGGCGATGGGCACTTTGTATCTTTTGGCCGCCAGCACTATTTATCCAACCGGCACCACTCTCCTGGTTTATTTGTTTGTTTTCTTGTCTTTGTTTATCGCTCTCTCTACCACTATCGGACTTACTCCACCTTGGAAGATTAAGTGGGCTTCGGCTGACGGCGATTTGCCGGTTTGGCATCTGGCTGGCGGGATTATCATTGGTTTGACCCTCCTCCTCTTTTTAGTCCAGAGCTTACTCGCCAGCTTTTATTTCAGCCGGGCACTCGCGGCGGTCAATCGCGATGACAATCAAGTCAAAGGCGAAATTCTTTTGACTAAGGCGATTAGCGTTAGTCGCCACGACTTGTTCTACCGCTCTTTGGTTGATTTGGAACAATTATTTTTGTCCGACTTGGTGCAAAATCAAGAACTCAAGCCGGAAGAGGCTCAAGTCAGATTCCAAAACATTTTGGCGGCCTTGGTTGATAATTCTCGTCGGGCGGTTGATTATAACGAGACCAATTATCTTAATTGGGAGTACCAGGGACGAGCGTTTGAGTCGGTAGTGCCGCTTGAGATTGGCGGCGCTTACGAGGCCGCCTTGGCGGCCTATGGCCGAGCGCGAGTCGAGAGCGGCGACTTGCCGTCAATCTTGCTTGATTTGGCGCGATTGGAGGCGATTGCCGGCCACCCCGCTCAAGCCAAAGATTATTTGACTGTCGCCTTGGCCAAGAAGCCCAATTATACCGGAGCCATCTTCGTTTTGGCCCAAATTGAAGCCGAGGCCGGCAACTTGGCGGCGGCCATCAATTTGGCTGATCAAGCTATGGCCGCCGAGCCCAATCATCCGCCCACCTTCTTCGCCGCCGGTTTGCTTAAATATCAAGCGGCCGAATATTTTTCCGCCGCCACGGCTTTGGAGCGAGCGGTGGAACTCAACGCCAATTACGCCAATGCGCGCTACTTCCTTGGTTTGGCTTACAGTCGGCTGGGCCGGCAAGCCGAAGCTTTGGAACAATTTAAAATTATTTTGACCAGCAATGATTTGCCGGAGATTCGCCAAATCATCGCCAACTTAGAGGCCGGTCAGCCGGCCTTGGCGGAGATACCGCCACCCGCCCCGGAAGATCGGGAAGAATTACCGGTTGAAGAAGTCGAGGAGTAATTATGGTCAGCCGGCTCTTCTCACTTTTTTCTCGCGAGATTAGCGGTCTCCATGAGGCGGCGTTTTTGCTCGCGCTCTCGGCCATTGCTTCGCAATTGTTGGGGCTGGTCCGTGACCGCTTGCTGGCCGGGACCTTTGGCGCCGGCGCCACCTTGGACGTTTATTATTCGGCTTTCCGCGTGCCGGACTTGATTTATGTTTCCATCGCCTCGTTTGTTTCCGTGACAGTCCTGATTCCGTTTATTATGGAGGGTCTGACCGCCGGCCGAAAAAGCGAGACACGCCGATTTATTAATCAACTTTTTTCGGTTTTTCTGGTGGTGATGGCGGTGGTCAGTTTGGTGGCTTTTTTACTGATGCCGGTTTTGGCTCAAGTGGTGGCGCCCGGCTTTGACGCCGCCCAAACCGATTTATTGATAACTTTGTCGCGGATTATCCTCCTCTCGCCGGTTTTCCTCGGTTTGTCCAATTTGTTCGGCGGGGTGACTCAAGGCTTACGGCGCTTTTTTGTTTACGCCGCCAGTCCGATTTTTTACAATCTCGGGATTATTACCGGGGTGATTGTTTTTTATCCGCTCTTCGGTCCGGTTGGTTTGGCTTATGGCGTGGCTCTTGGCGCTTTGCTCCACTTGGCGGTTCAATTGCCAATCATTTATCAGACCGGTTTTTGGCCGCGTCTGGTTTGGCCAACCGATTGGCGGCCGATTAAAGAGGTAATCTTAACTTCTTTCCCGCGGACGATTACCCTAAGCGCTCATCAATTGGCTTTACTGGCGCTCGTGGCGCTGGCGTCCACTTTCAGTGTTGGCGCAATTTCCGTTTTCAACTTGGCTTGGAATCTCCAATCGGTACCGCTCTCGATTGTCGGCGTTAGTTATTCGGTCGCCGCTTTCCCGGCTTTGGCTCGACTCTTTGCCCAAGGCGAGCGGGCCACCTTCCTCAAGCAAATTAAGACGGCGATGCGGCATATTGTTTTTTGGTCAATGATTGCCACCGTCTTTTTTATCGTTTTGCGCGCGCAAGTGGTCCGGGTTATCTTGGGTTCGGGCCAGTTCGGTTGGACGGAAACGCGTTTGGTGGCGGCCGCTTTGGCGATTTTTGCCGTGTCGGTGGTCGCCCAGAGCTTGGTCTTGCTCTTGGTGCGGGGCTATTATGCCGCCGGCCGAACAATAGTGCCGCTTGTCGTCAACACTTTATCATCACTCTTAATTATCGGCCTCGCCTTCCTCTACAGCTTCTTCTTCGTCAATTGGTCGTTTGGTCGTTGGTTCCTCGAGGCGTTGTTGCGAGTTGGCGATGTCCCGGGGACGGAAGTCCTCCTTTTACCGCTTGCCTTTTCAACCGGTTTGTTAATTAATTTGGCGGCTTTGTGGCACTTCTTCCATCGGGATTTCTGTTCCCTCGGGGCGGCCGTTAACGCCAGCTTATGGCAATCGTTCGCCGCCGCCACCTTTGGCGGCTTTGTGGCTTATCAAGTGCTCTCAATTTTGGCCACTCGCTTGGACTTAGACACTTTCCGGGGCATTTTTAATCAAGGTTTAGGGGCGGGTTTGGCCGGCCTTTTGGCCACCTTCATCCTTTTGTGGGCGCTCGATAATCGCGAGATTAGAGAGCTGTGGTCCACCCTCCATCGCAAATTCTGGCGCCAGGCGGTGATTGCGCCCGGGCCGGAAGAACTGTAAGCTGTCTCCTAAATGGCTAAGATTAGAAATTTCAGCATTATTGCCCACATTGACCACGGCAAGTCGACTTTGGCCGACCGCTTGCTTGAAGTGACAAAAACGGTAGAGAGTCGGAAGATGCGCGAACAACTCCTCGACTCAATGGAGCTTGAGCGCGAGCGGGGGATTACCATCAAAATGCAACCCGTTAGGATGAGTTATGGCGATTATGTTCTAAACCTAATTGATACGCCGGGTCATATTGATTTTTCTTATGAAGTGTCGCGGGCGCTTAAGGCGGTGGAGGGGGCAATCCTTTTGGTGGATGCCACCCAAGGCGTGCAGGCCCAGACCTTCACCGTCCTTAATATGGCCAATGAGCTGGGGCTTAAGATTATTCCGGTGATTAACAAGATTGACCTCCCGAGTGCTGATCCGGCCAAAGTGAAGGAAGAGATAGACAAATTGGTGCCAGGCGCGGGTGAGCGAACGATTTTGGTCTCGGGTAAAACCGGCGAGGGCGTTAGCGAGTTATTGGAGACAATTATTAGAGAAATCCCACCGCCCCAGAGGACTCACCTTGAGAATCTGACCCCAAAGGTGAGTCCTCTGGGATCCAGCCAGAGCCGCTCGCTGGTGTTCGACTTTGAATATTCCAATCATCGCGGTGTGATTGTTTATATCCGCGTGCTTGATGGCCGGATTAAAAAGGGCGATGAGCTTAAGTTTGCCGCCTCGGGGCAAAAATTTGTCGTCCAGGAGCTCGGCGTTTTTAAACCAAACAAAACGCCGGCTCAAGAACTGGCCGCCGGCGAGATTGGCTATTTGGTGACCGGAATTAAAAATCCGGAGAACACCACCGTGGGCGATACTATCACTTTGGCGGCGGCGCCCTTGCCCTCGGTGCCGGGTTATCGCGAACCAAAGCCGGTGGTCTGGGCCTCGGTTTACCCCGTTTCGGCCGACGACTTCGTCCTCTTGCGTCAGGCCCTCTTCCGGCTCAAATTGTCGGACTCATCGCTCTCGTTTGAGGAGGAGTCCTCGGGCATTTTGGGCCGGGGTTTCAGAATCGGCTTTCTCGGGATGCTCCATTTGGAAATTATTACCGAGCGTTTGCGCCGGGAGTACAATCTTGATTTGGTCATCGCTTCGCCGACCACCAGTTATGAATTGGTTAATCAACAAACCAATCAGTTGGAACTGATTTACTCTCCCCATCGCTTCCCGGCGGAGACCAAAGATTATTTGGTCCGCGAGCGCTGGGTTAAAGTTAAAATTATTGTTCCGGCAACCGAGCTCTCGGGTCTGGTTAAGCTCTGCCATGAACATGAGGCGATTATTGTTGATACCGCCAGTTGGAGCGAGACCCGCACTGCTCTTGATTTGGAGATGCCGCTTCGGGAATTGATGCGGAACTTTTTTGACAGTGTTAAGAGCGTGACCTCGGGCTTGGCCTCGCTCTCGTATGAGCTTAACGACTTCCGGCCGGCTGATGTGGTTAAACTGGAGATTTTGGTCGGGGGTGAGGTGGTGCCGGCGTTCACTCGGATTACCTCGCGCCGGCGGGTGGAGCAGGAAGCGCGGCAAATGGTGTCGCGACTGAAGGAGCTGATGCCCCGGCAATTAATTGTGGTTAAACTCCAAGCCCAAGCGCTCTCGCGGATTATCGCCTCCGAGACCCTCTCGGCGATGCGTAAGGATGTGACCGGTTACTTGTATGGCGGTGATGTAACGCGGAAGAAGAAGCTCTTAGAGAAGCAAAAGAAAGGCAAAAAGAAAATGCAAAAACTCGGGAAGGTCAACATCCCGAGCGACGTCTTCCTTAAAATGATGACTCAAGAGAAGAGAGGGAAGGAGTAGAAGACTACCATTGAGATAATCACCAAAATGCCGATGATGGCGGTGAGGAAGCGGAGGACCTTTTTGCTTTTTTGGTTGAACATTATCCTATAGTATAATGCCAAAATGGCGGTAAGACAAGATGGGCGGCGGGCGGCAAACAAGGAAACCGGTTGGGGCCGACGCCTCCTGGCCGTGGGGATATTTATTTTAATCGTGGCGCTCGCTCGCTCGGTATGGCTGGTCCAAGGCAAATTTATTGAGAGCCGGACTGCTCGCGATGAAGCCGCGGCCGCAGCCACGGCCCTGGAGACGCGCAAAATTGGTCTTGAGCGCAAGGTCGAGAGACTAGACACCGTTAGGGGCCAAGAGGAGGAAATCAGGCAGAAATTGCCGGTCGCCAAGGAGGGAGAGCAGGTGGTGGTAATTATTGACGAGTCGGCCGATAATGATGACGCCCCCGGCGAGACCAAAAGTTGGTGGCAGAATCTCTGGCCGTTTTGAAGCTTCCCAAGCCCGCACACCAAAAATAGCATCATTTTTTTTTGCGAAATTAGTTTAGTGGTAGAACGATTGCTTCCCAAGCAATAGGCACGAGTTCGATTCTCGTATTTCGCACCATAGGTGGCGGTTGATGACGACATTTCCGGCTATTTGGCGGGTATGTTAGAATAGAACAGATAGCTTTTAGAAGTTAGCTTATAGCTTATATCAATATGGATAAAAAGGTAGAGATTTATACGACTCCGACTTGTCATTATTGCCATATGGCCAAGGACTTTTTTAAAGCCAACAACGTGGCTTTTACCGAGCACGATGTGATGACTGATCTCTCGGCCCGCCAAGCGATGATTGATAAGAGCGGCCAAATGGGCGTGCCGGTGATTACCATTGGCGGCGAGCTGACAGTTGGCTTCGACGAGCAACACCTCCGCTCGCTAATCGGACTTTAATCAAGTGCCCCTGGAGGGAATCGAACCCCCAACTACCCCTTAGGACGGGGTTGTTATATCCATTTAACTACAAGGGCTTCAAAGGTATCCTACCACATCCGGCTTCTTTCCGGCAGGCCGGCTTTTGTGCTATAATCATTTTATGGACCCCAATTTGAAGCAGATTGAAGAGAAGGTGGGTGAGAATCAGAAGATTTTAAAAAAGCTCCTCTTGCACAACCGCTGGCTTAGCTTCGTCAGCGCGATTAAGTGGTTGGTGATTATCGGCGCCACTTTGGGCGTTTATTATTACTTCCAGCCGTTGATTGACCAAACCATCGGATTGTATAAGAATATCATGATTGGGGCCGAGGACTTGTTCCCCACCCCGACCAATCAAATAACGCCCAGATAGCTCAGTTGGTAGAGCATTCCCCTGAAGAGGGAAGGGTCGTCAGTTCGAGCCTGACTCTGGGCACTAGTCTAACCGGATTTGACTTTGAGTTTGGCTTGTTTGCCTTTGTTGATTTTGGGGATTTTGATTATCAGGAGCCCATGCTTCTCGGTGGCTTCGGCCTCGTCGGGTTCCACCTCGGCCGGCAAGAGGATAGTGCGGGCAAAGGAGCCCCAGTAGAGCTCGCGTTGGAAGTAGTGGTCGTCGGCCACCTCCTTCACGTTCTCTCGGCTACCGCGGATAGTGACCATGTCGCGAGTCACCGAGACGGAGAGATCCTCGGGCCGGACCCCGGCAATCATGGCGTGGACGATAATCTCACTTGGCTTCTCAAACACATCCACCGACAATTCACCCTCTTCCTCCTCGGCCGGCGATTCCACCCAGTCGTCGTCTTTAATCACCGGGGCCGTTTGCTCCAAATCGTAATCGGCTTCCTCGTCCAAAGAGACCCCGCCGGTTAATCGCTCAAAAAATGATCGCCGTTGTTTTGCCATAATTAAAGTTTAAAATATTTTTCGTGGGACTTGGTAATAATTTTAACTCGCTCGAATAAAAAGATGATGAAGATGGCCGCGAGCCAGAGCGCGAGCAGTACTTGCGCCGTCGCTTCGCCATTGTTGTTAATTATAAAGAAATTGAAGAGCGCATGCAACAAGATAGCGGTGAATAAACCGATTATTATGGCTATCGCCTTTTGCCACTGGGGCCGGTAGAAGGAGAGCGCGACGGCCGCGCCGATGATGGCCGAACTAACAGTGTGGACCACGGTGGCGCCGAGGAAGCGTAATTGGCCGGTTAAGATAAAGTAGATATGGTCCTGACCTTTGGACAAAATATCAAACAGGAAGAGAGCGTTCTCCATCGCGGCGAAGCCGAGCGCCACGGTAATCAAGTAAATCATTGCATCCACCGGTTCATCAAACTCGGGTCGCTCAAGGACCGTTAGCCGGGCGCCGAGATATTTAACCGCCTCCTCAATCGTTGACCAAGCGATAATCAGCTTGGATTGGCTGAAAATGAGGAAGATAGTGGCCAGCGAGAACTCAATCGGAATAGTGGTGCCGCTTAAAGGACCGAGGATGGTGAGGAATGGTCGCTCGAGGAAGAAGGCGATAATCACCGCCACCGCGCCCACCAGGAAGGCTTGGAGCAAGTTGCCTTTAGGCTCGGGCTTCTTTTTGTCTTCGTTTAACCAAAAAAAGAGCCACACCAAGGACGGCGCTAATCCACCGATAATGGCGGTGATGATAATTCCTAAAGTTGAAGTCATTATCGCTTAATCGGCCACGGTGTCACCATCAGCAATCCCTCTTGGCCTTCGGTTATTATAGCCCAGAGCTCTTCAGTGACGAAAGGCATAAACGGGTGGAGGGTAATCAAAATTTCTCGCAGAGCGTGGTGGAGGAATTGCCGGCGCGAGGTGATACTCGCCTCGTCGCCGGACTTGAAGATTGCTTTGCTCTCTTCCACAATCTCATCGGCCAGGCGGTGCCAAGCGTAGTGATAGAGCTCTTCTGCTGCCAAGTGGTAGCGATGGTGCTCTAAATGTTCGGTCACACTCTCAAGCATTGTCTGCTTCTCTTGGTTTAACTCTTCATCAGCTTTGGTATAATCGGCAAAATTTTCTTGATATTCAATGCCTTCAGCATTTTCCAGCACAAACCGGCTGATGTTCCAGAGTTTATTGGCAAAGTGTTTGTAAGCCTTGATTTTGTCTTTAGCTAGGGCTAAATCGGTACCTGGCGTGTTGCCAATGATTAAGGCCATACGCAGAGCATCAGTGCCAAACTCGGCCGACAGTTCAAGAGGGTTCATTACATTACCCTTGCTTTTACTCATCTTTTTGCCTTGCTGATCATTAACCAAACCATGGAGGTAAACGGTGTGGAAGGGGACTTGCCCGGTTTGGTAGAGGCCGAAGATAACCATTCGCGGTACCCATTTAAAGATTAGGTCATGACCGGTTTCCATAATGTCGGTGGGGTAATAGTTTTTGAAGTCTTGGCCGTCGGGGTAATCAAGTACCAAATGTGGCCACTGGCCGCTTGAGAACCAAGTGTCGAAGGTGTCAGGGTCGCGGGTCCAAGTATTATTCGGTGGTTCTGTGCTGATGTGAATTTTTTCATCTTTAAACCAAGCCGGGATCGGGATGCCCCAAACAATCTGCCGACTGATATTCCAATCAATCGTGTTGCCCATCCAATAAAGAAAGATTTTCCGGAAGTTGTCGGGAATGAACTTGATTTTGCCTTCATTAACGGCTTGGATCGCCTTTTCAGCCAGTGGTTTCATCCTCACAAACCATTGGTCGCGAATTTGCGGTTCGATTGGCGTATTACACTTGTAGCAAGTTTTGATATTGTGGGCGTATTTATCGTCTATTTTAACCAAGAGACCCTTAGACTTTAATTTTGCCACGATTTGCGGTCTAGCCTCGCTAATCTTAAGGCCGGCAAATTCACCGGCAATCGGCAGAAGTTTGCCTCGCTCGTCGATGATTTGCTCTTTGTCTAAATTATGACGCTCGGCAATCTCAAAGTCGGTAGCGTCGTGCCAGGGGGTGATAGTCATCACCCCGGTGCCAAATTCCATATCAATCGCCTCGTCTTTAATAACAGTGGCGGTAATCGGTCCGTTAATCCATTCCAACTCGATTTTTTGGCCGTGTTGCCAGTAATAGTAGCGTTCGTCGGCCGGATGCATCACCACATATTTATCGCCAAACTTGGTTTCGGGCCGGCTAGTGCCAATCACAAACGGTCCGTATTGAAAGTAGTAAAAAGGTTCGATTTTCTCCACAAATTCAGTCTCCACTTCAGAGAGGGAAGTTTGATGTTTGGAACACCAGTTAATAATTCGCTTGCCGCGGTAAATCAAACCATCATCATACATCTGTTTAAAGGTGGTTTGGACTTTGGCCACTATTTCTGAATCGAGAGTAAATTTTTCCCGACTCCAATCGCAAGAGGCGCCAAGCGCCCGAACCTCGGCTTCCATATGCTTCTTATTTTCTAAAGTAAAAGCCAAGATTTCATCGTAAAGCTGTTTGGGGTCCATGCCAAAACGGGTCCGACCCTCTTTCTCCAATTTCTTTTCATAAACGATTTGAGTTTCAAACCCGGCGTGGTCGGCGCCGGGGACCCAGAGTGCCCGCTTGCCACGCAAGCGGGCGTAGCGGGTCATTATATCTTCCAAAGTGATAAAGAGAGCATGGCCGGCATGGAGATGACCATTGGCATTGGGCGGCGGCATGATAATTGTGAATGGCTCGCCGGTTTGATTGGGCCTGCCTGCCGGCGAGGCAGGTAAGTTGTCTGGATTAAAGAAGCCACTCTCCTCCCAAGCTTGATAAATCCGCGGTTCCGTTTCTTGTGGGTTATAAGGTGTTTTAAGTTTATCGCGTTGGTCGGCCATATAAGGCTAATAGTAGCAGAAAACGGCCCTATTTCAACAGTAGATTGCCATGGGCGATGATGGTGTCTGCGGCGCGGGCTTGATCGGGCGGGATAATCTCGCCGGCAAGATAGCGGAAGTAGCCGGCCATGGCAATCATCGTGGCGTTGTCGGTGGCCAGTTGGAGGTTGGGGATTAGTAGTTGGAAGTTGGCGGTTTTCGCCGTTTGAGTAAAAACTTCGCGCAGGCGGGGATTGGCCACCACTCCCCCGCCGATAATTAAACTTTGGGCACCGGTCTGGTTAAGCGCTTTGAGCGTTTTGGCGAGCAGCACTTCAATCACCGCGTCTTGGAATTCGCAAGCCAGCGAGCGTTTATCAGCCTCGCTCATTTCGCCATGTTTTTGGATGGCGTAACGGACGGCCGTTTTGAGCCCGGAAAAAGAGAAGTCGAGATTAGGCGAGTCAATCATTGGTCGGGGCAAGTGCCACTGACCCATAGGTGAGACCTCTGGTACAGAGGTCTCACCTATGGGTTGGGCCGCCAACTTGCTAATTTCCGGTCCGCCGGGGTAAGGCAGGCCAAGCAGGCGCGCCACTTTATCGAAGGCCTCGCCCACGGCGTCGTCGCGAGTGCCACCGAGTCGCTCATATTGACCGAAGTTTTTCACCAGCACCAATTCAGTGTGCCCGCCGGAGATAATCAGGGCCACCGCTGGTAATTCAATTTTCTCGTTCCTCATTTCTCCTGCTTCATCTCCTAATAATACCGAGGCCACATGCCCCTCTAAGTGATTAGTGGGGATGAGCGGCTTTTGCCATTTAATCGCCAAATCTTGAGCAGAGGTGATGCCGGCCCAAAGAGCCGGTTCCAACCCCGGGCCAACGGTGACCGCGATAGCATCTACTGACTCGAGAGTCAGACCCGCTTCGCCCAAAGCTTGGTCTAAGACTAGGGGCAGGTTTTTAAGATGTTCGCGTTTGGCAATGCTGGGGACCACGCCCCCGAAGGGAGCATGCTCTTTGATTTGCGAGGCCACTTGGTGGCTTAAAATTTTAAATCGGTGGTTACTTAAATCGCCGCTAGCTTCCACTATGCTAATGGCCGTCTCATCACAACTAGTCTCAATCGCGAGTATTTTCATGGCGGAAGGGGTGGGATTCGAACCCACGGTACGGTTGCCCGCACGTCGCATTTCGAATGCGATGCTTTCGACCTCTCAGCCACCCTTCCGTTAAGTGCGCCAATACTCTAGCAATTTTTTGCAAGTTTGTAAAAAAATGGTATATTATCCGTGCTTAACCGGCCCCATCGTCTAACGGTCAGGACATCGGCTTTTCAAGCCGGTAATCGGGGTTCGATTCCCCGTGGGGTCACCGGAGTGGTTTGAAAATTAAATAACGGGCCTATAGCTCAGCTGGTTAGAGCGCTACATTGACATTGTAGAGGTCAGAGGTTCGAGTCCCCTTAGGCCCACCAAATTTGATTTGCATCAGAATTGACCTCGCCCGCGCCAAAGGCGCGGGCTCGGGCTCCCGTTTCCGCCAAGTCCCGCCAAGGCATTTTGAATTCCGCCAAAGAAAAACACCGAAAGAAAAAACACTCCTTGCTTTCTTGATTTGGCGGGGGCGAAATGCGGACGAGGCAAAGCAAAGCAATTTTTGCGGGAGGAAAAGGATTTGCTTTGCCTCGGCTCTTTTTCAAAACGGCGGGGATTTGGTATCCGCCGCGTAGGAGGGTGCGGGAGGAATGCGCGGCGGATTCGCTTTTAGTTTTGCTGGATTTATCAGGAAAAATATGCGAATATATTGTCATGAGTAAAAAGTAAAAAACTTAAAATTTCTGCCTAAACCTCGGCATTTTGCCGTAGGCATGGCGACCAAATTCCCAACCACGATAGTAAGCTCCTCATGGAGCACTCGTGGTTGGGTCCATAGCCGAAAGGTTATGGGGTAGTCCGAAAGGGCTATCGCTCGTGGGGAGCTTTCTGTTTCTTCTCCGCGAGCGCCAAAACCCAACCACATGAACAATTTCAAGATTCTTTTGTTTGCACTGCCGGTAGTGATTTTTATTTCGGCAGTATTTGTATATTTCTATTTCCCATATCGGGCAATTCACTCTTCCGCAAAAACGGAACTGAACGCACAACCCCAGACGCCGGAATTTTATCCGCAGTTTTTGTCATGGTTACAAGCGACTTCATCCGCCGAATGGCAGCCAAGAGATTCTGCTGTTAGTTTTGTTTTTCAAAACAAAATTTGGACAATGGGCGGTCTGAACGGCAACAAAGAAATCGACAACAATCACACAGTTCATTATTGGGAAGCTCCGCATTTTAACGATATATGGGCGACTGAAGATGGTGTGAATTGGAAAATGGTAACGGCGCATGCCGAATGGCCGCTCCGCCGTTCAATGTCGGTCGTCTCATTCCACGACAAATTGTGGATGTTCGGTGGGTGGAGTCCAATTACCGGATACACCAGTGACATCTGGCAATCAGATGATTCTATCACTTGGACAAAAGTTATTTCAGAAGCTCCATGGCCAGCCAGAGAAGGACAGACTGCAGAAATATTTCAGGGGAAGATTTGGCTCATTGGAGGAGTTAATTACGATAAGCGCGAAGTAAAAAATGATGTTTGGTACTCAAACGACGGACTTTTGTGGTATCAAGCGACAACGACAATCCCATGGAATCCGCGATGGGATCATGCCACTGCCGTTTTCAACGGAAAAATATTTCTCGCTGGCGGCATGAATTTATCTGACCAAACATTCAAAGATGTTTGGTCGTCGTCTGACGGACTTAATTGGGAACCGGCAACCATCTTGCCGCCATGGCAAGAACGGCAAGGCCACTCTCTCGTCGTATTCAACGACAAGTTATGGATTATCGGAAGGCTGAACGACAGCGAGGGAGGGGGTGTGAATGATGTGTGGTATTCCGATGACGGAGTAACGTGGCAAAAAACAAATACTGAGCCACTGTGGGCAGGGCGAGAGGATCATTCCGTTTTAATTTTCAACAATCGAATTTATGTTTTCGGCGGCATGGATTCAAATTGGCAGTGGAGAAATGATGTCTGGTTTTCAAATTGACCATGGACAAGCTGCCAAATAAAAAATTACTCACCACTATTGCTCTGTGTATCGGTGGCGTGCTTTCGATTGTGCTCATCGCGCTACTTTCTAGCAAACTATCGGTGTTGAATTTTGGTAACCAAAACCAGCTTGCTCAAATCATCGCCATTGAAACCGAGTTATTGAAAAAGTGGTCGCAAAACGGCTCACTCAAAAATAACTTGGCATATAATTCGGAGGGAAACGATGTTGTTTTGTTGCAAAGAATGTTATCTCAAGATTCAGTGGCCTATCCGGAGAAAAAAATAACCGGATATTACGGTGATTTGACACTTAGTGCTGTAAAAAGTTTTCAAAGGGAATATGGACTCGCGCAAAGTGGCGTCGTTGATGCGACAACAAGAAA